>JRER01000767.1_pt1 | contig 10961 bp, 16 predicted proteins | sample 210161 | NCBI WGS metagenome assembly JRER01 (sample SAMN03019618, study PRJNA260268) | marine sediment metagenome | biome: Marine; feature: Sediment; material: Clay; isolation source: clay from marine sediments 136 meters below sea floor depth collected from... | place: New Zealand: Canterbury...
CTCTAATTACAGTTCTGGATAAAAAGGTTGACGATTTGGCAAAGGGTGGTGGAGGTAAGGTTGAATCAAGACCCACAGACCCAGTAATATTTGCTACACAGCAGGCTGAGGCGGTTGTAGCCTGGAATAAAGCCATACAACAACTTACACCAAAACCCGTAGCCGTGAGTGAAACAGGCGAATCCCTAGATGTTGTGAAAGAGCGAAACCGCCACGATGAGAAGATGGCAGATATTGCGGCTGACAAGGAATACAAGCAGAATCTTACCGATGTTGTATCTGACATACCTGAAAGAATAGGTCATGGTGCGGCTAGTCGGTTTAGAGAGGGAGGGGAAGGCCCTGTTGGTGCTGGACTGGAGTTTATTGAGTGCGAGGACTGTCATACCAAAATCTATATTACACCTGAGACTGGAAGCACAGTCACCTGCCCTAAGTGTGGTGCTACATATCAACAAGGCGGAACGGTAGAGAGTAAAACCGAATGAAACTGGAAGCGATAGGCAAAATACTCGCTGCTGGCTTTGGTGATAGAGTTGCTATTGGTATCTTTATGGGTTTTCTTGATGGGGTAACTCCAGCCAGGGCCTACGAATATATCAAGGATGGCATCCAGTTAGGCTATTGGGTTGCCGATAGCGACTGGAGTAAGTATAAGAATATAGCCAAGCAAGTCAATGTTGATGACATAACCACGGAGAGAATCGTTGAGGAATTAAGAAAACACAGACTTGACCTTCTTGGGGTGATTATGAACACGCCTGGCGGGAATGAGTGGCTTGATACACAGATAATAATGCTGAAAAAGAAACTAGGAATAGAGAAAGGAGGGTAACCAATGAAACTGGTACTGGAAATAACCAAAGAGATGCAGGAAAAACTCCAGGAGAGGGCCAACAAGTATATGGTAGAACCCGCTGGTATTGCCAAGTGGATATTGGCTAATGAGCTTGCTATAAGCGGGAAGCCGTGCTGGATGGACAAACTACATGATATAGTTACTCGGCTTACTAATGCTGTGATAGCCGTATCCAAGACAGAAGCTCCAAAAGAAGAAAAGTAGGATAAAACCAGCATAATGGGTGAGTGCAATCATATAGCCGAAGACCACTGGATAAAATACATACTCAAACGCCAGGACAATGGGGAGTATTTCCCTTTAACTGGCTACCGCTGTTATAAGTGTGGGGAGGAGTTCTTTACTGATGGTATTTGGTGGATACTGCAAGGGATACCCCCTAATGTTACATTTGAACCAAAACCAGAGGGGGATGAGATAATCATTGATGTAGGCTTCGGTAAGGTAAAGTCTGTTAAAGCTATAAGATAGCAATTAGATTTCATCTCTCGCTATTGACAAAAGTCTATCTCTACTGTAGGATTATAGTGGAGGTGTGTTATGGACTACGGAGAGATAACCCAAGCTATGCGTAGTAAGAACCTTGTTGCCGACCCAGCGTTTGGTGACCTCCACTTCCTTGTTGAATCAATCCCCTGTTTTGATGGTTGTCCTCTTGGATTATACTATCCAGACACGGCGACCATTATTCTTCCCCCTGATGCTACCGTAGCTGCCCTTATGCACGAACTTGGGCATAGGCATGGGCATTACTATTACGGAGATATGTCCGAACAGTATGCCGAGAACTACAGGAAAGCATATCAGGGTGGCAGGGTGTTGCTCTACTCTGGTAACCGTATTAGTAGCTTGCCCAGCTTTGCAGCACTGTTTGAGGAGGGAGAAAGGGGCGTGGTAGAAGTAGCCCTGGGTGGACGGATGACCCTAGACCAACTGCGTGAGATAAAATCCCCATTCTATTCCTATGGTGAAGCTCCTCCAAGATGCTTCTATGGGAATAGTGAAATCCCCTGGGTCAGGTTTGAGTTTACCAAAGGGGTTGACTGGCTGGTAGTTATTGGGTCTACACTGGCGGGAGCAACTGTTGCCACAATCGGGGTAATAGGCTATGCAGTTTACAAGGTTTCAAAGGAATTACCCTGGATAGCTCCCGTGGCTATATTTGGGACAGGATTAGCCTTGCTTTTTAGGGCAATGGTTGGGCAATATAGGAAATACGCTCCTGCTGGAGCATAGGAGATAGATGTGGGTAAAGGGCTGGTAATATTGGGTGTACTAGGTATAATTAGCTTTCTCCCCATCTGTCGGGGTGCTGGACATTCACGGCATGACGGGGTTAGTCTTTGGAAGCTATTGCGTGACTCAACGCATTTAACTCCTGATAGTCCATTTGGTCATCCACATATCTTATACGAAGAGGCAGTGCACCGTGCCCGTACTGCATATCAGACGCTATGAGGATTAGTTTTGACAGAGACACCAAAGGCCAGAGATTTAATGATAGGTGGAGCCATAATTACCACCTGCTTTCTGCCGATATTCAGGAGCGGGGGTAGAACGGGGTTAATATTTTGGGAATGGGTAAGAAACCACACTATTTTTGGCCCACCTATTGAATATGTACCAGAAGAGGACTACGCAAGGGAATTAGAAGGAGTGGAGCCGTTAAGGTATCAATTATCTACCAGGATTGGCTATAAGCCAGAGTGGAACCGAGAGGATAGTGTTTATTATCCTAAAGATTAGGGAGGTAGCAGATGGGGTACGAATATAATCCTGAATGGAAACGAGGCGAGGGAGTAGCCCTGCTGGAAGCACCCTTATCTGGGCGGGTGGCCATGTCGTCTAGTGCTGAATTTGCAGGCATAACCTACTATGACCCTGCTTCTGGAACTTACATACTTAAAACCCCACCTACAATCCCAATTGGTAGTGAATGTGGTGCGCAGTGGGTTGTAATAAATCTTTCAGGTGAGGACATATATATAAATGTCTATGTTTATCCCTATGATGCGTCAGGACACCCTATTGGGGTTAGCGCTTTTGGGCCAACCAGACTTGCCCCAGGTCAGTCTTTTGCTAACCACATGAAGGTTCTAACAACCATGCCTGGTTTATATACATTCACCTTTGAACTTTATACTGGCAGATGGCCCGACCTTACATTGGTTGATAAGATAGAGCGTCAGGGTGTAGCTTTTGTCGTCGGTCAAAATATCCCACTTGGATGGATTAGTGCAGTTTGGTACTGGAGTAATGGCGGGTGGAGTCTTGACAGCCCTGAGGATATTCCTCTTGGTGAGGACTTAGGAATACGTGGTGTTGGCCAGAACACTTCTATGATGAGCGAGGATATGAGGATAGACTGCATCACCCGTTCCCCTGGTGGTAGGACACGAACAATAACAGGTGAGGTTAAAGCTGGTGTATCTCCACGTGAATATCCAATATGGAATTTCAAGTGGGCAAGTGACGAGATTGGCGTGTGGACAGCAAACTTAATCCTGTATGCGAGATTTACTGGAGAGGTGTTTGTTGAAGTTGACCGCAAGATGAGCAGAACCGTTGGTATTGTCACAGAGGCAGCACCGCCACCTAGTGAGTTTAAGGGGACTATATCCAAAAAACAATTAAAGTATGATACAACCGAAAGAGATATTCCAGCAGGCTATGTTCTTCCTGGGCAGAGAGGTATAATTACAGTTTGGTGTCGTAATGATATGGCTACCCGCCAACAGTTGGGTTGTATGTGGACAATCAAAGACCCAGATGGCCAGATAATAGAGGTATATCCAGGTGGAGGTATTCCTGATTGGGAGTGGGGTTATACTGGCCCTGGTGATGCACAAGACTTTATTGGCGGGCGGTTTGACCTTAGCAAAACGGGTACATATACCATAGCCATTTGCTTTTTTATGAATCCTGACAATCCTGTCCTTGTTGACCCTTACGAGGGTGCTATATGTGTTGTTGGCGAGGAAGTACCACCACCTGAGGATGAATATAAACTGATTCAGCATACCGAGTATCCTCGTGGTAAAACTTATGATGGTAGGGCAGAACAATGCACCTTTGAATTTAAGCTACTTCCAGAGCAAATTCCAGGTGTTGCTTGGCTAGGTAAAAAAGTAGCCGAGAACTTTGCTAATGAGGTTGCAAAACACGATGCGGAGATGCTTGACCTTAAAGTCTACGAGGATGCGACACCAACTTTTTGGACAAACTACCGTGTTATTGCTACAGCCACAGCATCACCAGTACCCTGGGCAATAATTATCCCAGTAGTATTAGCAATCCTGTTTATAGTGGCTATTACTTTCCTGATTAAGGAAATTAAGACCGTTGATTGGACAAAACCTGTGGCAGCCCTCCCTGTATTAGGTGTATTACTCGGTATTGGTGCACTAGCGGGATTGGGTTTTGCCGTAGCAGCCAAAAAGGGGAGGTAATGCCTATGAAATAATTACACAAAACACTTGACAAATAAGTAGTACACGGGTTATTCTATTATTGTAGTATTTAGACAATATTTTGAAGCGGGAGCGGTCTCTACAAAGAGGCTTGAAGCTCCCGCTTCACTTTTTTAGGGACTGCTCCCAAAGGTAAAAAAGGAGGTGCAAAGTGGCGAATTGGGTAAAGGTCGGAACCGATGTAGTGGTTGGTGGTGGTGCTGGTGCTATTGACCAGCTAGTGCAGAACGCCGATGACAAGCGGGGAGAAGTGGGCATAATGTCTCAGTATGGCACCTACTATAACTACGGTGTGCCAATTCTCGCCATTCTTGGCGTTGCATTTAACTGGTTGAGGGGTGATTGGGCAACCAGGGCTGTCACCGCAGGTGCACAGTTAGCTGGTAGAAAGGTCACCAAGCAGGTAACCAAGACTGTCACCGCCTGGACTCGCTTCAATAAAACCAAGCAGCCAGCAGGGGCTGGCGTCGGGATTGAATTTTAGTAAAGGTCGGAAATCCATTATAAATCTACCAAATGGAAAGGGAGATAAAAAATGGAACATTACGAATTGCGTCTATTGGCTGACTACCTTCACACTGGTGTCCAGGTAGCTAATACCTGGGTAAGGCCAACTCCGAGAGCCGTTCTCGGTGAGCTGGAGCACCATGAGCGTGCAGAGGTAGTCTTTATGGAGATTAGCTCACCAATTGACGGTGGTGCAGAGGAACTCCTGAGGAAAATTATCCCCGTACTTGATGGACAGAGATTTAGTGAGTACGTCTCGCTGTCAGGTATCTACTCCTCAAATATGGCACCAAACAAGAGGTCAATCTGGGGAGGCAATCTCTACAGCTTCGGTACTCCAATGAGCAATAACCCGTTGCTTTCAACCACACTCAAATATGACGAGCATATCACCTTTGAGTGTCTGGCTGGAAATGCCAATATCACTGGAGACTACCGCATTAAGGCATGGGGTTATGTCTATACGGAGGCAGAGCTTCCCACTGTCTTTGGCACTATGATATTCCCCGCATACTTGACCGAGAGAGCCAGGGGCAGAACGCTAACCCTGAGCAAAGAACCCATACCAGTAAATGGCACAAGCTGGAAAACCCTGCCTGGCGGCAAAGACCAGAGTATCCCCAAGATAAACCCGTTTATCCGCTTCGCCTATAATCTCAAAGCCACTGATGGCATAATGGGCGATTACCAGTTCCGATACGATGTTGGTAATGTTGCTGATGCTGATGAGAACCTGTATTGGGACTTTGATAGCCTCAACGCATTGCTGGTAGAAGGTGTCGGTATCAAGGCTGACCCCTCTCCTGGGCATCTTGACTTGACAGGACTCCTGATTGCTGGTAATTATCACCCCAAGGGGTTAATCCCGACCCAATACCTGGACAACCCCCTTAATTTCGGCACAGTTTTCCCGTATATCCACCACGAGGCTGGCGTACCAATGGAAATCCCGCTTTACTACGCTATCCCGAAGCTGGAGAGGCCACGCCTTATCTGGAACGAGAAGGGAATGGTTATTGTCCGAGATGATGGGACGGCGGTTGTCGCCAATGATTTGGTCGTAGCCATTACGGGAATTCGCATAGAAATGAAGGGCTAATCCGAAGGCGTCACGGACTGGTAGAATGCCAGCATAGTGATAAAAATACTAACGCATAAGGAGAAAAAAGATGAAACAGAGTATTTACGCCCAGAGTGCCACACCTCTATATGATGTAGGTTATAGGATTCAGGTCGGTCTGAGAGTATTCCATTATTGCAGGGCTAAAACAGCCCTGAGTGCCAAGCGTGGAGAAGGTGATGGTAGTACACTTCTGGAGATGCTTATTGCATTCGCTGTTGCCAATGCAGGTGACACAACCATAACCCTTGTTACCGCCGCTCCAGCCGTGCATGAGTTTGCAGGCGGATGGATGGCCTGTTGGGATGGCCTCGCTGTCTTACCAGTAGTAAACCTTGTCAGGATTAAGGACAACGATGCACCTGTTGGCCCTAACACCACCTTTTACCTGAAAGACCCGCTTACCCGTCGGGTGGGCATCCTTGCCACCGATACTAATGATGTGTACCGCAATATCTACAACAACGTGACTGGTAGAGCGGGTGGCCCTGTTGGTGCATCTTCTCAGGCAACAGTCTGTGTCCCGCTAATTGATGTTACCCTTGGCAATTACTTCTGGGGTCAGACCTGGGGGCCGTGTTTGGGGATTGCTCACGCAGGTGGCGGTCTCGGTGCTGTTGCTGGTGAGAGCGGTGTCTGGTTTTCCGATGACGGCTCAATAGCCACTCAAGCCGAGTGCGCTAGTGCCGCGCTCTCTCAGTATGCAGGCTTTATGCTTGGGGATAGAAGGACTCCAGCACTAGCACTGGCAGATAGCATCTTCTTCATGCTCCAACTGGCACCATAAAGGAGGTTTCAGGTGACAAGAAAAGAGCTTATGAGGCTGCCTCAAGGTCAGCTTGCCAAAATGTGCAGGAACCAGGGTTTAGATGTCAGTGGCAGTAAATCTGACCTGGCCGATAGACTGGCAGAGAGTGAAGAAGCACAAGTGCCAGCAGAACCTGAGGCACCTGTATCTGAGCCAGAAACCGAGCCTGAGGCAGAGCCAGAACCTGAACCAGAAGTTAGCTAGACCTGTATTGTAAACTGAATATATCGCTACGGAGCGTTTGCCGTAGAGATGTGCAAAGTAATATTGCCTATCAGCGGCAACGTTGGTAGGCAATATTTTTGGAGGTTAATAAAATGTTAACAGAGGCTTCAATCAAGCGAACTTTATATCACCCCGAAATGCTACCTGATGCTGCCGTGCATACTATCCCTGCCCATAGTGAGATAGCCACACCACTGCTTGACCTGAGGCAATTCTCACCACTGCTTCTCGTTCTGAGTGCAGTTGCCGTTGATAGGTTGAATACCGTTGATATGCGGTTTAAGGTGGACAATGCCACGCTTTATCCTTTGGCGGGTTCTATGTTTACTCAGGTAGCAAACCACTTTTCTCTAACTGCCAAGGACAGGATTTATTATAACCTGTATAATAACTCGGCTGTCGCTGAGCCTGATTTCAAAACTCGGTTTAACCTATTGGTAATCAAGCCAACGATAGCTCGGAAACTTCTCTTTAATAAGGCTTACCCTGGCAGGGCATTTACCCTTGCCCCTGATGAGCTAAAGCTGGATAGAGATTTAGGTATATCGGCCAGTGTAGAGAAAGGGATACTACCTATACCTATAGAGCAACAGATAGCAAGGGAATATCAGGTTATCCAAGAGGAAACCCATAGCTTTCAGGTTACCGTACCAGCGGTTGGAGTTGATGTTGAGGTGCTTCACCCACTACCTGGACAGTTTCTAATATTAACTCAGCTTTCTGCCAGCCAGGGTGCCGCCGTAGGCGATAATATTAGGATAGCGGTTGATAGGGATTTAATTACCGACTATATTGAGTTTCCCACCTGGCCGTTTGGTCCTGACCCTGCGGTTATTGGCACAGCCCTAGCCAGAGAGATTGACTGCTTTATTCCCGCTGTCAATGAGCTTAGGATTAAACTCAAGGCAACTAACCCTGCTGTCATCAATATCAGGTTCACTGTCAGGAAGTGCGTTATGACCAATATCTTCAGGGCAAGATGGGGATTAGTTAGCAGAGATGAGATTCCTGGAGATACTTGGGATAAGGTTTTAGCGGGGGTGTTATAATGAGTAATGGCAAGGATGACGGTGCAGGCAAGGTACTTCTTGCTGCTGGTGTCGCTGGCGGTACGGCAGCTTTGGTTGCCAGGTTACTGGCGGGTAAACCCGCTCTCGCTGCCCCAGTTGAGGAAAAGTGGGATTACCTATTAGAGAGCCAGGAAACCATAGTCAGGTTACTCCAAGAATTGATTGCTGCCCGAGCCGAGGTAGCAGTATCCGTCTCAACCCCCTGGGTAGCCAAAGACCCAGAGCAGATTTATTCTTATGCTATCAGGTCTATTGGCACCTTCTATACTGACAGGATGGTTGACTGGACTAGGGGTAAGAGATTTCTATTTAAGATAGAGTCCTCACTTGATGTGGACTGTGATGTTCAGGTTATAGGTAACTTCGTTGAGAATATACCTATGGCCAGTAATGTAAACGGGATTATAAATATCGCTGCCGATGAGAACCATACCATAGGGCTTGCCTGGGATGACTGGCACCCATTCGTTGGTATCAGGATAACTACAGCGGTGGCTCCAGGAGCAGGTATTCTTACTATTTGGGCAGTAATACAGGAGTAGATAAGTGGCAATAGGAGATATAGGAGCCATAATTGATACACTTGAGTTTGACCCTGTTAATGCTAACTTCCCTGATATTATCCATGTCTCAGGGAACATATATGCCATTGCTTACGAAGTCCCAGCCCTACCCACCATTGGTCGGCTATGCACTATTAGTATAGATGGCGATGGACAAATCGGGGATTCCGTCATTAATACCTTGGACTTTGACCTAGTTAATTGTCAGTATCCTGATATTATCCATGTTGCAGGCAATGTCTACGCTATAGCATACACTGGCCCAGGCCAAGATGGTTGGTTACGCACAGTTACTATATCTAATGATGGTACTGTCATAGCTTTAACTGGTAGTAGCTTAGAATTTAACCCACTTGCAGGCGCTTATCCTGATATTATCCACGTCTCAGGTGATGTCTACGCTATTGCCTATCGTGATAATAATGGGTTTGGTCAGCTATGTACGGTTAGCATAGATATTGTCGGAAATATAGGTGGTGCCACACTTGACACTCTCATTTTTGAGGGAGTCTTTTGTGCTAATCCTAAAATTATCCGTGTTTCAGGAGATGTCTATGCCATAGTATATCGTGGCAATCTCCAAATACCCCAAAATGACGGATGGGTATGCACTGTTAGCATAGCTGATGATGGTACTATAGATGCTGCGGTTATTGATAGCTGGGAGTTTATTCTTACAAGTGGTTGGTATCCTCGGATTATCCATGTCTCAGGAAATATCTATGCAATTATTTGCCATATTGATGGTGGTTCTGGCCGTCTCATGACTCTTGCCATAAATAATGATGGCACTATAGTCAAGGCCATTATTAATGTCATACTCTTTGACCCATTTTTTGGTGAGTACCCTGACATTATCTATATTGCAGGCAATGTGTTTGCCATCGTATACCGAGGCCCAGATAATGATGGGTGGATAAAGACTTACCCCATAGAAAATGACGGCACTATTGGTGCCATGATTGATAGCCTGGAATTTGACCCTGTTCAGGGTATGTTAGCTCGGATTATCCATGTCTCAGGGAACATATATGCCATTGCTTACCGAGGGCCAGGGGAGGATGGGTGGGTATGTACCTTTCCTATAGAAGCCCGTACTATCCCTACCGTAACCACCAATCCAGCAACGGAGATAAGCTAATGGGGCGTAGCACAAGGTTAAATGGCACTCTAATTGATGATGGAGGGCTACTCTGCGAGTGTGGCTTTCAGTGGGGTGAAACCACCGCTTATGGTTTTACTACCCCGACTGAGACCAAAACAACAGGTGAAACCTTCTCGCAGGTTATAGGTGGATTAGACCCTGGCACCGAATATCACTTCAGGGCTTTTGCCACCAACTCAGAGGGAACAGGTTATGGTGATGATATGAGTTTCTTTACTCAACCAGTAATTAGCTTGGCACACGCATTATCCAGGGAGGAATTATAAATGGTAAGTAAAGCACACGCTTTAGCCAGAGATGAGTTAATTAGAGTATTAACCGTCTATCAAGGTGTCACCACCGCTAATGGCGCTGCCGACGGCTCAACCCTGATAGACAGTGGTCTTATTGGTGTAAACGACTATGTTACCAGCAAGACCATTCTGATTATGTCTGGTGTTGCCAGAAATGAGACCAGCGGAGCAACGGTATTTAACCCTGCCACAGGTCAGATAACCGTTGACCCTGCTTTTAGTGCTCAGATAACAACGGGAACTCTCTTTAGGATAATTAACCTATCGGCTGGAAGCTCTTTATCCATAATAATAGCTATAATTACTGCCAATGCCGCAATACTCAATGCCATGCTGATGCTTACCGAGACTGGTGGCACGGTTACTGCGACTGGTATTGGCACGGAGGATGACATCTATGTAAACGATGACCCCGCAGGGGAGTTTGAGCCACGCAAGGTGGTGATAGACTTCTCTGACCTGGATGTAGCAGAGGTGGCAACGGTCAGGACATACTATCGGATAAAAGATGGGGGAACGGCGAGACTCAAGGGTGAAGTTATCTTCAACGGAGTCCAGTCTGAACCAATGAAAAATATAGAGCTTGAGCCAAATAGGTTTGGGATAGCGGTTACAATAGAGGCAACAGCAGCGGTAGTTTTTGACTGGGAAGTTCACTATGAGGGTTAAAAATGATAGGTTATGATAATTTAGGAATAAATCACCAGATAGCACTTGACTTGCCTTTTAGGGAGGCTATTAGGCTTATTACCCATGATAGGGCAAAGCCTCACCATATAGCTACGCTAACTGGGCCACCTACATGGGATGAAGTAGTATTAAGTGGTCTAGGTGTCCTTGAATTTGATGGAGCCACCCAATTTCTTGAGATTCCCGCCGCC
>JRER01002853.1_pt1 | contig 10953 bp, 9 predicted proteins | sample 210161 | NCBI WGS metagenome assembly JRER01 (sample SAMN03019618, study PRJNA260268) | marine sediment metagenome | biome: Marine; feature: Sediment; material: Clay; isolation source: clay from marine sediments 136 meters below sea floor depth collected from... | place: New Zealand: Canterbury...
AAATATAGACTAGTTATCTTTCTAACTTTTCGCGTATTTTAACCTTAAGCATTTTTTGATTCGTTCGAAAATTGGAGACGCGATGACATTCTGCATGGAAGTGTTGTCATCGATTTTCTCGTTCGAGTTGAAGAACTTGTGTTTGTTTTGCGTAAGATCTCCAGTAAGCTTCTGAATATGCTTAGAATGTTGTTGGTCGGGCGGGCCGGATTTGAACCAGCGACACTCCGGTGTCTGTGCGCTCAGTAGGCTGAGTGAACAACTACCAGATGGTAGGCGTCTACAGCGTCTCCGTCAGCTGGTTTTGGCCAAGCTGGCTCGGAAGCTCTACCAAGCTGAGCTACCGCCCGTTTCCGACCAAGAAAATAGGGGAATTAACAGATATATTAACTTTGATTTGTTGGGGTTTTTGGTGGACCGGGCGGGATTTGAACCCGCGGCTTCCGCCTTTTTCGGCTTGGCACGCGAAGGCGGCGTTCATACCAAACTGAACTACCGGCCCATATTGGTTTTGATTTGTTAGTTGATATATAGGTTTTTGAGGTGTGTGTCTCTCTTCTATTAGCCCGCCCCTATGATTTTTTGCGGTTTCTCATTCTCTCTCTTATAGACCACCCTATACCCCCTATACAGAGAGAAGGGTCGCGGGTTCTGTCAGGCTTATCTTAGGTCTTGTTCTGTTTCTACGCTTTGTGGAAGCCCTGTTTATGCTTTGATTGTGTGAGTTTCCAATATGGATCACGTGAAAATTGTGTGCTGTGGGGTTTTATTGGTGCCGCCGTCTTTGAGTTAGTGGGCCCACATGTACTTGTCTCTCGGTTTTTCCGTCCATGCCGCTGTACAACGTCTGCGAAGCATCTATTCGTTCAAATCTTCAAGATAAGAAACTGGAATAATATTCCCTACATTCAGAATGTGATTAGGATCAAACGCATGCTTTATTCTGGCAACAGATTTCAAGCCCTCAACGCCATACATAAGCTTCAAATAAGGCTTCCTTTCACCATTTTCCACAAAAGTCTTCTTGCCGACCCCATGCTCGGCAGTAATCGTACCCCCTAGCTCAACCGCTTTCTTCAAAAGAAGTGCGCATGCTCTTTCCGCGCGTACCAACGCCTCTTCAGATTCGGGTATAAAATTGAAATGCAGATGATTATCCCCAACGTGACCGAAAATCGCGTACAAAATTTCTGACTTCCTTCCCACCTCGTGATAATAACTCATCATCTCATCGAACGCTCTCTCAGGAACCGCAATGTCTGTTGCCACCTTGTGAACTCCTTTCGAACGTACAATGGTATTAATCGACTCGGGTAACGCGTGTCTGATGTCTTTTATTTCCTTCAGCCAGTCCGTTCCAAGGGACGCCATCGTGTCCAGAACGTTACAACTCTCGAGCAGGTCAACACACCGCTTAAGCAAGTCGTTGAAAACCTGTTCGTTCGGGATTTCTTGTTCAAAAAATATGGCAGATTTTGATTTCGGCGGAATTTTCGATGGTGGATACTTCTTTCTCAACAATTCTATAGACCCTTCGTCAAGAAATTCTATAGACAGGGCATTAATTCCATCTTTACCGAGCTTTTTGCTTCGAGACAAACTGCGAAGACTTTTGACAAAATTTATGGCGTCACTTTCGCTGGAAAAATGGGCAAAAACGGGGAGAACATTCTTTGGTTGATTTTCAAGTTTGATTTCAACTTCGCTGATAACGCCTAGTGTTCCTTCTGATCCGATGAAAAGGTCTATGAGGTCCATGCCAGGTTTCGTGTAGTACCCCGCTGCGTTCTTTTTTACATCTGGCATTATGTAGGAGGGCAACTCGACTGTTATGTGTTTTCCCGATGTCAGAATTATGTCGAACTGGTTTTCTTCGCTTGCAAATACTTTTCCACGTTTAATGTCAAGAACATCGCCGTTTGGTAACACTACTCGTAAGCGCCTGACGTAGTCTCTTGTACATCCGTAATGAAATGTTCGTGCCCCCGATGCATTCGTCGCTATGGTTCCGCCTAGCAGCGCGGTCATCTCCGTTGTGTCGGGTGGATAACAGCGATTCTTGTCTTCGAAAATTTTTTTCAAAGTTTCTAGGGGGATGCCTGGAGGCACTATTGCATAGTGTTCATTTCTTTCCGCGTCTTTTTGAATGTACAGGGTATATTTTACGCCCAAGTCCGAGTGCTCAGCCAAGTTTTCCTCTGAGCCACGTTCAGAAACATTCGTCATTTTCTCAGTTGCAAGTACGATTCCGCCTTGAGGAACCCTTGACCCAGTAATACCTGTTCCTGCGCCAGAAATCGTCACGCGAATCTTCCTTTTGTTTGCATCGATGAGAATTTTGGCAATGTGCGCTTCGGTTCGAGGAAAAAACACTTTTTCAGCTTTTCCCGTGATTAACCGTGATTCGTCTGTGAGATAATTTTCTATAGTAGCTGGCTTAGTTGAGCTGATAAGGTCTGTTTCAGGAACATCTTTCCTCGGTTTCTCGGTGTAAATTTCATGTCTGTGCATATCAGTTCACAGTAGAAAAGAAATAAAGATTTAATTATATTGCTATTGCCTACGTGTTCTCGTCGAGGTCTATGAATAAATCTTATATTTTCGTTTTTAGTGAGATGCAATGGTTAATTTCCATCTGTCAGGAGAAGGTTGTTTATGGCTACGATTAGAGAGGTTCCGCGCAAGGTTCGTCGGTTTGAGAGAATCGGGGCTCATACTCACATAAATGCATGCATGCAAATTAACTATAGCCCACCTAAAGTGTCATTATAAATGTCTGGTTGAGATAAATGGGAAAACTAAGCGCGTTTCCACGATTAATTAGACCTGTAAACTGTGTGATGATGGGGTTTGCTGTTATCGTAGGAGCTTCACTTGTTTCTTATCCAAGCTTTTCAACAAATCTGCTCTTGGGGTTTATAACATCGTTCACACTGACAGCAGCTTCTATGGCAATAAACGATTATTATGATAGAGATATCGACGCGATAAATGAGCCGCAACGTCCAATTCCAAGTGGTGCGATCAGTCCGAAAGAGGCGTTATTCCTTGCCGTTGTTTTAAGCGTAATAGGGTTCATGGCAGCCTTTGGTACGAATGTGTATTGCTTGATAGTTGCGGCGATCGCTTGGATTGTATCTGTGATCTATGTTACTAAGGGGAAACGAACCGGGCTTTCTGGAAATCTTTTAGTCAGCACCTGCGTCGTGATCCCTTTCATCTACGGGGGCTTCGCTGCAGGGAGACCTGAGTTAACCACGATGATATTTGTGGCTATTGCCTTTCTTTCAAACACTGGCAGAGAAGTGGCAAAAGACATAGTTGACATTGAGGGAGACAAGTCTCAGGACATAAAGACAATTCCAGTAGTATATGGAGAGAGATTCGCAGCGTTTGTTTCTTCGATTTTCTTTGTTCTCGCTGTAGCTTTGAGCCCTTTACCTTGGTTGTTGGAACTTGTTTCTCCGTGGTTTCTTCCGCTGGTCATTTTAACTGACGTTGGACTAGTCTGGTCTTCTTTTTCACTTGCTCGAGACCATTCTCGAAACAACGCTAGAAGAGTCAAGAACTCGGCTTTGATATGGTTCCTTACTGGACTCTTGGGTTTCGTTGCGGGCAGTGTTGGTTGACAAAAATTATCTGATTTTGCTTCCTATTTCTGTGTCTTTTTCAGGCTTTATCAAGATAACGTTGCCTTTAGTGTCTTCGGCGGCGAGTATCATACACTGGGATTCCACGCCCATGAATTTCCTTCTTTGCAGATTTAGAACAAAAGCATATTGCTTGTCTAGCAGCTCCTCTGGCTTGTAGTACTGTAACAATCCCGCTACTGACTGCCTCTTTTCAGAACCAAAATCAACAATCATCTTAATCAGGTTTCTCGACCCTGGTATCTGTTCAGCTTCAACAATCTTGCCAACTTGCATATCAAGTCTCAGAAAATCCTCAAACGAGACTTCCATTCTAACCACCAACAATCATTTCCTTGATATTCCTTTAGCTTTAAATTTTACGTATACAAATAAAAGTGCCTGGCCAAAGAAAAGATATGATGACAAAGGTACGTGGAACATTAATTCCATTGGGGCAGGTGAAGAAAAATGGAGATGCGACCATTAACAATAAATGATTATGAAGATATGGTTAAGCTCTGGATAAAATCGACTCTCCCCTTTAAACCTAAAGGCCGAGACAGTAGGCGAGCTATCACAAGTCAAATGGAAAGAGACCCCAGCCTTTTTTTGGGAGCATTTGAAAATAACACACTAGTTGGTGTTGTAATTGGCAGCTACGACTATAGGGGAAAAGGCTGGATCAATCGCTTAGCTGTGAATCCAAAATACCAGAGACAAGGCATTGGTCAACGTTTGATCACCAGCATGGAGAAAATTCTGAAAGAAAAAGGCGCAGTGGTTACTTGTGCTCTAATTGAGGAGAGAAATCAAGAGTCAATTGCAATTTTTGAAAAACGGGGATACGTCTCTGAGAAATCGATCCTTTATTTCAGCAAGCGAGAAAGCGAAGATGCATGACGATTATCTAGAACTAGAAACGTTTTTCCTCAGCAATGTGTCTCGAGCAACTGGCAATTTCTCAGGATAGTCCAAAAAATAATGAATTCCCCGACTTTCTTTTCGCATCATCGCGGAGTCGATGATGAGCTCTGCGACCAATGCCATGTTTCGCAGCTCGACAAGGTCTGCGGTTAGGATGAAATCCCAATAATACTGATTGATCTCCTCCCGTAAGAGGGTTATGCGTTTTTTGGCGCGAGTTAGACGCTTGTCAGAACGCACGATTCCCACATAATTCCACATCAAACGGCGAATCTCCTCCCGATTTTGAGTGATGACCACAGCTTCATCAATGTCCACGGCTTCTCCCGGTTCCCAAGGAGCAAATGGCTGTAAAGAAATCTCTTTCTTCAGCAATCTTATGCATCTCTTCGCTGCATGGTCGGCACAAACTAAAGCCTCAAGTAGAGAGTTGCTGGCCAATCGATTGGCCCCATGAAGGCCCGTGCACGCTGTTTCGCCGATTGCAAACAGATTTTTCACATCTGTTTCCCCAGCAATAGTAGCTTTTACACCCCCGCAACAATAGTGGGCTGCGGGAACCACCGGAATCGGGTCTTCTGTGACGTCAATTCCAAATGATAGACATTTCTCATAGATCCCTGGAAATCGAGATCGAATAAACTGAGGATCTTTAAAGGATACATCGAGAAGAACATATTCATCTCCACTTTTCTTTAACTCCTGATCAATAGCTCGAGCAACAACGTCTCGAGGAGCTAGCTCTTTCATCGAGTGATAATGATCCATAAACCGTCTTCCACGCTTATCTTGAAGAATGGCTCCTTCGCCTCTGAGGGCTTCTGAGATGAGAAAGGGTGTTTCGTAGGGACGATATAGACATGTTGGATGAAATTGGGTGAACTCCATGTTCATAATGGTGGCTCCAGCTCGATATGCCATGGCGATTCCATCTCCGGTGGCTATGTCTGGATTGCTTGTGTGAAGATAGACTCTTCCCATTCCACCCGCTGCAAGCACAGTTATCTTTGCCACAAAATTTCGAATTGTTGAATTCTCTCTATCTAGAACGTAGCAGCCTCCACACTGACTGTTTTTTACGACAAGGTTAATTGCGATGTGATTCTCAAAAAGCTTGATGGATGGGTGCCTACTAATGGCATTCAATAGAACATCTTCGATCTCTTCACCCGAAAGATCTTTCGCGTGGACGATTCGTCGCTTTGAATGCCCGCTCTCCATTCCTAGGTCAAGTTCACCTGTTGCGCTCCTAGAAAAATCGACCCCAAGTGTCATGAGTTCTTGAACACGTGCAGGGCCTTCTCGTACAATCTTTTCAACCACGTTTCTCTTACTTAATCCGTTGCCACAAGCCAAAGTGTCTCTAATGTGGTTCTCAAAAGAATCCGCTGGAGAAAAAACAGCTGCAATTCCACCTTGCGCGTAATTCGTGTTCGATTCAGCCTTCTCTTTCTTGGTAACAATCACTACTTGGGCGTGGTCAGCCATTTTCAACGCAAAGGATAACCCTGCGATTCCGCTTCCGATCACAAGTACATCTGAGACAACATCTGCCGCGTCCATATGATTCCCACAGAGCTCAAATAAGATGCTTTTGCTTGCATGCAAACTTTTCGGTTATATGTTTTCGAATGCTACATCTATATGCTCTTTTGGAAGCTGTTTTGAAATCAAACTTACGATAATTGTTAAGACAAATGATATTGGTATCGCTAAAAATAATGGGTCTAAATAGGGGGTTAGACCGCTCAACCTTACTCCTGAGATCGAGGGTGCAGTCTTATAATACACGAGGCAGTACCAAAGTATGGCAAACCAGAAACCACTCATCAATCCAACCCATGCACCAGCCCTCGTAATTCTCCTCCAGTAAATAGTCAACGTATATGGTGCCAAGAATGTGCACGCCATCAAGCCGAAGAAGAATGATGTTAGATACGCAACTACGTCTGGAGGGTTCAAAGAAAGTATCAAAGTAACAGCTATTATTGCCGCCGTCGCAAGTCTCGTAACAAGTATAGATTTTTTCCCAGCTAAACCTTTCTTTATAGCTTTGTCGTAAACATCTCTTCCAACACTGGCTCCTGCCACATGGAATAGAGCAGCCGCCGTTGACATCGCTGCCATCAGAATGGCGAACAAGAAGAGAAGGACAAACCATTGTGGAAAGAGTCCCATAGTACTATCGGTAATTACCGTGGGCAAGACCAAATCTGGTGATCCTGGATACAAGATTCCATGATTAACCATAAATACATCACACAAAGGACCGACGCTAAAAGCAGTGAAAGTCATAAAGAGTATGAATATTCCACCAATTGGAACTGCTAATCGCAAAGCTCTGTCGTTTTTTGCAGTCAAATACCGTTGAATCAATTGTGGCTGGGCTAGAACTCCGATGCCGACACCGAAAATAATTGTTAGCACCATCATAAAAGGCTCTGTTAAAAATGGTTGCATAGACGTTAACCCGTTTGGAGCTAAGTTGGTCTCAGGAAATCCAATATTGACTAGGTCTGTCCAAGTTAGGCTGGCTAATGCTTCATGGGCGGGGACTATTCCACCCAGCTTGAAGTACATCCAGCAATACATCACTAACATTCCTACGAACATTGTAATGCCTTGAATTACATGCGCCCACATTACCGCTAAGAGACCGCCGAGAAGTACGTATGCTCCCGCTATTATCGTGAAGGTTACTACTGACAGTTCATATGGTATCCCAAATACGACTTTTATGAGAGAAGATACTGCTAGAAAGACCGCTGTTGTATATGCAACCATAAAGATGGCTACTATTGCTCCGCTCACACCCTGCAGTCGCGTATCTTTGAACCTATTTCCTAAAAGCTCAGGCAATGTTTCTGCTCCAAGCGAAATTCCTATCTTTCTAGTTCTTAAGCCGAAGAAAACGAATGCTATGAAAACGCCGACAAAAATGTTGAGAAACGCAAGCCACAAGACTGATTGACCGAACATTGAGGCGATTCCGGAGAAACCTATCAATGCTACGGCACTTACGAATGTGGCGCCGTAGGAAAGTGCTACAACAAATCCACCCATCTTTCCGCCGGCGATGTACCAATCTTTCGCTGTCTTAGTTCTCTTATATCCAAGATAGCCTAAAAATGTGAATATGATAACGTATGCTATTATAAACAGTATGAAAATGATGTAGTTATCCACTTTCTTTTGCACCACGTGTCTCAACGTCTTTTCGAACGTATTCGCAATAAACCCAATAAATGATGCAGAGCATAGTGCTTAGTATGCACCCTATCCATGCAACGAACACCCAAAGATCTTGGCCAAGAATCAAAGTTTCCACAGCATCCTCACTTCGTCAAAACAAAATAAATCTTGTGCTTCTCGGTGATAAAACTTTAATTCTGCCTTTTCCGTTTTTCATTTGGGTCTAGACAATGCCTGAGCGGAAAAAGAAAAAGGCGATTTTCTGACCTATTCGGCTTTAATGAAGAAGATTTTCTGTTTGGACAAGAACCTATCGAGGGTGGGTCTGGATATTCTATATCTGTAACCTACGATAACCGTGACAAGCCTGTAGTTCAGGTGAAGACTCATGGAAAGGTGGACGTATCGGAGTTACGGAGGGATATAGAGCAGCAGTATCCTGGGGCTAGGATTAAGGGATTGGAGAAAAAGCCGTTAATTAAGATAGTGGGTGAAAAAGACACGAGAAAAAAGGAAGAAAAGCCAAAGAAAAGCAAGGCTAAGAAAGAGAAGCCTTTGATAAAAGTGATAGAGTGAAAAGAAGAGAAGTTGTTTTCGCCGCAAAATTTAACGCTAAAGTCCGAGATTGAAATTAAAGTTACTACTCTCTTTTATATCTGTTCCTTTTTGGAAAAATAGGGTGACGATTTATTAATAGAGCTAACCTTTTTTGTTAGTGATAACCGATGAGCGAAGAAGAGAAAAAAGAAAAGGCAACAGCGTATCAATCTTCATGGCCGAGACGACCAGAGAGACCATGGGAACGTCCATTGCCCTCACCAACCCCTATGCCTATAATTCCAACAGAAGATGTCAACAGAATACTCAAACAAATATTAGATCGACTGGGTGCAATAGAAAAGCGGCTGGAAAAGATCGAGAAGTTGTTGGCTGAAAAAGCAGCGTCTTCCATATAGAGTTGCAGATAGTGTCGTCCTCGTCTAGAAGAGGAGACTAGCCTACTTTCTGGTGGGTCTACCTGTGATAGGAATCAACTTCCCATTTAGGGCAATCTTTGTCATAAATGACTCAGTATGCGCAAGCATGCATTATCGGTTAGCCGTTTTAACAGCGTCAGAAACGCGTCTCAAATATTCTAATGCACACTCGTACGTAGGGAACCCTCCAAGCCCACATTCTGGTCCTGCGTACAGAATCCTCTCCACGCCAAACTGGTTAACAATCTTAATCAACCGTTTCTTCATCAACCTGTCGCTTTCAAGAAAAGCTTTTGAATCCAGGTTTCCACTTTTAACTCCTCTCCAAGCTTCTGCAATTTTTTCGTTTATGATTAATTCTCTCATCTTCTGTTGGGAAGCTGTTGTTATGTTTTCTCGGATCAAACGGTCAAAATCCGTGATACATACGCTCGCTTTCAAGAATTTGTCTGTTGACTCTAAGAGTTCTTTGGTTTTCCCAGTTTGGTAGATGGGGTCGTCTACGTGTGACTCGATTACGTTCAGCGATTCTATCTCCCAAAACAGTTCATCCGCCGTGTTGTGAAGGTGTATGCATGTCTGTATGCCTTTAGAGTTGGCTCTGTAAAAGATGGATTCCCAAGCCTTTCGCAGATGTTCTCTTCCTTCAGAGCCACGGTCGATTAACGGGTCGTCCAGCAACCCAAAGATTGGCTCATCCATGGCAACTAGGCTTACGCTTCCATATTTCCTATTGAAGAGATTGTTCTCTACTATCTGCGAAATCATCTCTCCTACTCTGCTGAAAATTTCTTTGTCTCTGTAAACGAAGAGTGAAGAAAGCGTGTAGGGGCCTGTGACGCAAACCTTGACTTGAAACGGCTTGCTTATCCTTTCATAAATCTGCTGAGAATTTTCTTTTACCACTGAAACTTCAGGTATACAACTCTCCTCCGTCCTCAGAGACAGAATCCCCGTCTCCATGTAACCATCCTTCGCCTTCTCCACACCGTCTATCATTCCCAGAAACATCCTGCTCATGTCCCTAAACTGGGGATAGTTTGGAACGTCAATGCCTACTCTCAGTTTATCAAAAAAACCTTCGACTATCATTCTTTCAAAATATTTAGCGGTTTTTTCAGTAGGCGAGGATTCGAATCGTGTCGCGCCTTCCAAGAACCTTTCAACATCACCGATAAGAGGCATGCTTCCTACGTCACACGATTTAATCATGAAAACTCACAAGCCTGTATTGTTTAAGCTGTTTTGAAGTGTTCCCATCCCCTAGCCTCGATAGGAATAATCTTTTCTTTCGTTCTGAGGAGGAGGGTTTTCCCCTTGGTGACTTGACCAATTTTGGTTAGAGACGCCCCGACCTGTTCAGTGGCTTTTTTTGCTTTCCCCCAAAGTTTGGGTTTTAAAGTTACTACAAGCTCGTATTCTTCCCCGCCGTACAAACTCAGCTCTACCGGGTCGAAATCGTGAATTTTTGCGAATTCCTCTGCTTCACGGGCGACTGCAAGGTTATCGATGACGAATCCTACGTTGCTTGCTCGTGAGATTTCATGTAGGCTCCATGCTAGTCCGTCGCTGGAGTCGATAGACGCGGTTACAGCATGGGTCTGGGCGAGGGCTAAACCTTCTTTGAGTCGTGCTTGGGGCATAAGAACTGCGTTGACAAGCTCTTTCCTCATCTCAGGAGGAGCTGTGAGGCCTTTAAGCAGAATCTTTAGGCCAGAGGATGTTTTGCCAAAGACGCCTGTGACCGCCACTAGGTCGTCGGGCTTCGCACCGCTACGCTTCATCAAATAGCGTTTTTCAACAATCCCAAATGCGGTGCAGCTTATCACTAGGTCAGAAGCCTCGTTGGTGTCTCCGCCCAAAATATAGGCGTTGTATTCGCGAGCGCCAGCGTTTAGTCCTTTGCCGATCTGTTGGATATCTTTCTTTGTGAAGCCTCTTGGGATACCGATGGATGCGAGTAAAGCAACGGGCTTTACTCCTTTAGCGGCTAAGTCGCTTATGTTCATGACTACAACTTTGCGTGCAGCCTGCCAAAGGTTCATACTTGGCGGAACATCGGTTTTTCCAACGAGCATGTCAGTCTTCAGGACAGCGAGTTTTTCGTTTCCTATATCTACTGCTGAGACATCGTCTCCGAAGGGAACAGGCATATTTGGCATTTGGTCTAGGCACCCAAGAATAATTTCGATTATTTTTCGTTCACCCAGTTCTTCAACCAAGCTCAA
>JRER01000157.1_pt1 | contig 10938 bp, 7 predicted proteins | sample 210161 | NCBI WGS metagenome assembly JRER01 (sample SAMN03019618, study PRJNA260268) | marine sediment metagenome | biome: Marine; feature: Sediment; material: Clay; isolation source: clay from marine sediments 136 meters below sea floor depth collected from... | place: New Zealand: Canterbury...
GTTTTAACAGTCCATAAAATATTTCAATTTGGTTCCCCGGATTTACACCCTCTGTTTTTACAAATATCCCCCCAGCTTCAAAGCCAACGAGTATACTCTGGACCATATCTGAATCACCCTGCGCGAGTTTCCTTATCAGCCAATTCTCATACATTATGATCTGATTCAAGTCTTCTTCTGTTACTGTCCCCGTTTTTAACTCGATACAGGTGAACTTATGAAGAATGTCAATCCCATCAACGTTTGTCACATGCGTCAGAAAAACATCCATTACTTTATTGAACGAGGTGGGCACGTAATTTACGAAATCGCTGTAGTCACCGATGAGTCCTTTTAGTCTGCCGGTGGCGAAAGCTTGCATAAACCAAGCGTTGAGATAACCTTCGTAAATCAAACGTCCCTTTTTGTCACAATCTAACCGTATTGGCAAAGGCTGTGTTCTCGCCGGTAGATAAGGATTCGATATCGGCTTAGTGGGAGCGTAGATCGGATTATTCCTGAGCAATAATCGAATTAATTCCTTACCTTCATCAACTGTAATAGGATGGTGGCTTTTCTTAGTAAATGTCGCTAAATCAAATGTCCAAATTTTGCCTTTGTCTCTCAGATCCAATATGTCACTTAGGGCAATAGGATGGCTAAATTCTCGGACTGCTGGTTCGAAACAAATTCTATAGGGGAAAGTCTGTTTGGGATCATTCCAGAGTGGTTCATCATTATAAAAGGGGTCACCTATAACTCTCCATAGTCCATAAAGCCCCACATTTTTAACGTAAAGAAACAGAAAATCACCTGTTCTGATTCCAGCAAATCCTGCTATAACCTCGGAATTCATTTGTTCAGACTTTGGAGAAACGGTTGAGTAAATGCCCCCATAAGTTCCTCTTTCCACACACACCTTGAAATTATCTAGTCTAGTAAGTAAGATGTGATAGCCCACTTTATTCTCCTTATTAAATTAGCAAAGGCGCGACATCACGCTAGCTCGATGACAGAGCTTTCGCTAGGATTGTAAGCCACAACGAATGTCCCCCAGCTCTAATATCTCCTCACCACCGCTTTCAGGTTCGGTATCTACATAAAATATAGCGCCGCACCCTCTACCACACACTTGCCATCGCGTAAATACAGGAAGAATCTCGGCATCGACCTCGATTGACTTTCCCACTTCGACCACTTTGGTCACCTCCCGCAGCAGTACTTATATTTCTTGCCTGAGCCGCAGGGGCAAGGGTCGTTGCGGCCAACTTTCTTGCCTGCTACTACCGCTTCCTTTTTCCGCGGCGGCTCTCTCCTGATACCAACGTGGTAGATGCTGTGCGCGACATCGTGCTGGATACTAGCCAGGAGGGCCTCGAAAAGGGCATGGCCTTCCCTCTTATAGACCACCAGCGGCTGTTGCTGGCCAGCGGCGCGCAGACCTATTCCCTGACGCATATGTTCCATTGCAGTAAGATGCTCCATCCATAGCCTATCAATGACGCGCAGCATTACTATACGCTCTGCCAGACGCATATTATCGGGGCCTATTTCTTGTTCCCGCTGGTCATATAGGTCAACAGCATAGCTACTTAATTTCTCTATGATTTGCTTGCCATCGGACCGAGATTGCTTCGCTCCACCCGCAATGACAGATTGTGGTGGTGCAGGGAAAATACGAGACACATCCTCAAGTAAGCCAGGCAGATCCGGTTCGACCAAATCATTGTTGAAGTGGCTGGTTACTATGCCTTGAATTTCATCCTCGACCATAGACAGTATGTTCGCTTTAAGGTCAGCGCCGCTCAGTATTTTCTTTCTCTCAGCGTAAATTACCTCACGGTGCTTGTTAACCACATCATCATATTCCACAAGATGCTTACGAACATCAAAATGGTAGCCTTCTGTCTGAACCTGGGCATTGGTTATCGCTTTGGTAACCATAGGGTGCTCAATAGGAGTATTCTCATCCATCCCAGCCCACTGCATAAACCCCTTAACGCGGTCGCCACCAAAGCGACGCATAATTTCATCCTCCAGGGAAGCATAAAAGCGAGAACTGCCTGGGTCTCCTTGTCTTCCTGATCGACCACGGAGCTGATTATCAATGCGCCTGGCTTCATGATGCTCTGTGCCGATGATGTGGAGCCCGTCAAGCTCAACTACTTTATTGTGCTCCTCAAGCCACTGACTATCATCACGCCCTTCAGGATTACCGCCAAGGATAATATCCACACCACGCCCAGCCATATTGGTAGCTACCGTCACCGCTCCCAGATGGCCGGCCTGGGCAATTATGCCAGCTTCTTTTTCGTGGTTCTTGGCATTCAAGACCTGGTGAGGTATACCTTTCCTTGTTAACAGGTCGCTTAAATCCTCTGATTTTTCAATAGAAGTTGTACCTATGAGAACTGGCCTTCTCTCATTATGCAATTGTTCAATTTCCCTGCTTACAGCGGCAAACTTGGCTTTCTCATCTTTGTAAATCTGGTCAGTGTGCTCAGTGCGAATTAATGGCTTATTCGTAGGTATGCCTACCACTTCTAATTTGTAAATCTTGTGAAATTCCTCAGCCTCAGTGGCGGCAGTGCCAGTCATGCCAGCTAACTTTTGATACATGCGGAAATAATTCTGGAAGGTAATGGTAGCCAGGGTAATGCTTTCTCGCTGTATCTTCACACCCTCCTTGGCCTCGATAGCCTGATGCAGCCCTTCAGAATATCTCCGACCAAACATCAATCTGCCAGTGAACTCATCCACAATGATAACCTGCCCATTCTTGACCACGTAGTCCCGGTCCCTCTTAAATAAAGCATGAGCCTTGAGGGCGCTCTCCAGATATTGAGTAAGGAAATAGTTTGAGGGGTCATAAAGGTTAGGCGCCTTAAGTAGACCTTGCCGTTTCAATGCATCCTCCACCTTGGGAATACCAATTTCATCAGTAAGGTGGGCTGTGCGTGTTCGCTCATCAATGGAGTAGTCCTCATCTTTCTTAAGTCGGGAAGCTAAACGAGCAAAGGTATAATATCTTTGCGTTGCCTCCTCAGCCGGCCCACTTATAATCAGCGGGGTACGGGCTTCATCAATAAGGATATTATCAACCTCATCAACGATGGCATAGTTAAGCTCCCGCTGCACGCATTGAGACAAATCGAGAACCATGTTATCCCTGAGATAATCAAAACCAAACTCGTTATTGGTGCCATAAGTTATATCCGCCTCATAAGCCTGGCGACGAGTGATAGGACGGAGGAAACTCCACTTTTCATCTTCTGATTCATAACCTGGATCATAAATATAGGAAGGGGCTTGTTGGTCTGCGGCTTGCCGGGCATTAATACACGCCACGCTTACCCCTAAGGCATGATAAATGGGGCCCATCCAGTGGCAATCACGCTTGGCTAAATAATCGTTAACGGTAACCAAGTGGCATCCTTGCCCAGTAAGCGCATTAAGATAAAGAGTTAAAGTAGCCACCAGGGTTTTTCCTTCACCGGTTTTCATCTCAGCTATCTTGCCTTGATGAAGCACAATGCCACCCATCAACTGGACATCGAAATGCCTCTGCCCTATAGTGCGCTTGGCTGCCTCTCTAACTGCAGCATAGGCCTCGGGTAAAAGCGCGTCTAAGCTCTCGCCGTCCTTTAGTCGACCCTTGGATTCATTAGCTTTAGCTTGAAGTTCGGCATCAGTGAGCTCTTCAAACTCAGACTCCAACGAGTTTATGCGGTCAACTAGAGGCTGGAGGCGCTTTAGCACCTTCTCATTGGAATCAATTAAACCGCCAAGCCATTTAAACATGTTCCTACTCAAACATTGCACCCACAGACAAGCCAGTGTGAATACGATGAATGGCTTCGCCAATGAGCGAAGCTGTAGGTAGAACAGTAATCTTATCTAATTTCTTCTTCCCCGTAACAGGTATCGTATCGGTGACCACTACTTCTTTTACCGGGCTGGAGGCTATCCTTTCTACAGCCGGTCCCGAGAAAACGGGGTGAGTACAGCAAGCGTAAACTTCAGTGGCACCACACTCTGAAAGGGTATTTACCGCCCCAACTAGAGAGCCAGCAGTATCAATCTCATCATCCACAGTCAGGGCACGCATCCCCTGGACTTCACCAATCACGTTGAGGGTTTCAGTTGCATCATTATTTCCTAGTCGCCTCTTTTCTATGATAGCCAGAGGAGTCCCAAGTTTGGCAGCTAGGTCACGTGCTCGCTTTGAGATGCCGATATCAGTAGCCACTACCACCAGATTATCCAAGGCCTTTTCCTCGAAATACTGGCTGAGGATAGATAAGGTGGTTAGCTCATCAACGGGTATAGTGAAAAATCCTTGAATTTGAGCAGCGTGGAGATCCACGGTAAGTAACCTATTGGCTCCAGCAGTAGTAATCAAATCAGCAATCAAGCGAGCTGTAATAGGCACTCGTGGCTGGTCTTTCTTATCAGTGCGACCATAGCCATAATAGGGAACGACAGCACTGATCCGCCCGGCCGAAGCCCGTTTAAAGGCATCGATCATGATAAGAAGCTCGACCAAGCTTTTGTTAACCGGAGAGCAAATGGGCTGAACAACAAAAACATCTCGCTGACGCACATTCTCCAAGATACGGACAAAGCTATTCTCATTAGAAAATTCAAAAACCTCAGCTTTCCCCAGAGGTATGCCTAAATAATCACACACCGACTCTGCTAAGGCTGGATAGGCATTTCCACTGAAAACTTTTAGTTCATCCATCATTTTGACCCTCCAAATACGAGCTGTTGCCTTAATTATAACACTAAGCCGCTTCTATTTCTTAGCCTCAATCCTGTCTGAATGCTGAGAGAATTTAGCGAGCCTTGCTCTAAATTGGTTTGGAGGTGCCGGGTGCCTTGATAATAAAACTACAACCTGCGGCCATAAAGAGCACTGCTGCTCCTACGATAATAGCGATATCGTAGCTTCCCACAACATCAAAAACATAACCAGCCAACAACGGACCAATCGCTCCACCGATAGCGACTGCTAACGACAATATCCCAAAAATGCTGCCATGGAATTTCATTCCAAACCAGTCGCCGACTATTGCCGGAACCAGGGGAACAAACCCTCCATAGCCAAAGCCAAAAATAGCTGAAAAGAGATAAAACTGCCATGTTTGCCTTGCCTTCAGCAGCCATAACATCATTACCGCCATCAAAAGGAAAGCGATAATGAAAGATGCTTTTCTTCCAATTTTGTCTGAGCCACTGCCCATAACTATCCTGCCTGTAATACTAACCCCACCCACGAGGCCAAGAGCAATGGCAGCAGTCATTTCGGCAACACCGAAATGAACAGCGTATGCTTTCAAGTGAACCATCACCATTTGAATCGGTATCAATGCAAGCACATACATCACGAACAAGAGCCAAAAGGGTTTTGTTCTCATCGCCTGCCTAACAGTAAAGTCCACTGTGCTAAGAGGTGAACTATCACGCCGCTTATTCTCCACCGCTGTTTCCCCAATCCCGTAGGGAAGGAGCCCTTTCTCTGAGGGATCAAGCCTCATTAGTCTGGAAACAGGGAAGGCTATAATGAAAAAAAGTCCGGCGAGTATTAAATAGGAGAAGCGCCAATCGAATTTAAAGATAAGGAATTGAGCAAAAGGTGCCAAGGCTAGAGTCCCCATTCCTATCCCAGCTACGGTGATTCCCAATGCCGTCCCTCTGCTCCTCACAAACCAACGGGGCACCGATGAGGCAACCGGCATATAACCAAAACTTAGTCCAGTAGCTACTATAACCCCATAGAATGTGTAAAGCTGCCACGGCGCAGTTATAGTAGACATCAGTGCATAGCCCATGCTCATAGCAATGACAGAGATCATGAGCGTCAACCTGGGACCATGTCTATCATTGAAGCTGCCTGCCAACAAACAGGTAATACCGTGTGTAACCATGAATAAAGAATAGGCTCCAGAAACCATTGTTCCTGTCCAGCCTAAATCTGTACATAGCTCTGTGAAAAAGATGCCATAGGAATACTGGCAACCAAACTCCAAGACCAGAATTGTGCAGCCAGCAGCTACTATTACCCATCCATAGAAAATTCTTGTTTTTGGTTTACTATCCATATCACTGCCTTGCCTTAGACACGACATAACAGGGCTAACTACGTCAAATTAAGAGGCGGGACAAATTACCAACTAGAAAAAACGGCTTATACTACCCCAAGTATGAGGGAAACACTGGCACAATTCCCCTGCTTCCTCACGGACCCGCTTCCTAACATACCTATCGTCAGGGTGAGAAAGCACCTCGACAATGAGCCCTATGGCGGTTGCCTGCCCTTCCGCTTCTAACCTTAAGATTTAATCTACTTTGCTATCACGCTGCGCAACAAAAGATACTGGCTCGGCCTTCATTACTACGCCATAATACTACTCTCAATATTATCGGTCAATGGGAGAGCATACAACCGGTCACGTTGCCACCTTTGACAGACTACAGTCAAACTGATAAATTATTGGTAGTTAGCAGTCATAGAGGGAGAGTGCTAGATGGCGTTAACAGAAAGAAGAGAGGCAATCCTGAAAATGCTAATTCAGGGGTATATTGCTACAGCAAAGCCTGTAGCTTCAAGAGCGATTGCCTATGACTATGATCTGAAGGTAAGCCCGGCCACTATCCGAAATGATATGGCCTACTTAGAAAAAGAGGGGTACGTCACACGCCTTCATCCTTCAGCCGGCACCATTCCCACCGATAAAGCTTACCGCTGTTATGTGGAATCGCTAAGCAGCGACGTTGAAATTCCGCTAGCTGAGCAATACCTTATCTCGGCGTTATTCCAAGAAGCAAAGGCAGAGGTTGAGCAGTGGCTAAGACTAACAGCGTCGCTGCTGGCAAACTTTGTTCAAAATGTGGCGGTGGTAACCCAGCCCAAAGCAGCTCAATGTCGCTTTAAGCACCTCGACCTAGTAGCTTTACAGGATTTCCTAGCTCTGCTAATTCTAGTCCTATCTGAGGCAAGAGTAAGGCAAAAAATTCTGTCTTTCAATAAAAGAACCACTCAGGATGAGCTAACAAACCTGGCTACTAAGCTCAACTCTGCTTATGATGAGCTGACTACCGATGAAATATCAGCGGGGAAAGGGGAACTCTCTCCTCAGGAAAAGCAAGTGACTGCTTGCATAACAGACATGATGACTACTGAAAACAAGCTCGGACTCGGTAGGCCTTACCTTGAGGGATTACATCTAATGTTAAGTCAGCCTGAGTTTGCTAACAGCCCCAGGGCACTTAACTTGCTCGGGGTATTTGAAAAGGAAGACTGGCTGGAAAGTGTGTGTCGTTCAGAGCTTGATAAACGGGAGATAAAGGTAATAATTGGCCAAGAAAACACAGATGAGGCATTACAAGATTTAAGCTTGATAATTGGTGAGTATGGGGTTCAGAATAAAGCGAGAGGCATTGTTGGTGTAATTGGCCCGAAGCGAATGGACTACACCAGGGCTATCTCCTCGGTAAACTGCCTCACATCTCTTCTAAGCGAATCGGTGGCTGAGTATATCTAAAGGAGATTTAGCATTGGCCGAAGAGGAGAAACTACCCAACGACAAGCCACCTCAGGCGAAGGTTGAGCAGACAGAAGATATAGAAGCACTAGAACAAGCTCTGTTTGAAGAAAAGGAGAGGTCGGAGAGGTATTTAGCTAACTGGCAAAGGGCTCAAGCTGATTTTATTAACTATAAGAAACGTGCCGAGCAGGAGAAAAAAGAGACGGTGGAATTTGCTAACAGTGAGCTTATCCTCAACTTATTAACTGTTGTGGACGATCTGGAGAGGGCTTTCGTTTCACTACCACCGCGCCTTTCAAAATCAAGCTGGATTGAAGGTATTGAGCTCATCTATAATAAGCTTAGGGGAATCCTAGAGGCACACGGACTAACTGAGATCAAGGCTAAAGGAAAACCCTTCGACCCCCGCTGGCATGAAGCAGTGATGCACCAAGAAGGTGAGGAAGACATAGTTATTGAAGAAATCCAAAAGGGCTATAAGTTGAGAGATAGAGTGCTTCGCCCCAGCCAGGTAATAGTAGGCAAGGGCAAAGCTAGTCCTGAGTCTGAGCCTAGTAGCGAAGAGGAAGGAACTAACGAAGAGAAGGAGGATTAGCTATGGCTAAAGCAGTAGGTATTGATTTGGGCACTACTCTTAGTGCAGTAGCAGTGATGGAGGGAGGCGATCCTAAAATAATCCCCAGCGCCGAAGGAGGAAACCTAGTCCCTTCAGTGGTAGCAATAAGTAAGTCAGGGGAGAGGTTAGTAGGAGAAATAGCCAAGCGCCAGGCAATAGTCAATCCCGAGAATACCATCTTCAGCATAAAGCGCCTCATCGGGCGCAAGTTTAACGATGCCACGGTTCAATATGATATAAAGCGACTGCCCTACAAAATCACAGAGGCTCCCAACGGCGATTGCCGAGTAGTAATGGGAGGTAAAGAATATAGCCCTCAGGAAGTCTCAGCTATGATACTGCAGAAATTAAAGGCAGATGCCGAGGCTTATCTTGGGGAAAAGGTCACCGATGCTGTGGTCACTGTGCCAGCTTACTTTAATGATAGCCAACGACAGGCAACTAAAGACGCTGGCACCATAGCTGGACTTAACGTTTTGCGCATTATTAACGAACCTACAGCTTCATCTTTAGCTTACGGGATGGACAAGAAAAAGGATGAAACCATCGCTGTCTATGACCTCGGCGGTGGCACCTTCGATATTTCTATACTTGATCTGGGTGAGGGGACCTTCCAAGTTAAATCAACTAATGGCGATACCCACCTCGGTGGTGATGATATTGACCAAAGAATCATGGATTGGATATGCGATGAATTTAAAAAGGAGCAAGGCATTGACTTAAGGCAAGACAGAATGGCGTTACAGCGCATAAAGGACGCCGCTGAAAAGGCGAAGAAGGAGCTATCCACTGTAACCCAAACAGAGATAAACCTTCCATTTATCACCGCTGACGCCACTGGCCCTAAGCATCTCAGCATGGTGCTCACCCGAGCCAAGCTGGAGCAGCTATCAGCCGACTTGATAGAGGGGAGCCTTGGACCCTGCCGCCAGGCTTTAACTGATGCCGGGCTTACAGCAGCCCAAATCAATGATGTAATCCTGATCGGTGGCCAGACAAGGATGCCAAAAGTTCAAGACACTTTGAGACAATTCTTTGGCAGAGAACCCGTCAAGGGAATCAACCCTGACGAGGCGGTAGCTCTAGGTGCCGCCATCCAAGCTGGAGTGCTTAAGGGAGAGGTAGAAGAGGTTCTCCTTCTTGATGTTACCCCACTTACCTTAGGCATAGAGACTCTAGGAGGAGTAGCTACACCCCTTATCCCTCGCAATACCACTATTCCCACCTCTAAGAGCCAGATTTTCAGCACGGCTGCTGACAGCCAGCCAAGCGTGGAAATACATGTTCTTCAAGGAGAGCGACCTATAGCAGCGGACAATCGCACTCTAGGGCGCTTCATGCTTGATGGCATTCTGCCAGCACCAAGAGGTATGCCCCAGATTGAGGTGACCTTCGACATCGATGCCAATGGCATCCTCAACGTTAGTGCTCTTGACAAGGGCACAGGTAAAGAGCAGAAGATCACCATTACCGCCTCCAGCGGGCTTAGCAAGGAGGAGGTGGGAAAGATGAAACGAGAGGCCGAGAGTTTTGCTGCCGAAGATGCCAAGCGCAAGGAGGAGGTGGAGGTACGCAATTCCGCCGATAGTCTAGCTTACACTGCGGAGAAAACGCTTCGTGACTACGGAGATAAAATACCCGCCGACGTGAAGCAAGAGATAGAAAGTAAGATAGCTAATGTAAAGTCAGCCCTCCAAGGAAGCGATATAAACTCCATCCGTAAGTCCATGCAAGAGCTATCACAAGCGATGCAGAAAGTTGGGGCATCAGTTTACCAGCAACCAGGACAACCACCACCCAGTAGCGAACAAGGCCCTGGTAGCAAGCCTGGCGAAGGAGGAGAGGATACAGTGGAAGGCGAATTCCGTGAGGTATAAAGCACGATGTCTAAGTTTGATCTGGAACAATTCGAGCAAACCGCCAATAGAATCAGAGAAAAGGCGATAGAAGAACATAGGTTGATAGATAATCCTGGCGAAAGGGAATTGAAATTCCTTGTGGAAAGCGAGCCTGGGATTAAGAAAACGATATACGGAAATTTTGTCGCTCAGAGCGAACCTACTTCCAGGGCTGCCATGTTCACCAAGAATAGCGTGGACCACCCATTCGGCGAAGAAGAGCTAGAGCTACTAGCTCAATGCGAAAGGGCTTTGGCTAAGGAAAAGTTAATTTCCACCGATAGAACTGTAGGCAACGAAAGTAGTAAAACGACAGTTAGGTTAACTGTTCCTGAACGCTTCGCCCATGTTGCCTATGGCGGAGGGAATCTTTTTATACCTACTAAGGAAGAGGTTGAACAGCCGACGTATCAAATTCTGATGTTTACCGATGAGGCTTTTGAAACTAATAAATCCAAGCCACTTCCTCAAAAAGATATTACTCTAAGATTGGCCATGCTGGATAATGGGAGGGTCATTAAAATAATCAGGAATAGCAACTACATAGGCGAGTACAAGAAGGGCGTTTTCGCTGCAGAAGATTGGGTGGCTAAAACTAGAAGGGGTGGAATATTCTTGCATGCAGGGTGTAGAGAGGACTATCTTCAATCGTCGCACGGGGATTATCAAACTATTAGATCGTTATTTGTCGCTTTAACCGCGAATGGAAAAACAACTCTAACCTCTAAGATTTTTGCCAGAAAGGGGAATGAAAAATCCTGGCTCATTCAAGACGATGGTGGAACTCTTATGCCTGATGGCTCTTTCCATGGCTTTGAAGCTGGGGGGATATTTGTAAAAACAGAGGGTGTAAATCCGGGGAACCAAATTGAAATATTTTATGGACTGTTAAAAC
>JRER01001668.1_pt1 | contig 10883 bp, 11 predicted proteins | sample 210161 | NCBI WGS metagenome assembly JRER01 (sample SAMN03019618, study PRJNA260268) | marine sediment metagenome | biome: Marine; feature: Sediment; material: Clay; isolation source: clay from marine sediments 136 meters below sea floor depth collected from... | place: New Zealand: Canterbury...
TTGGGGATTTTTTTGACAGGGATATTATCAACTCTAACGCTTCTCTGGACTTTTCCCTTTTAAAAATTTTGGGGAAAGTCCAGCAAAAAATATATCTTGACATTGAAGGCTTATTAGAAGAAAATCAGATAAAATAAAAAGGAAAGAAAGATGACAAGAGACTGGAAAAAAAGGCTGTTTTCCAGGGGAATTTTAGTGTTAGATGGAGCTTGGGGAACAGAAATGATAAAGCGAGGACTTGTGCCTGGTGAGTGTCCAGAGCTGTGGAATCTAAGCCGCCCTGATGATATCCGGGCCATTGCCAGAGCTTATCGAGAAGCTGGAGCTGATATTATATTGACCAATACATTTGGCGGCAATTATTTTAAATTGAAAAAAGCCGGTGTTTCATCGAAAGTAAGAGAGATAAATAGAAAAGGTGTGGAGTTATCTACGCAGATGGCGGAAGATTCCTTAGTATTTGCCTCTATCGGCCCTACTGGTGAATTTCTGAAGCCTTTAGGCATGGCTACAGAGGATGAGATAATTTCTAGTTTTTCAGAGCAAGTTAAGGCTTTTGTAGAAGGATGTGCTGATGGTGTAATTGTTGAGACAATGACAGATCTTAATGAGGCTAAGTGTGCTCTAAAAGCTGTTAGAGAGAATTCTAATCTTTCGGTAGCAGTATCTATGACTTTTGAAAAAGGAGAAAGAGGATATGCTACAATAATGGGCATAACTCCAGGAAAAGCAGTGGTTGAATTAGAAAAGGCGGGAGCGGACATAGTAGGAGCAAATTGTGGCTTTGGAATAGAAAATACAGTAGAAATAGCCCGTATTATACGTCCTGCTACTACCCTGCCTTTGTGGATAAAACCAAATGCAGGAGCTCCTCAATTAGAAGAGGGAAAAACTGTTTATCGGGAAACTCCAGAAGAGATGATAAGGTTTATTCCTGACTTGATAAAAGCAGGAGTAAGTATGATTGGAGGATGTTGCGGAACTACCCCTGAGCATATTCGTTTAATTGCTAAAGAAGTCCCCAGTTACGTTGATATAGCTCAGAAATGTTTAGAAACAGTGATTAAATTTAGAAAGTAACTTAATTGGTTTATCTGGTTTTAATCGAGAACTGGGAACTAACTATGAGGAGAAAAAGCTATGTTCACAATCATTGGAGAACGCATCAATATGACGCGAAAAAAAATTAAAGAAAAGGTATGGGAAAGAGATGCTGATTTTATTATGGTAGGAGCACATAGACAGACTGAAGCAGGCGCTACTCATGTAGATATTAATGCCGGCGGTGATCCAGCAAAGGAAGTAGATGATATGAGATGGTTAACAGAAGTGGTATCTAAGGCAACAAAGCTTCCCCTTGTATTTGATTCAGCTAACTCCCTAGCACTAGAAGAAGGGCTGAAGCTATGCAATAGACCAGGAACTATAATAAATTCTATAACCGGAGAAAAAAAGCGCATTGAAGATATTCTGCCTTTGGTAAAGAAACATAAAACAGGTGTAATTGCCTTAACCATGGATGATAGCGGTATGCCTGAAGATTATGAGGGAAGGATGAGGATCACCAGGAACTTAGCAAAGATAATTGAAGAAGAAGGGGTTCCTCTGGATAAAGTTTATTTTGATCATCTTGTCCGCCCCGCCTCAACCAATCCCGGACAGGCAAAATCTATCTTAGATGCCATTATTGCTACCAAAAGAGAATTCCCCGAAGCTCACATTGCTCTTGGATTATCAAATATTTCCTTCGGGCTTCCCTTACGGAATAACTTAAATAAAGTCTTTCTGGCTATGCTTATGGCAGCCGGATGTGATGGGGTAATTATTGACCCCTGTGAACGTGGGATGATGAATACTCTACTGTCAGCTCGAGCAGTCCTTGGATTGGATGAATACTGTATGGATTATATTTCTGCCTATCGCCAAGGGAGGTTGAGGTGAGATGATGAAGCTGGCTATGCTTTAAAAAGACAGGGATAAAATGTAAAATCACTCAAAAAAGGAAGAGGAAATATGAAAATACTGTTGATTTCACCTACCTGGAAAAAAGAGACAAAAATTAAGAGAATGGGCAGAGGCAGGATCTTTAAAGTTCCTCCCCATAATCTTCTTATTATATCTGCCTTGACTCCTAAGGATGTAAAAGTGGAGATAATTGATGAGAATGTTGAAGAGATAGATTTTGATAAGAAGGTTGACCTGGTAGGGATAACTACTATGACCGCCTCCAGTCCTCGTGCTTACGAAATAGCGGATACATTTAGAAAAAGAGGGGTTCTGGTGGTCTTTGGGGGGATACATGCGACAGTTTTGCCCGAGGAAACAGCTCAGCATGCAGATGCAGTAGTAATAGGAGAGGCAGAAGGATTATGGGAGAAACTAATTGAGGATTTTAAAAGGGGAGGAAGGCAAGCACTGGCTAAATTCTACCGGAATTCCCGGAGGCCGGATCCGGTGAAGATACCCATTCCCAGAAGAGAGCTCATTAAGGATAAAGGCTATCTTCTTAGTCGTTTCTTGCAATTGACCAGGGGTTGTCCCTTTGATTGTAGTTTCTGTTCGGTCTCTAAATTTTTTGGCAAGAAATATCGCTTTCGTCCTGTGAAAAAAGTCATAGAAGAAATCAAAGGTATGGTAAGTAAACCCCTAAAAACGCGCTTTCTGGGATTTCTCGATGATAACATTGTCGGGAATATTGCCTATGCCCGGGAGCTGTTTAAGGCTTTGGTACCCTATAAGCTTTTATGGATAGGGCAATCTTCTATCAACATAGCCCGGCACGAAGACGTTCTGCAACTGGCGGCAGCCAGCGGATGTAAAGGGCTATTCATTGGTTTTGAATCAATTTCTGAAGCTTCCCTGGCGGAAGCTGATAAATCTCAAAATAAGATAAGATTCTACGAGAAGGCTATTAAAAAAATCCACCAGTTTGGGATATCAATTGAAGGAGCGTTTATCTTTGGCTTTGATCACGATGATAAAAGTATCTTTAAAAAAACAGTTAAATTCATAGAAAAGGTAAAAATAGATGCTATTCAATTCAGCATTCTCACTCCTTTACCAGGAACAAGATTGTATGAAAAATTAGAAAAAGAAAATAGAATTATAGATAGAAATTGGTCAAATTATGACCTGGCCCATGCGGTCTTTAAACCAAAATTAATGACTCCTCAGGAGCTAAAACAAGGATTTGACTGGGCCTATCAGAGAATCTATCGTCTTTCTTCTATTTTTAAGAGATTGACCAGTTTATCCAGAGGAAGAAGGTGGAAATATCTACTTCCTGCCCTCACTTTAAACCTGGGCTATAGAAGAATCTTTAACGGAAAGGAAAAAAAGTAGTTTACTCCGAAGCCACTTTGTTGCTGGGTGTCTATTTATCTTCTTTTTCTACCCCTTTATACATTTTTGAAGAGAAAGACCTTTTGAAAAAATGAGAGTAAATACCTCCCCCTTCCTTACCTCGAAGCTGACCCCTTTCAGAGCCTTTACTTTTCCGTAACTTTTCCTTAGATTCCTGACTTCAACTATAGATTCTGTCATTTTCCTCTCCTGAGAGGAGTCAAAGTCATAAATTTCTTCGGGAAATAATCTATCTTAATTGTCTCTCTTTGTAAAGATTTCGAAATACTTGATAAAGAGAGATATTTGTTTTTTAAAGCCTGGAACATCTCCGATATTTATAACTCCAAAGTAATCATTCTCTCCAACCTTTAATCCTAACTCTCCTTCAGCATTTTTTAATTCATATATGCCAAAACTTCCTTTCCCTCCAAAAACTTTTTTGTATAAGTCCTCAAAACCAATGCCTCTATTTCTGAGATACTCAAATTTTCTGCTAAATACATCTTTACCATCTTCATCTTTCAGTTTTGTATTGCCATCCCGAATGCAAGCTTTTTTAAATCATTTTCGGTGAATTCATCTATTAGTTTAATCTCCTCTTCGTGCTTGTAGCTTTTATAAAATTCATTCAGTTCATACAAAAACTTAAATCTCCCATTCTTTAGATTATTCAGGACAACCTTTACAAAAAGCACAGCCAGATACTGGAAATACTTCAAAGAAACAGGCTCGCGCCTATAGTTTATTTTCCTTACGTAGAATTGAATATTTTCATCGTATCTAAGGAGAAGGTCTTCTGGAAGTTTAAGGTTCTCGAAAGACGATCGCAGGACATTTATGAAATAGCTTCTCCCATCACTGTCAACGCCAATTGGCGCATCTTTTAACTTCTCCTGCAAATCCCTAAAATCACTTACTCCGAAAAGTGAAAGCAGGTATTTATTTAAGGCAAGGTATTTTTCAATATTCATTTTTCCAAATCCCTTAAGATTTTTTCAAAAATAGGTTTTAAGGGAGGTATTTCCTCTTTAACAGCTCTCCACACGATACTTAACTTAACTCCAAAATATTCGTGGATAACTTTATTCCTCATACCTGCCATATCCTTCCAAGGTATTTCAGGATAGTTTTTTCTGATATCATCAGGTATATTTTTTGCCGCCTCACCAATAATCTCAAGTGCTCTTACTACAGCAAAGACAGTTTTATCGTCTCGGGTAAATTTCTCATACGATATGTTCTTAACAAAATCCATAGCCTTATCCATGGCACCAATAATATCCTCAATATAATCTCCTACCTCTCTTTTCATAGGGGTACCACCTCTTTTAATATGTGCTTACCTATTCTCGGCTTTAATGCCGACTTCTCCACTAAATCAACCTTCACACCAATAAGTTCGCTCAAATAGTTTTCCATGTTCACAAACTTTAAAAGTCCAATTTCTGCCTCCTCTTCAAATTCCACAAGTATATCAAGGTCACTTTTTTCCTTATATTCCCCTCTCACATAAGAGCCAAACACACCCATTTCCTTAACTCCGTATTTTCCCCTCAACTCTTCTTTATGCTCTTTCAGGATATTTATAATCCTTTCAAGATTCAAATTTTTTATTTCTACCATATCTTATGCCTCCATTAATCTTTTAAACTCCGACTGAAACGATACGGAAGATGACTTTGTAATCATTAGATTTAAATGTGTAATCCCGGAAAAGAAGACCAGTTTTTGTGTAGTACTGCTCATTATTTGCCCAATAAAGTTTTACTTCTTCGCCATTATAAGGAATGGCATATTTATGTCCTATTTACTTTACCTTTCTTCCCTGCAGAAGAGGATTTCATATTTTGTAATACTCTCTCTAGTGATTCATCGCTTATCCATTTATCAATTACTTCCTTTTTAAACCTCCACTGACCAGCGATTTTGATAGAGGGGATTTGACCAGAGCGGGCAAGTTTATAGATGGTGTGTTCATCCATCTGTAGATATTCAGCCACTTGTTTAACCGTCATTATTTCTTTTTCCTTCATAACCATATCCTTTTTATCATATTACAAAATTCACCAAAATAATACAAAATAAAACAGCAATTGTCAAGGATATCTGGGGACCCTCCCCTCCGTCGCTGCATATCAGCTTTGGATTGCTTCTGCTCGTCTTCTCGTTGCCTGCGGCACCTTACGGCCGGGAAAGACGTGAGGACTTTGAGGAGGGAAATAGGGCTTCGCCGATTCCTTATTGCCAGAGCATTAGTTACCGAACCTGTTATTGTATTAGCAGATGAACCCACAGCAAATCTTGATTCTGTAACGTTGGTTGACCAAGAAAAAAAATCCATTATAATATCAATATCCGATAACGAAAATTGATAATCAAGGAGATAAAAATGAGCAAGATAGACATGATTAAAGAATTTTTTCTGGGCTTTATTAAAATTCATATTCTATATCATGCTGATAGAGAGCCAGTGTATGGTGCCGAATTGTCCAGGGAATTAGTGAGTCACGGATATCAAATAAGTTTCGGCACTCTTTACCCTACCTTGCATTCTTTGGAAAGAAACGGTTTGCTGAAGAGTAAAGAAGAAATAGTGGAGGGTAAAAAGAGAAAATATTATAAAATCACAGATAAAGGAAAAAAAGCTCTGGCGCAAGCACGCGAAAAAATAAAAGAATTAGTAATGGAAGTAATTTACGAAAAATGAGGGAATCTATGTCCGAGCAAAACAGATCAATTTTTGGAATTAATAAGAATGTACTTTCATTGGGGTGGGTGAGTCTCTTTACCGACATGAGTAGCCAGATGATTTTCCCTTTAATACCCTTATTCTTAGCTAATGTTCTAGGAGTAGGAAAAGAGGTCATCGGTTTAATAGAGGGAACCGCTGAAAGTACGGCCAGCATATTGAAAGTATTTTCTGGCTGGATCTCTGACAGGCTTGGAAAGAGAAAAGGTCTGGTCTTTGTGGGTTATACATTCTCTACCTTGAGTAAAATTATCTTTGGTTTTTCTACTATCTGGCAGCATGTTTTTATGGGCAGGTTCCTGGATCGCGTGGGAAAAGGGATAAGGACTTCTCCCCGGGATGCCCTCATTGCCGATGCAATTGATAAGAAAGGAAGAGGTAAGTATTTTGGCTTCCATCGGATGATGGACAGATTAGGAGCAATTGTGGGAACTTTGTTAGCCTTTGTATTTCTTGCTCAATTTCATAATGACTTTCGCAAAGTATTTTTAGTCTCAGTAATTCCTGCCGCTATTGCTGTTTTAGTTATCATATTCTTTGTAAAAGAGAAAAAGAGAATAGACAAAGGGATGAGAAAATCTCCCCAGTTAAGTCTTAAATTAGTGGACCGACGATTCAAAATATTCATTATAATCGCTGTCCTGTTTGCTTTGGGCAACTTTAGTTACGCTTTCTTAATCTTACGGGCACAAGATTTAGGAATACCCGCTGTCATAATACCTTTAGTCTGGCTCCTCTATAATATTACCTATGCTTTCTCCGCCATACCAGCGGGAGTTCTTTCCGATAGACATGGAAGAAGGAGAGTACTCGCCTTTGGGTATGCTCTTTTTGGAATAGTATGCTTGGGATTTATATTAGCCCCCAGTGCCGCTTATGCCTGGGTACTTTTTGGTTTATACGGGGTGTTCGTTGCCGTGTTTGAATCGGTTTCCAGAGCATTTGCCTCTGACCTTGCCAGCCAAAAAATAAGGGCGACAGCCCTGGGTGTTTATCACACATCCGTTGGGTTAGCTGCCTTTCCGGCGAGTTTGATGGCGGGCATGCTCTGGCGTTTCCGGGGCTCAATGGCTACCTTTTCCTACGGAGCTGTTCTGGCCTTCGTTGCTGCTTTACTTCTGCTCTTTTGCCTAAAAGAAAGAAAATAAAAAAATTTGGAACGTTCAACTTGACAAAAAATCTTGATACAGTATTATAAGGTACCTGCTCTTTACTGTTCTGGTTGAAGTATATAGGTGCCCTATGTGGGCTCAAAAGGGAAGAGGGTGAGAAACCCTCGCGGTTGCGCCGCTGTAACCGGTAGCGAAATCCGCACTACGCCACTGTCTCTTGATGTAGTAATTTTGATGAGCCAGTGAGATGGGAAGGCGCGGAGAGTAGAAAAAAACTCAAAATCGAGGATCACCGGGAGCCAGAAGACCTGCCTATATGCGTGTACCCTCCTTCTTCGCGTAAAAGATGGCAGGGTTTTTATTGAATAATAGAACCCCAGCTTTCTTTATCGGGAAGGCTGGGGTTTTTTATAGGAAGTGGCTTTTTGAATAACTGAGGAGTACTCTCAGAAGGATGAGGCATGTAGGTTTTCACCGTCAAATACAGAGAATAAGAGGAAAGGAGAGAACCGTGTCTTTATTTAGCAGATTACTTATGGTAACCTTGGGTTTAGTGCTTGTCGCGTTTAGTTGGGCAGAGGCTGAGGAAAATAAAGAAGAAAGCGTCTTAGAGCTAGAAAAAATAGTGATTACCGCTACTCGTACACGTCATCTATTAAAGGATGTTCCGGTGAGTACCACGGTCATTACTAAAAAAGAGATCGAACAAACCGGTGCTTCCACAGTGGCTGAGGCATTAGAGAATGCTGCAGAGATGAGAGTGACCGGTTACGGGAGTCCGGGTTCGCTGGCTACAGCACATATTCGCGGCTCTGCAGCAGATCAAGTCTTAGTTTTAATGGATGGGCGAGGATTGAACCCCGCTGCTTCCGGAACTGTAGATCTTGGTTTTCTTCCGGTACAAAACATCGAAAGGATCGAGATAGTTAGAGGTCCCTTCTCTTCTCTCTACGGAGCTAACGCCCTGAGTGGCGTTATCAATATCATTACCAAACCTGCTCCCAAAAAGAGGCAGACCCAGATCGGAGCTTCCTCTGGCACCTATGAAACTAGTGAATACACCCTTACCCATGGCGGAAAGCTAGGCAAGACTGGATACTTTCTTACCGCTAAGCTGGGAGATTCAGCCGGAGACAGAGAAAATAGTAGCTGTAACGAGACGCATGCGACAGCCAAGCTCACTTACGAAGTCGATGATTCATCGGGGTTCTCTTTATTGGCTGGTTACTCTCATCGAGACACCGGCGTTCCTGGCCCCACCACTTATCCCACTCCAAGTGCCCAAGAAGAGGACAAAAGGAACTGGCTGGACCTCTCCTACAGTAAAGATCTAAAAGGAGGATCTCGCCTCCTTGCCAAAACTTTTATCGAACAATACGAAATATGTTACCAAGACCCTGACGCCTGGGGCGGTCCAATGAGGGATACAACCGAAAACTTTGCCAGTGGTGTGCAAATACAGTATAGCCTTCCCTGGGGAAGACATTTCCCCACGGCGGGTTTGGAGCTAAAACAGGATCGGGTCAAAGTCACCACTATTGATGGAACTTCCAGAATTGGTGACCCCCGGAAGTTAGATACGGTTTCTCTTTATCTTCAGGATGAGATAAATCCTTCTCCCCGCTTAGTCCTCGTCCCGGGACTGAGGTACGACAATCCCTCTGCCTACGCTTCCCAGTCTAGTCCTCGAGTGAGTCTGCTTTATTTCTTGGGACAAAATACCCGCCTTCGTGCTTCCTACGGTCAGGCTTTCAGGCCCCCTACGGCGAACGATCTTTACTGGTATGAGGACTGGGGGTGGGGAATGGGTCTATTTGGAAATGAAGATCTTAAACCAGAAAAAACTAGAGGTTATGAGTTGGGGTTGGAGCATAAGTTTAACCTGCCTCTGCTAGCCAGAGTAAGTTGGTTTGATAGAAAAACCGAGCAGTTAATTAGCTGGGTGGAGATTTCGCCCTGGCACTGGCAGGTTACCAATGTAGACAAAGCTCATAATCAGGGTATAGAATCAGAGCTCAGACTACAGTTGACCTCGAGGCTATCTGTCGGACTAAATTATCTCTATCAACAGGCTAAGGATGAGGGTGAGGAGTATAAAGGAAATTATCTGGCATATACACCTGAATACAAAATGGGCTTGAGCCTAGGATATGAGACAGATTTTGGATTAGGCATCCGTATAGAGGCAGAGAAGGTAAGTGAGCAATACACCAATAGAGAAAACACCCAGAAATTAAAGGGCCATAGTCTCCTTAGTGCCAAGTTTTCTCAAAAGTTAACCAAGAAAGTTGAGGTCTTTGCCACAGGAGAGAATCTACTGGATGAGTCATACCAGGTGTTCAGAGATTATCCTATGCCGGGTAGAAGAATCAATCTGGGGATGAAAATTGGCCTCTAGAAAGAAAGTAAAAAAAGTGAAAGTGGGGGCTGGTAAGGAAAATAGAGTGGGTAAATTGAAAGTAGAGACATTTTCTCTTCTCATTTCCATACTCATTCATTTGGGACTTCTTACAGCCCCCTTTTTCCTTTCTCCCCCGAAGTCTGCCAAATATGTCAAAAGTATAGAAGTAGACTACATTATCTCTTTGCCTAAAATAAATCATCACCTGAGGGAATCATCGGGAAAATCCATAATCTCTCCCTTAACCATTGCATCCGGAGGAGAAAATAAGGAACGACTCAAGCTATCTTCGATTCTCACGATAAAACCCTCTATTTCTTCCAATCTGAGATCTCAAGATAGATCCCTTTCTCCCGAACAGACATCCAACCACAGGAAAAGAAAATCTCCATCCCTCTTTTCCCCACCAACAAAGGTACGTGAATTGATCATGGAACCTAACTCTCTCAGAGAAGGAACATCCAAGATGGTGGGTAAAACCCCGGGAGTGAATCTTTCAATTGACAAAACCAGCATCCTTTCGTCTTTCTCACCCTTAACCCGGGTGGAAAAATCTCCTCTCCTCAGGAAAATTGAAGGAAGCGTTTGTCTTGCGAGGGAGGAAAACTTGAGCCAAAAAAGATTGGCCGACCATACTCCGAGTTTAGCTACTGAGCCTGTAGGTCTAAACCAAACTCTACCACTAAGGCAAAGAAAGAAAACCCCGACCTTCCTGGGTCTTCCTTTCGAGGAACGCAAATCGGAACCTATGCCAGGTCCTTATTCGCCCACAGAAAGGAATCTTAACTCTTTCCCTATGAGGCAAAGTGAGAAGAATTACCCCCATCATCAAATTTTGCGCTCTTCCTTAGATCCGATTGTGCAGCCAAGGATTCATTCTTATTCTCCCATCGTAAAAGAAAAGAAATTCTCACCTCTGACCACTGAGCCATATTCCCACCGAGAAAAGACCAGGACCCTGAAGGAAAATACAGAGCTCCTCACCGAGAGTCTTCGGCTAAGAGAATATGCAGAAAAGATTCGAAAGTTAATCAAGGCCAACAAAAAATATCCACCGGTTGCCAGGCAACACGGATGGGAAGGAAGAATAAAGGTCAGATTCACGATTAATTCGGGCGGCGAAGTAATAAAGACTGAAGTTGTATCTTCCTGTAGTTACGAAGTGCTCAATCGCGCCGCAGAAAAACTGATAAAAGATACCTCACCTTTTCCTCCTTTTCCCTCTTCCTGGCAGAAAAATTCTCTCACTGTAGAACTACAAATTGTTTATCAGCTA
>JRER01001667.1_pt1 | contig 10871 bp, 10 predicted proteins | sample 210161 | NCBI WGS metagenome assembly JRER01 (sample SAMN03019618, study PRJNA260268) | marine sediment metagenome | biome: Marine; feature: Sediment; material: Clay; isolation source: clay from marine sediments 136 meters below sea floor depth collected from... | place: New Zealand: Canterbury...
GAGTTCTTTTAAAGCCACTTTAGCAACATTGCCACCCTGCTGTGCAACGTTCATACTTTCTTCAAAATCTTTTGGGTTTGTAGCTTGTGAAATATCTTTGGTTGATGCCTCAGCAAGCATGTTCAATATGAGTTCGGTATTGGTCATGTTGTCCCTGAGGTTTTCTTTTTTTAATCCTTTAAAAACCTTGTATTCTTTGGTGGTCTTACCAGACCAGGCTTTTGTTATTATGTCGGTTAAGGTTGCAAATTGCTGACCTTTATTTATTCCACGTTTCTCCCATTCACTCGTCAGTTCTTTGCGTATTTCTATACTTTTCAGCCGCTGGTTAATCCAACTTTCGCTATAACCTAATTGTAAATACTGCTCCAATGCCCTGTCGATACTCAATTCCGGATCTTGCATTTCATCAAGTCTTTCGGAAGCCACCTGAGCCAGCCAAAGTTTGAAAGGTTCCGCTTTAGGAGAAGGAATGGATTGAATGAGCCGGAGTAATTGTTCGGTATCGGCTACATCGGTCATTCTCATTTTTCCATCAGGAGACTGCATTTTCAACTGTCCGATTTTGTCGGACAGTTCGCTTCCCTCTTTTTTCAGTTTAGTTTTTAAATCACTCCAATATTTTCTTGGGCGGTCGGTTCCTGTGAGAATTTCAATTACATCAATGACAGACATATACCATTTCTCTTGTTCTTTATCCCAAAGAGTGCGTACTTGTTTGCTTTCAAATAATTGTATGGACTCTTTTTTACTCATTTTAATCTGTATTTACATTATTGCCAACTGCCTTGATTTATTCGAGTCAACTTTAGGAAAGTTCCGAAACTTTTTCAAAGTTTTGCTTAATAATATTGGGTATAATTCTATTGCCGGGAAACTGGAGCGTGAGGAGATGCTATAAAGCACACACTATGAATCATACAAGCCGGTTTCTTCGTCCAGGTTCATGATGTCAACGATATTTTGTTTTTGTTGTTCCTTCATTTGTTTTCTATATTTCATAATATCATCGAACTTTATTCTTCTGTGCTTCCCAACTTTTGTAAATGCAATTTTCCCGTCTTCAAGTAGCTTTACTAAATGAGGTCTTGAGCAGCCAAGAATTTCAGCAGCGGCCTGTGTAGTTACTTCGGTAGCAATAGGTACAAGAGAAATTAATTTGCCTTGTCCCATCGCTTTTAAAATATCTCCCAGGAGCTTTAAAGCACTTAGTGGAATCTTAATTTTTTCGCTTGTTTCTTCAATTTCAATTTCTGGTTGTTCAGAATTCAGTTGCTCTATTACGGAAGCTAAAGCGTCGTAAGATTCACTTGCAATCTTTTGGTCAAGTTTTGAGGGTTTTCTTATTTGCTCTAATACTTTCATGATAATCATTGTTGAATGCTAGTGCAAATTAATCGAAATAAACGAAATAAACAAAATAAGCGAAATTAGTTCTGGTATAGAGAAAGCCAGTTTTTGGTAAAATGGCACCCAAAAAGGAGACTTTCTTCGGGAAAATGCGCTTTTTTAAGGCAGATCATCTATACCCAAGCCTTACCATACAAGGGTTTTCCTCTTACCTGCTTCTGGCGTTTTTCGGGAATTTTCCGAAGCGGCTTCAAGATTTCTTCTAGAATTTCCCGAAGAAATCTTGAAGAAAGCCCGGGCAAAGGTTGGCTATGGTGCGGCTGTGGTGTTACCGATGTGTGTAAGGGGTCAGGAGGAGACGCCCCAAAAAAAGGAATCTATCTATTGTAAAATAGAAACATTTGAAATATTTTTATACGAAATGAGTATGTTTCGCAAAACATACTTCAATTGAGTAGATTGAGGAAATTGAGTTTCGGCAATCTACAAGTAGGTGCAATGCGGTAGCACTCAAATAGTCAAGACAAAAAATATTATGACACTAACTGAAGAAGTAAACTTAAAATCAAAAGAAATTCACACTGATGGCTATCCAATGTCAATCGGAGAAATTTCAAGTCTCTATAAGGACAAAGAATTAGATATACATCCAGAATTTCAGCGAATATTTCGGTGGAACATCCTGCAAAAATCAAAATTGATTGAGTCCATTCTTCTTGGAATTCCAATTCCTTCGATATTTGTTTCTCAACGTGATGATGGAGTTTGGGACGTTGTTGATGGACTTCAACGACTATCAACAATATTTGAGTTTATGGGAATATTACGAGATGAAAACAATGCTACTTTGCCTGGCAGTTCTCTAGTAGCAACGCCGCATTTACCATCTCTTGAAGGGAAAATGTGGGATAATCAAGAGACTCCGGATAATGAATTAGACACAAACCTTAAGCTTGAATTTAAGAGGGTAAAGATTGATATTAAAATTGTAAAAAAGCAGAGCGATAAAAATGTCAAGTATGAATTGTTTCAAAGGATAAATACTCTTGGAACTAGACTGTCAGACCAAGAAGTAAGAAACTGTCTTCTAATTATGGTTAACAAAGGATTCTATTTTTGGCTGAAAGACCTTTCGAATTACCAAGCATTTCTAGATACGCTATCACTTGCAGATAGATTGATTGATGAGCAATATCATATGGAATTAGCATTAAGATTTTTCATTTATAAAAATATCAGCCTAGATGAAATTAAAGGTGTGTATGACCTTGCGGATTTTATAACTCAGAAAATGATTGAGTATGCCGACAATCCCAACTTTGATTTGGCAAAAGAGAAGGAAATTTTTACCAAAACATTTGATTTCATAAATGAAAAGATTGGAGATGATGCATTTAAAAGATTCAATATTGAAAAAAAGGTTTTTCAGGGTAGATTTCTTCTGTCAATGTATGAAACAATCGCAGTCGGAATTGGTAAGAATATAGCGGATGCAAATCTTAAATTTACAAACGAAGAAGTTAAAGAAAAGGTTAGTAGTGTTTGGGGCAATCAAGATTTTCAAAACAGAACAGGTAGCGGAGTAAGTGTTTCCTCAAGATTACCAGTATTAATTCCTCTAGGAGAAAACCTTTTTAAACAGCAATGAAGATTAGAACCAAAGAAAATTTAATAGATGCTTTGGATAATGAAATTGCTTGGCGAAAGAAAGAGCTTTCTTATCTAAAAGGCAATGTAAAAACCAATTCACCATATTTTAAAACTCATCTTAGGACTGGGATAGTGCTTTTGTATGCTCATTGGGAAGGATTCGTAAAAAATTCATGTGAGCTATACCTCACATATATAAAATCTCTAAAAATGAGATACGATGAGCTTGGTGAAAATATTATTGCTTTTTCACTGAAGGGCATGCTAAATGAATTCGAACAAACAAATAAGTCAACTATTCACTGCCAAATCATAGATTTTCTTTTAAACAAATTAAACGAACGGGCAAATGTCCCGAATGATAATGTTATTCGAACTGGCTCAAACCTCAATTCAAATATTCTTAAGGAAATTCTTACAACAGTTGGATTAGATTATTCTAACTATGAACTTAAAAATAATCTGATCGACACAGTGCTTTTAAAGAACCGGAACTCGATAGCTCATGGTGAATACATTGAATTAGATGAGATTGATTTTGTTGATTTACATACAGAGATTGTTGCAATGATGGACGATATAAAAAATCGGCTATCAAACATGGTCGTGCTAGAGACATTTAAGCGGACATCTGCGTCTAACACGAGTATAGCTCCAAGTGGGGCTGAATGTTGAAGCAGTCAGGTACAAATTGCTATCAGTATCGGTTTCGGCAGACGAATAACGCCATGTATCAGTTCTTGACATCAACAATATTACATAACTAAGCTGCAGTACTACCGGGCTGACAGTTATAAAATATCCAACCTGCAGCAATACCTGGCCGTTAGCGGTAAGGCAAGACGACCTCAATAATTATTATGGAGACTAGGCAAAACTTGGAAAATGCACTTCTTGACACTCTTGCAGACAATTCTATTGAACTTACAACAGAAATTGGGGAATTAACGATTGATCAATTTATCGACAATGAGTTTCTACGAGACATTCCTTTCTTTTCACTTTTCTACAAAAGTTTCAAGACGGTAAATGGTTTGAAAGAAGCTCTTTTCGCCATGAAGGTTTATAAGTTTCTAAAAGAATTTGAAGCCATCAAGGTTGACGACAAACACAATTTTGCACAGAAGATTTCTTCTGATAAAAAGGAAAGAACTAAAATTGGTCAAACTTTAATCCTTATACTTGATAAACTTGACGAGTTAAGCAAGACACAAATGATTGCAAAGCTTTTTGGAGCGTATATAAAATCAGAATTATCGCAGTCGGAATTCATACATCTTTGTTCAATAGTACAAATCTCTTATTTGGACTACTTGCTTGAGTTTTGTAAAGCAAAAAAACTGTCGGACATAAACCACGAGATACAACCTTATTTGAGTAATTATGGATTAATGCTCCCAATTATTATGGACATAAAATCTGAATATGGCAGCAGTGTGGAAATTGACGAGAACAAATATTGCATCACTTATGTAGTGACAAAAATTGGTTCTAAAATGATTAAATACGCAATTTAATGCGAGTTAACTTTTGGAAAGCTCCGAAACCTTTCAAAAGTGTCGGCTAAAATCAACAAGACACTTTATATGCCCGTCTTTACACTCAAATAATCCTCCCATCCCTCATATGCAACACCCGATCACTCAACTCCGCCAATTCCTCATTATGCGTAACAATCAAAAAAGTTTGCTGAAACTGTTGTCTTAATGTGCCAAAGAGGCTGTGTAATTCGCGGGCATTGGTACTGTCGAGGTTACCGGTGGGTTCATCTGCAAAAATGATATCGGGCTGATTAATGAGTGCCCTTGCCACTGCCACACGCTGTTGTTCACCACCCGATAACTGGTTGGGTTTATTCTCCATCCGGTCGCTTAAGCCTAAGAGGTCGAGTAGTTCAGCGGCTCTTTTTTCCACATTTTTCTTAGGGGTACCGGCAATCCATCCGGGGATGCATACATTTTCTATGGCTGAAAATTCGGGTAGGAGGTGGTGAAACTGGAATACAAAACCAATATGCCGGTTACGGAAGGCAGATAGTTTTTCGCCTTTTAAAAGATCAACCTGCTGTTCATTGAGCCATATAGAGCCACTGTCGGCCTTATCGAGCGTACCCAGCATATGCAATAATGTGCTTTTTCCGGCACCGGAAGAGCCCACAATACTCACCATTTCGCCCCGGGAAATTTCTATATCTACGCCTTTCAGTACCTCCAGTTGACCATATTTTCGGGTTATATTGACCGCTTTTAGCATAAATCCCACCTGTTTAATCGTTCAAACTTAGCCTATATCAGCCTTTTTTTAAACATTTCTTTACACAGGAAGTCCAACCACATTTGGTGGTATCGTATATACGGTTACATTTGCAAAAAATTAAAAGGTAAGTTATGTTCTGGACATTAGAATTGGCAAGTTACCTGGAAGAAGCTCCCTGGCCAGCCACAAAAGATGAATTGATCGATTATTCCATCCGTAGTGGTGCGCCCATTGAAGTAGTAGAAAATCTCCAGGAACTGGAAGATGAGGGTGAAGTGTACGAGAGCATAGAAGATATCTGGCCCGATTACCCCAGCCAGGAAGACTTTATGTTCAATGAAGACGAATACTAATACCCGCTTTCAGGTTGAATAGTTTTTAGAAAAAATCCCGCCTCTCAGTTAGGGGCGGGATTTTTTTGGTCATAGTCGATGGTACATAGTCGATAGTCCATAGTCGATAGTCCATAGTCCATAGTCCATAGTCGATGGTCCATAGTCGATAGTCCATAGTCAATAGCCAATACCATGGTCTATGGTCTATGGACCATGGACTATGACCTCTTCTTAAAAGTAAGTTTAAAATAAAACAGCACCAGCGTTAGCGCCAGCACTACGAAGTTGGCTACGATGACAGGACCGCTTTCTATGGCAAAACCATATACCAGCCATACAATGGTGCTGGTAACAACAATGGTAATCATCCAGATACTCAGGTCGCCCACACTTTTCGATTGCCAGGATTTATATACCTGTGGAATAAAAGTAATAGAGGTTAGAAATGAGCCGAGATAACCTATGAGTTCGATCCAGTTCATAAAAGATTATTTATTGATTTCTGATGTCGGATGTCTGATGTGTTTTATATCAGACATCCGACATCAGAAATCCTCGATTATTTATTCAACTCCCAGTTTCGTCATCACATCCATACTCACACCCGTGGTAGAATAACCACCATCGTGGAAGAGGTTTTGCATGGTAACCATACGGGTGAGGTCGGAGAAGAGGGTGATACAGTAGTTGGCACAATCTTCTGCACTGGCATTACCCAATGGTGCAATGGCATTGGCATAATCGAAGAAATCGCCAAAGCCTTTGATGCCAGAACCTGCTGTGGTTTTGGTGGGTGACTGCGATACCGTATTGATACGTACTTTTTTCTCCAGTCCATAATGGTAACCAAAACTACGTGCGATTGATTCGAGCATGGCTTTAATATCGGCCATGTCGGTATAGAAAGGATAGGTTCGTTGTGCGGCTGCATAAGATAGCGCTACCACACTGCCCCATTCATTAATAGCATCTAGTTTTTTAGCCACAGCCAGCATCTTATGTAGCGACATAGCCGATACATCTATGCCCTTCATGAAATACTCATAATTAGATTCTGTATAAGGTATTTTCTTACGGATGTTTACACTCATACCGATAGAGTGTAGCACAAAATCTATTTTACCACCCAATACTTCCTGCGACTGGGTGAACAGGGTAGTGAGTTCTTCCACACTGGTAGCATCGGCAGGAATAATCTGAGAATTGGTTTTCTCTGCCAGCTTATTAATCTCACCCATACGCATGGCGATGGGGGCATTGGTTAATACAAATGTGGCACCTTCTTCGTGTGCTTTTTCAGCCACTTTCCAGGCAATTGAATTTTCATCGAGGGCGCCGGTTATGATACCGCGTTTTCCTTTAAGCAGGTTATAAGCCATAATATGTCGTTTATAAATGGTTTAGTAGGGGTAAAAGTATAGAATATCGGTTAAACCCTAATTCATCATCATTTCGCGGGCATTTTCGAGTGCCGCAGCAGTTGGTTTTTCTCCACTCAGCATTCGGGCAATAGCAGTAATGCGTTCATCTTTATCCAGCAACCGTATATTGGTTTTAACCGCGTTTTCTACTATTTCCTTATACACAAAGAAATGTGCATCGGCCTTGCCCGCTATCTGTGGCTGATGGGTAATACAGATAATCTGTCTTTTGGCGGCCATATTTTTCATGATCAATCCAACCTGTTTGGCGGCTTCGCCGGAAATACCGGTATCAATTTCATCAAAAATCATGGTAGGAAGGTCAATAGAAGCAGCTACCAGCGATTTAATGCATAACATTAAACGACTCAGCTCTCCACCACTGGCCACTTTACGTATGGGTTCGAAACGATTGCTTTTGTTGGCGTCAAACAAAAAGTCAATCTGGTCCTTTCCATATTGATGTAATGTGCTATCCTTCAACTCTACTTTCAGTTTGGCATTGGGCATACCCACTTGTGTAAGCAAACGATTCACTTCCGATTCAAGTGGTTTGATCTGTTGTTGTCTGGCGGCCGATATTCGTTCTGCCAAGTGTTCAGCCTGTTTGAACAAAGCAGCTACTTCTTTTTCTTTGGAAAGAATGGTATCATCAATATGTAAAACAGCTTCCAGTTTTTTTGATAACTCCTGTTGCAGTGCCAATAATTCATTGGTGGTTTGAAGGGCATGTTTCTTGAGTAGTTTATACCCATCTGTAAGCCGCTGATTGATCCATTCAATTCTTTTTTCATCAAACTGAACCTGGTCATTTACATGGTCAATTTCACCGGCAATATCCTGTAACTCAACCTGTGTACTTTGTAAGCGTACAATGATGGCAGCAAGGTCTTTATGTAAGTCTGCAAAAGGCTGTAACTGCTGAATCAGTTGTTTGATGCTGGTAACAACAGGCTGCTCGCTTTCGCGTAATGTATAAAACACTTTATTGAGTGCAGCTTTAATACCCTCGGCGCTACTCAATATTTTCAATTCCTGATCCAGCTCTTCCAGTTCATTTTCTTTGAATGACAATTCATTCAGTTCATCAAATAAAAACTGGTGGTAATCGGCCTCTTTTGTAAAAGCGTTTTTCTGCTCCTTCAACTGTTCCAGTTCTTTCGAAATCAACTGCCATTGCTGGAATACTTTTTTAAACTCATGCAATACGGGTTCATTACCCGCCAGTGCATCTAATACCTCACGTTGAAAATCGCTGTCGCCCAATTCAAGCGTATCAAATTGTTGATGAAGATCGACAAGCAGAGAAGCCAGTTGTTTTAATTGCTGAACAGTAGCAGGGGTATCATTAATAAAAGCCCTCGATTTTCCGTTGGATGCAATCTCCCGGCGCAATACCAGTTCTTCTTCTGCATCCAGTTCATATTGTTGTAAGAAAGTATTTACTTCGGGTTTATCGTGAGTGCTGAATACCCCTTCAATAAAACATTTTTTGGAGCTGTTTACCAAAACAGAACTATCAGCCCGCTCACCCAATATAAGACTCAGTGCCCCCATCAATATACTTTTACCCGCTCCTGTTTCACCTGTAATAATATTCAGGTTATTGGAGAAGTTAATCTCAATCTCATCAATGATGGCGTAGTTCTGTATGTGGAGCTTTGTGAGCATGGGTAGTGGTGAAAGGTGAATAGTGAATGGTGAATGGTCAATGGTCAATGGTCAATGGTGAATAGTCAGTATTCCTTTTTCCTAACCACCAACCCTAACATCTAATATCTAATATCTGACATCCGACATCCGACATCCGACATCCGACATCCGACATCCTCCTTTCTGCCTGCAATTTATACAAAAGACTATTCCCCTTTGCATCTCAATATCCCCGATTTGGCGCGTTGGTCTAAGGAATTTTTGTATTCATGGTCGCCCATGTCTAAACAGCGCTGGTAATACTGTATGGCCAATGCTTTTTGTCCCTTCGCTTCATAAATCTGCCCTATTTGCACCGCGGCACGCGCAGCGTAATATTCTTTTCTGAATTCGCCCAGTCTTATAGCGGCGAGGTAGGCATTGATGGCGTCATTTTCACGGCCTAGGTCATCATAAATACGGGCGGCACGGTACACATATTCAAGCCTGTCTTCTTCTTTGTCGAAATCGTTCTCCGTTTTGCCATGTAATAAAGCAAGTGCTTCGCGATGATAGCCACCATCATTAAGCCATCGGGCTTTCAGCAGCAAAATATTGGGCCAGTAATTGGCTTTGGCATCTTTTAATGCTTTTTTGTCGGCATCAGAATCGGTATTTCCTTTTGTTAGTACCAGTTGTCTTGCTTTTTCAGCAGCGGCTGTATTGCCCTGTAAATAATAGCAAAGCCGTATTTTGTCGTACACGTCTTTTACATAAAAATTGCCCTTGAATTTTTGTAGAAAACGTTCGAAATATGGGATGGCTTCTTCTGGTTTGAGCTGGAATGTTTTTACAAAACCCATTTCAAAATCCCAGATGGGAATATCAAGGTATTCGGCTGAATGATTCCTGTTTTGAACAATCTGTTGTGTGAATTGTGACTGCTTGTTATTGAGGCTGAGATTGGCAGCCATCCAGCCATGTAAATGATTGTTGACCAGATCCAGTTTTTTTTGCTGTATAAAAGCCATCGCTTCATCCTTTTTATTATCCATATAAAACAACAGGTATGGATAGATAAAGTGTGCCTCATTGATCAACATTTTCGCAGACGGATCATTGCTGTTTACAAAAGCCTGTACCGTTTTCAAACCTTCAGTAACAGAACCACGCATGCCCAATACACTGGCCAGCCATTTATATCCTTTGGGAATGGTGCCAATCATGGTTTGCAGTGTTCCATACATCAGGTCATCGGGAATGAAACGGGGGAATTTCTTTTTGTTGTCTTTCAGCAAAACCCAGGCCCGGCGTATATCCCAACCTGCTTCCCACATTTTCCCAAACTTGATGGCCGATGCGGCTTTGTGTACCCGAACAGTGCTTAGCGCAAAACGATGATAAGGTGAGTTTTCCGGTCCATCATCCAGCGCATCAATTCTTTCACTGAATCTTGGATACCTGAGTTTATAGTCTGCCGGATTTTCATTCAAAAACAATATGAGGAAATCAATATAGCTTTCAAGCACCAAAGGAATCAGGTTATCAGGATTTTGTTGTCGTGCTTTTTGAATCAGTTCCTGTCCATGTTCAATTTTTAAACGGGTGATCTCATAATAAGCCTGCTGACACAGTGCATTGAAATCGTACACTTTCTGACTGATACCTGAAAGTGATAACAGTAAAAAGACAATAAAAATACTAACCTGCTTCATGCAGCCCGAAAATAAGAAAGGACAGCCATATAGCTGTCCTTTCAAAGTATTTTAACGCAAGTGTTTATTTCACTTCTACGCTGTCGTTCAAATCTGCATCTACCAGAATACGACCACAGTTTTCGCAAACAATGATCTTTTTGTGTAAACGAATTTCGCTCTGGCGCTGAGGAGGAATAGAGTTGAAGCAACCACCACAGGCATCGCGCTCAACAGGCACTACAGACAAGCCATTACGGTAGCTCTTGCGGATACGGTCGTAGCTGTACAACAGGCGGTCATCGATATGACTACGTGCTGCTGCACTTTGTTTATTGAAATGTGTTTCTTCTTTCTCGGTGTCGGCAATAATTTTTTCCAGTTCGCCTTTTTTATGGTTGAGTACACCATCTTTTACTGCGATCTGCTTTTTAGCCACATCCAATGCTTTTACTTTATCAGCCAGTTCGTCATTGGCGTCGCGGATATGTTTTTCAGCCAGTTTAATTTCCAGCTGCTGCATTTCTATTTCC
>JRER01003319.1_pt1 | contig 10853 bp, 9 predicted proteins | sample 210161 | NCBI WGS metagenome assembly JRER01 (sample SAMN03019618, study PRJNA260268) | marine sediment metagenome | biome: Marine; feature: Sediment; material: Clay; isolation source: clay from marine sediments 136 meters below sea floor depth collected from... | place: New Zealand: Canterbury...
AATCTTGGAGACAATATACTGGGGAAAGACCCCAGGACCAGCAGCGGGTTCGTCCAAGTAATAAATCAATTTCGGTAAGGTCTCCAGGAAATCAGATGCTGTGGGAAATACCTCAAAGTACTCAGTATTAGCAAACCGGGATACTAATTTGGCATAATTTGTTTCATCATACTCCTGACCGAGCTTGAAGCCGCCAGTAAAGGATTTTATCTGAGAGCCATAAAGCTTAGCGGCAATGCAAGTAACCACACTGGTATCCAGTCCTCCACTGAGATGAGTGGCTACGGAGACGTCACTTCTCAACTGGAGTCTGACTGCATCTTCGATAAGCATCAGCAAACTGTCGGAGAAATAATCCTCAGTATGGTAATCGTCAATACTGAAATCCAGGTCCCAATATTTGGAGATTTTTGGTTGTGAGGAAGTAGCATCTAGAACTAAATAGTAACCCGGCAGAAGCTTCCTTATCCCTTTGAATAGAGTCTTATCGCCCAGACAAAACTGAAATACCAGATAGTCTGAAATACCCTCATAATTGGGCAGGCGAGGAATGTGTTTACATTTCAGAAGAGCCTTGATTTCGGAAGCAAAGACAAAATGCTCTGGATCAGAATAGTAGTAAAAAGGTTTGATTCCCAACCGATCTCGGGCAGCGAAGAGGCAGCGATTATTTCTATCCCACAGAGCAAAGGCAAACATGCCGTTTAATTTATCCAAGCATCTGACTCCGTATTCTTCATAGAGGTGGATGAGCGTTTCCGTATCAGAATAAGTCTTAAAATCATGACCCCTCGCTGTTAACTCTTGTCTGAGCTCGAGGTAATTGTAAATCTCCCCGTTTAATACAACCCAAATTGTTTTATTCTCATTGCACATTGGTTGATGACCAGTTTTAAGATCTAGAATACTCAGCCGCTTGTGACCGAACCCGATGTTGTCATCTATGTAAAATCCTTCGTCATCAGGCCCTCGGTGAGCGATAATATCCGTCATAGAACGTAAAACATCCTCATCAATTTTCTCGGTGGTATCAAAATTCACAATCCCTGCAATACCAGACATGCGTTCAGTTACCTCCCTGACGATTCTTGCCTATGGTTGAGTTCATTGATTTGCCTCAGCCATCTCTTTCCCGTATCTCCCCAGGGATAGATATACTTCACAATCAAGATAAGATAACCAAGCGTTGTAATGCTTGACACCATCTTGGAGGAGCTTTTCTTCAGATCATATTTCAGTTCAAATGGAATCTCGGTCATTCTTGCCCCCATCATTCTGAATTTAATGAGTTTCTCAACGGTACAGGTAAATCCTAAGCCTCTCAGGTCAATAAATTGATTCTCAAAGATCCTCAGTGCATCCTGAACCAGTTCAGCTCTATATGCTCTATAACCACAGGAATACTCCCAAACTCCCTCTATGGGGAAAAAGATTTTCATAACGATGTTTGCTCCTCGGCCTACCAGCCTTCTATAAGCACTCAGCCCAGAAATCTTGCTCCCCCTCTGAAACCTGGAGGCTATTACTACATCAAAACCCTCGTTTATTTTCCTAACCATCGAAGGGATATATTTAGGGTCGTGGGTGTTGTCACAATCCATCCTTATGATAATATCACCCGGCTTACAAATCTCTGCTGCCCTCTCGAATCCGTCTCTTACTGTTTCCCAGAGACCTCTATTGAACTTATGGGGTACTACTTCCATTGGTAACCTTTTCAAATAGTGCTCAAGAGCTGTAGAGGTATCATCTCTACTACCATCATTGACAAACACTATCTTATAGTCATATCTATTTTCCCTCATGACCTGCTCAATCTGGTTAAGTAGGCTATTAAGGGACTGCTCCTCATTGTAAGCGGGCAATATCATACAGATCATTGCTGTCTCCTTCCCGAAACCCACCGTACGATAACTTTACATATGGTAGTAGCGGCAGTCCCATTCCCAAAGACGTTGCTTTGTTCACCTGGAGGCTCAAAGTTTCTTATCGCCTCGATGATTTTGTCTCTGTTGGCGTCCACCAGGACATTCCAGCCGTTCTCTACAGTTTCAATCCATTCTGTCCTCTCCCGAATGGTAATGCAGGGTACCTTCAATATGTAGGCTTCCTTTTGAATCCCCCCGGAATCAGTTATTATCTTCCTAGCATGATTCATCAATTTCAGAAATTCCAAATAGCCAAGTGGCTCGATAAGCTCTACATTTTCACTAATTATGTGAACTCCATGTTCCATTAGTGCCTTTCTTGTTCGCGGATGAATTGGGAAGACAACACTTTCGCCACTCTCAGAGAGCGCGTTCATTATATTTTCGAGATTCTTCCTCCTATCTGTATTGCTTGGTCTATGTATGGTTGCCACTGAGTACTGCTTACTCTCCAAGCCGAGTCTCTTTAATATATCTGACTCCTCAGCGATCTCCTCATAACATAGTAAAGTATCTACCATTACGTCTCCACTTAAATAGACCCCTTTTGTAATCCCTTCTTTTCTGAGGTTATTTACGGCAGTTTCAGTAGGACAGAATAATAGCTCGGAGCAATGGTCGGTTAGGACTCGGTTTGTCTCCTCAGGCATTGTTCGGTCAAAAGATCTAAGGCCAGCCTCAATATGAGCTAAGGGAACATGAAGCTTCGCCGCTGCCAAAGCTGCTGCCAATGTGGAATTTACATCTCCGACTACAATAACTAAGTCAGGTTTCTCTTGAAAGAGGATCTTCTCAAACTCAATCATAACTTTTCCTGTTTGCTCGGCATGGGTGCCAGAGCCTACACCAAGGTAGACGTCTGGCTCCGAAAGAACAAGATCTTTAAAGAATATTCTGGACATCTCATAATCGTAGTGCTGGCCGGTGTGAACCAGGATCGGCTCAAGTATATCCGGGTATTTCCTCATCTCCCTAAGCATGGGAGCAACCTTCATGAAATTTGGCCTGGCACCAACAACGCTTATTACTTTCATTGCGCCTGACTTATTTATTATCTATATCATTATGTAGCTGCATATTCGCCATTCTCCAACAGCTTATTCTCTTCCTTGGACCGGATCTGGTTATCTACCCATCTATTTGAACGATGAATTATTAGCAATAAGTGACAGTTTCTCCCTTTTTCTTATATTCTTTCCCGCACTCATTGCATCTTGCTTGTTCATTTCTAAATTCTAACTTCTCTCCACACTCGCACATCCATCCTTGAAGTTTTGCTGGATTACCATAAACAAGGGCATAATCGGGAACATTCTCTGTAACTACGGCTCCCGCCCCCACAAAGGCGCTTGTCCCCAAGGCAACACCACAGATTATGGTTGCATTTGCTCCAATGGTTGCCCCTTTTTTGACCAAAGTTTTTCGATACTCCCTTATGTCTCTAGGATGAGCAGAACGTGGATTTATGACATTGGTAAAGACGATAGAAGGACCACAGAAAACGTAGTCCTCTAAGGTGACCCCTCTATAGACCGAGACATTGTTTTCAATCTTTACCCCGTTACGCACTCTTACATCTCTATCAATAAATACATTCTGTCCAATTTTACAGTTCTTGCCAATTCTGGCTCCAGACATTATGTGACAGAAGTGCCAGATCTGAGTTCCTTTACCTATCTCGACATCATCATCTACATAAGAGGAAGGATGGACAAAGTAACTTTTACTCTTCAATTTCCTTTATCCTTATCGGTGTTCCTCCTTTGTCCAAGGATTCCTGGGCAGCTTCCAGGACCCTTACCACCCTCAGACCATCTTCACCGTCGCTACGCGGAGTTTTATTATTTCTTATGCAATCTATGAAATGAAGACATTCTAGCCTTAAGGGCTCAGAGGCTTCTATTTTAGGAATATAAATATCCCCATATCTTACATTAAATTCAATCCTATCCTCGAGATTATTTTTAATCACTCCCTTGTTGAATATCTTCAGCTTATCCCGGCTCTCCATATCATCAAAGACCATCATCTTCTTACTTCCCACCAGAGTTATCCTCCTTACTTTATTAGGATCTAACCAGCTAAGATGAAGATTGGCGATAGCTCCGTTTTTAAAGCGAATGTTTGCAAAGACTACATCATCTATTCTTTCCTTCTTTTGCAGAAAGACTCCCCCGTAAGCTGAGACCTCTACAGGCTCAGTATTTAATAAGTATAACATAACCGAGATATCATGGGGAGCAAGGCACCACAGGGCATTTTCAGTTGTTCTCACCTTGCCTAGATTTAGCCTTTCCGAGTAAAGATAATGGATCTGTCCTATTTCATTTTGAGATAGTCTTCTCTTCATTTCCGTAACGGCTGGATGATACTCTAAGAGGTGGCCTACCATCAGTTTTTTCTCTTTTTCTTTGGCTAAATAAACCAATTCCCGAGCCCGTTCATAGTTCATGGTAAGAGGCTTTTCCACAAAGATATGTTTATTTGCTTCCAGAGCTTTTTTGGCTAGATCAAAATGGGTTGAGGTAGAGCTAGCAATAACTATAGCGTCAATCCCTTTATCGTCTACCACTTCACCATAATCAGTGGTTATTCTAACAAAACGGTATTTTCCCTTTATTCTTCTTAAGGCGTTCATATCTAAATCGCAGCAAACCTTAAGGTTCGCTTTTTCTATTTCATAAAAGTTTCTTACCAGGTTCCTTCCCCAGTCTCCGATACCGATTATGGCAAGATTTAACAACTTATCGCCTCCTTACAAGAGGTGAATCTTATTCCTTCCCCTGGTCAGGTTCTTGGTTGCGTTGCGGGTGTCAAAAACTAACTTTGCCTGTTCTACTATTTCTTCATAGTGATAAAAATCGTGATCGGTAGTTATGATGACTACATCGGCTCTCTTTATAGCACCTTTGCTCAGTTTTACAGACTCATATCTTCTATTTTGGAAAAGGAAGCTTGGAATATAGGGATCATGATAAGATACCTGTGCCTTTTCTTCTTCCAATAATTTTATTATCTTCAAAACCGGGGATTCCCTTAGATCTCCTATGTCTCTTTTATAACTCACTCCGAGAACGAGTATCTTTGCACCATTTAAGCATCTTTTGTTTTCATTGAGAACCTTACTGACTCGATTGACTACATAGTGAGGCATACGCTCATTTATCTCAGCGGCCAGTTCAATAAATCTAGTATTATAATCGTACTCTTTTGCCTTCCAGGCTAGATAAAATGGATCAATGGGAATACAGTGTCCACCCAAGCCCGGTCCCGGGTAAAAGGCCATAAACCCATAGGGCTTGGTCTTTGCCGCCTCAATTACCTCCCAGATATTGATTCCCATTCTATCACAGAGAAGAGCCATTTCATTGACCAGGGCAATGTTTACATTTCGGAAGACGTTCTCTAGAAGTTTTTCCATCTCGGCAACCCGGGGAGAAGAGACAGAATAAACCTTCTCCTGGATTACTTGCTCATATAAGGTCCTGGCCAGTTGGGTACATCTTTCCGTTACCCCTCCGACCACTCTAGGAGTATTTTTTATTCTATATTTCTTGTTCCCTGGATCTATTCTCTCCGGCGAATAGGCCAGGTAAATATCTCGCCCCACCCTCAGTCCTGCTTTCTCCAAGTTGGGAAGGATTACCTCCTCGGTAGTTCCCGGATAGGTAGTACTCTCTAAAATAATCAACTGCCCTTTACGTAGATGAGGAATAAGCATCTCAGTTACACTCTGAATGTACTGAATGTCAGGTTCTTTGTTTTTAGTGAGGGGCGTAGGGACACAGATACAAATAATATCTGTCTCGGAAACTACGTCAAAATTCTGCGTTGCCTTCAGCCTTCTGGTTTTCACTACCGCACGTAACTCAGCATCAAGGACATCAGGGATGTAATTCTTTCCCTCATTCACCATATCCACTCTTTCTTTTTTTCTGTCTATTCCGATTACCGGGAAACCAGCTTTAGCTTTCTCCACGGCCAAGGGAAGACCAACGTAGCCTAAGCCTATTACTACTACTTTTGCGGTTCTCTTCTCTATTTTATTCTTTAAGCTCAACATAGCTACCTCGCCTCTGGAGTCTAAATCCTTAAGATGGAAGATTAAAAAGGACAGATGTGAAACCTCACAATAATAGTTCTTGAAACACCTTTAAATACCGAAATGTTGGTTTATAAGAAGCTGTTTACAGTAAATTCTATTCAGTCGGGAAGACTTTCTTCAGCATTCCTTCAGCAAACTTATGAATTTTCTTTAGACTTTGCAGTCTTTTAAGATATAGTTCTGCTTTCTTCTTCTCCTCTCCATTCAGTTTCCCCCGGGCCTTTTCCACCAGATTTTCGGTTTCGGCCACGGTACTTGAGGCAAGCGCCATCCTTGTCCTGACCGCATCAATAAGTCCAGAAATTAGTATCTTTTTGAAATTGAGTTCTGCTTCATAGAAGTCCTTTCTATCCCCCTTGATCCACACCTTCCTTACCATTCCCAGTTTCTCTAGACTTCGAATATTCAGGCTGGCATTCCCTTTACTTATTTTTAGTCTCTCCACCATATCGTCGAGGCAGAGAGGCCTATCATTGAGAAAAAGCATACCGTAAAGCTGGCCTACAACTCTGTTAACTCCCACAGTTGTAGCCACACGGCCAATACCCTCAACGAACCTATCCCGCGCTTTAAGTAAGTCTTCGTTCATGGAAAACGTTACCTATGTTTTGAATATTTTGAATAAATAAATTATACTATACATTCTATTTTTGTCAAGGGGGGTATTTTGGTCGAGGGAGAAGAAGTGTCAGATTAGACTTTTCGCACACCCTATTGGCCAGTATCTGACAACTGTATCTTTTACCTTCTTCCAGTTTGTCTCCGGCAGCTCTTTTCTCTCAAAAGATGAGCCAGTGAGAGGGCTAATGATTTTAATTGCTTGGTTCAGGTGAGCCTGGTTTATATCCAGGTTATTCTCAATACTGAGCATCAAATAAAACAGGGAGGTTTGAAGCCTTCTTTCCACAGGTATATTGTCGAATAAAGAAAACAGCGGGAATTCTCTATAATCTAGCCATGTGTGGACAGTATACTGGAACTTTTTGATAATCGGATAATGGGCATCCATATACTTTCCCAGTATATACTCTGTTCCTTTTTCATTTCCTTGGGGTGTCAGGTATTTTAAAGCCAGTTTTCTCAGAGTGAAAACTAGGATTTCTCTTGCTAAAAGCCAGTATTTCAGCGCATCATTAACCGAAGAAGAGTCTCCCTCCAAAATTGAGAGAGCCAATTTTAAAGCTTCCATAAAGCTTTCTTTTCCCCTGAAGAATTCTGCAGATTTTATTTTCCGGTATATATCTTGCCTGTTTTGCTCCCAAAAACCATTCATAAAAAGCATGAGCTGGGCACAGTAAAAAATAGACTTTGAGACATTGTGAAGGATAGTCTTTTTTTTCGCGCTCAAATATTGAGGCTTTGGCTCAAAGCATTCTGTCAAGAAAAATACTGCTGAGAAAAGATAGGAGAAGAACTCATCCCAAGGGACACCGGCGATGCTATCAATCTTTATCTGGTTTAAATAATCATTACCCCATATGGTTATTCCTTCTTTTTTGGTTTTAAAAACGAGAAGGTCCTTTCCTCTTTTTATTCGAGTGATTGTTAGCGGGTTAACAGATACCCTGGAGCCGAGTTTTTTTTCTAACTCTTTTTCTCGAAATTTCATGCGCTTAAATATGAAAGGGACAATGTAAAAAGGAACTACTAAATAAATGTCATAATCACCTGGCTTGGAGCGATGGTTATGGGGATGCCTGGCCCTACTGCCAATGAGAACTACAGATTTTACCCCCCGCATATTTAATTTACTACTTATGATATTTCTTTCTCGCTCACTCAGACCGCCTGGTTCCATATCTTCACTCTATTATAGATTTACCCTGGACTGTGGAAGGAACTTCTATGCTCAGAATATCAAGTATTGTAGGCATTATATCTACATGTTCAATGGATTTAGGGGCTCTTTTTTGAACTTTAGCACCAGCAAGGAGAAACATTCCTCGCTGTTCTTTGTTTTTCGGATGGTATGCGTGCATAGCTTTTGGTTTTAGCCAGGACATAAAATTTGGATAGAAAGCCTTCCCTTGTTTTAGCAAAAAGATATCTTCGCCGTATCTGGTATGGTTAAAACTGATCTTGAGTTCTTCCTTCTCTGAGGTAATGAATCTACCCCAATTTGTTTGGTTTAATCTTTGCCTGATTCTTTTCTTCAAATTTTGGTCAAGGTACCAGAATCTAATCATGGTAGCATCAACAGCATAGAGCAACCTGCCTTTGCTAACCCAGCCTTTAAGCTGGGATCCAAGGGGCTCTTCCAGAGAACAGATCTGGCTAACCCGGGCCATTCCATGATCAGAAAAAACGATTATATGAAGATTTTTCCCCATCTTTTTCTTTGCTTTTTCAATAAGGCTCTCAATTTTTCTGTCCACCTGTTTTAATGTCCTGAAAAACCTTTGAGTAAAGAGGCCGTGTCCATGGGAAGTTCCATCAATGTCACTGAGATAATGCATTACAAATTGTTCTCTACCAGAAATTTTCCTCAATGTTGATTCAATGCGGCTGGACTCAGTATACAGGTATTTTACATGGTTTCTTCTAAGGATATCAAAAAGTGTCTGGACTTGCTCAAACGCTCCTTCATCAAAAATAGACCTTTTCATGGTAAAATCAAAATTGTCTATTATATTATAGGGGATGTTGTAGCTGGCGAGGTGATGGTACTGGTAAATTTTCGCCAGTATTTTGAAGAGAGTTTTTGATAATACCAGATTAATTCCGCTTCTGAGGAAGGGAGATGGTAGGTGATCAATGAACCTCAGCCATTTTACTTTACTGAAGGGAGAAGTTTGGGGGCTGTATTGGTATTTCATCCAATAGCCATGCTTATCTGGATAGGTTCCGGTAAAGATAGTGGCTCGAATTGCATCGCTATATCCTAAAATCGGGATGCATTCTGTGCTTAAGTAATCTTTCTTCAGGTGGTAAAGATAGGGAGTGGCTTCTTCAGTTATGAAGTCCGGTCTGAGGGCGTCTACAAAAATCACCAAAACTTTCTCTTTTCCCACTAATCACATCCTGTACGGCTACTAACTAAATCACTATATATCTCTTCATATCTTTTTGCTACACTGCCCCAGGTGTATTTGGTTTCGACCAGTTTCTTGCCCTCCATTGATAGTCGCTGAGATAGCTCTTGATCCCCAAATAGTCTAATTATTGCACTTGCCAGTTCTTTTTCATCTCCTGGTGAAACTAAAATAGCAACATCCTTGAAATGCTCATAAACCCCCGGTATATCTGTGGCAATCACCGGCAAGCCGAAATACATCGCCTCCAGGAGAGTTGTGGGGCATCCTTCGGAGATAGACGGCAACACAAATGCGTCTGCCACCTGGTAGTATTTAAAGACCATTTCTTGAGGAAGACTCCCCAGAAATAGTACATAATCTCCGAGGTTTAGATTCCTTGTGAGTTGCTCAGCTTGCTTTTTGTATTCACCATTTCCTATTAATACATAAAGAACATCCTTATGAGCTTTTATCACCTCTGATATGGATTTTATCAGGTAGTGGATACCTTTTCTCTTTATTATTCTGCCCACAAAGAGCATGATTTTTTTATAGGAGAATTTCTCATTTAGTTTATCCTTTTTAAGTGCTTCTTTATTAACTTGTCCGCTCAGATAATCTATATCAATGGCATTAGATAAGACTTCTATCTTATTTTTGCTTACTCCGAAGGAGGCTAGGTAATCTTTGTCTGTCTGGGAGAGGGTTACTATTTTATCAACAATGCTAAAGATAGATCTACCTATTGACCTCATATATATTTGCTCAAATAGATCTTCTGGAGAGGAGCCAAATCTCAATTGTCCATGGCAGGTCAGAACTGCGGGCTTCTTATAAACTAGATTGTATAGAATGCTCACAAAACTAAGAAAACTGTGCTCATTGTGAACGTGTATTAGATCAAAATTCTCCAAGTTCCCAAAAATTTTCAAGAAGTCCAGGCTAATAGGATTGTTTAAGGGGGCGAACAACATTTTAAAGCGATAAACATCGATACCCTCAAATTGTTCAAATCTCGGGAGGTCCGAATGATTTGTCGTATATACGGTTAGTTTATGTCCGAGTTGCCTAAGTTTTTTGCTTAAGTGTAAAACGTACTGCTCCTGTCCTCCGGGATAGGGGGGAAAATACTGTGCCACCTGTAGGATTCTCATATATATATCACCTTTGCTTTGCTTGCATTAATTCTAGAAAGGAGTTCAGCATTGGCCTCTGGAGAGATTCCCAATAAGGCCAGAACCAGGGTTAAAACTATCTTTTTTCTTTCGTGTTTTGCAATGTTTCTAGATTTCGTAGTAACCTTTCCTCTAGTTCAGAGAAGCGGTTTCTCAGGGAATTAAGGACCAGACTAACGAACAGTATGAGGACTCCCACAATGCACAAAAGAAGCGTTAGCAGGGTATGGCCAATGGGAAGGGTGCGCGTTTGGGAGAAGCGGTTAAAAGTAACTATCCCTAAACCCATGCCAGTAATAAGCACTGCCAGCCCGGGGATCCCCAAATAAATCAGGGGTCTTCTCTCAACTATCATTCTCACGATTCTGTTTAGCACATTTAAGCCGTGAGCTAGAGGATTCCTTTTTGCTTTCCTACCGTAATGGGCTTTAATGGGAATTTCCAAAATCTTAAGACCTTTTTCCCTTATGACAAGCTGCATCTCAGACTCTACCGATAAACCCTTTTCTTTTAGCTCCATAGCTTCAACGGCTTTTCTAGAAAAACCTCTAAAACCACTTTGAGAATCTGTAAGTCTGGCTGGTGAACCTAGATTGGTAATCCAAGTAAGGACGCTCTGACCAAAAATTCT
>JRER01000916.1_pt1 | contig 10846 bp, 9 predicted proteins | sample 210161 | NCBI WGS metagenome assembly JRER01 (sample SAMN03019618, study PRJNA260268) | marine sediment metagenome | biome: Marine; feature: Sediment; material: Clay; isolation source: clay from marine sediments 136 meters below sea floor depth collected from... | place: New Zealand: Canterbury...
TTATGTTTTCAGTTTTAGTCGTGCTCAGGACGAGGACCGGAAAGGAATTTCAGCTCAAGCGTGTGCGCTATTTACTGATTGTGCTATTGGTATTCAGTATCCCCGTGTTTATCTGGCGCATATTGGCGGGAGAAGTAACTCGAGCTATCCTTTTTGCAGTCGGGGTGCTATTCGTATGCCTATTGCTCTTTATCGCCAGGAAAAAAGCTGGAATGAAGTGGTAGTTGAATGATTAATTTTGAATTAGATTGGGGACTGATTATTGTGCTATCTGTAAGTATCGCTTTATTGGTCATAGCGGTGGTTTGGGCTATCTGGTTGTGCAAATACTACCAGGTGATGCCTGAGCTGAGGAGTATAGTTAAAGCTATCGTCAAGTACTTGAAAAGATAGGATATCAGGGGTTCTGGTTGCCCAACAGCAAAATGAAAGGTGTAAAAATGTTGGATCGGTCAATGCTTAAACTAGTGAATGCTCTAACTACCGAGGATGTGAAAGAAATGGCCTCTCTAGGGCTTGAAGATAAACTGGGCGAACTACTTCGAGCAATGGATGATCTAGCTTTGGCATGGCGAAACCGAGGTTTAGTGGCCGATAGTAAGGCTTGGGATGATGTCAATGCCAAGATTGGTAAACTGAGAGATGCGAGGCGAGAAGCCAAATGAATTTGATTCGCAAATTCGTGTAATCGGGGTCCTGGTTGCCGGATGATAAAGAAGGGAGGTGATGCCTATGAAGCAAAAGGCGCTCAGGAAAGACTGAGGAAGAAAATTTAGAGAAAGGAGGTTTAGGATGAAGAGAAAAATAGTCATGTTGGTGTTGTCAGTGGTGGTCATCGCAAGCTTCCTTGCCGTTGGCTGCGCCCCCGGAGCACCCCCACCACCGCAGGAAGGAGCTCCACCATCTGAGGAGAGAGAGGAAGCTCCACCGCCAGCGCCCGAGGCACCCGCTGTGTCCGAGGAAGAACTAGGCGAGCCCTGGGCCACCGAGCGCATGATTGTGCGCACCGGGGATGTCTCGCTGATAGTGGGGGATGTCCCTGAGGCCATGAATCAAATTACTGGCCTCGCTGCCAGCTTTGGGGGGTATGTCGTTTCTTCAAAAAGGTGGAGGGAAGAGGAAAGGCTTGCTGGTGCTATTGCCATTCGCGTGCCCGCTGAGCATTTCGATGACGCTATGAAGGCATTACGTGACTTGGCGGTTGATGTAAGCTCCGAGAAGACATCCAGCAAGGATGTAACCGAAGAGTATGTTGACCTGAGCTCCAGGCTCCGCAACCTGGAGGCAACCGAAGCCCAATTGCTCAAGCTGATGGAGAAGGCCGAAAAGGCCGAGGACATTCTCGCTATTTATCGTGAGCTCTCTAAAACAACAGGTGAAATTGAGCAGACGAAGGGTCGGATGCAATATCTGGAACGCACCTCCGCTACCTCACTTATTGAAATACGCCTGGAGCAGGCCAGGCTCGACGTCCAATTCACTGCCCACAAGGCAAGGCCGAAGGAAGGGGAGGAAGTCCACTTTGCCTCCCAAAGGGCTGGCGGTTTTGCTCCTTATAGTTACCAGTGGGACTTCGGTGATGGCAATACCAGCACTGCGGAGTTTCCCACCCACACCTATAAGGCTGCCGGCAGCTACACTGTATCCCTCCAGGTGACCGATGACAGGGGCAACACGCATACTGAAACCAGGACCGACTACATCACCGTTCTCCCCGGCTGGCAGGTTGGCACTGTTGCCACTGGCGCCCGCAGCGCCCTGATCGGCTTTGGCCATGTTATGGTGACTGTGGCTATCTGGCTGGGTATCTTCAGTCCCCTCTGGATAGTTATCGGCGGTATCCTCTACTGGCGGTATCGTCGCCGCAAAAAGAGGGCTTCCCTAACGACTTCCCCCAACGAACCTAAGGAAAGGAAGGAGTGAACAATGCTAGAAGCAAGATGCCCCAAGTGTGGCTCTAAATTGGTGATTACTAGCTTTGCCATTTCTAAGGGGGAAGGTTACTCGGCGAGCGTTAAGTTCTAGACGAGAACCAGTGATGAGTGGGTTCTTACTGATGGAGAAGCTGTAAGAAGCATAGGTGTTTCGGGAGTGGAATAGACTACCTATCCAGCGGAAGCAATACCTATTGTGTTAGGAGGCTGAAGATGAACATACGCAAATGTCTCCTGATTGCCCTAGCCATTCTTCTGGCAATGCCAACGGTTGGCTGCACCAAGGGCTTCGGCTTGGAGAAAACAGTGGCTAAGGCATACAATGCTACAGCCAAGGTAAAGTCATGTCGCGTCAAAGGGATATATACATATCCTTCTCGCACTTCGGAAATGGAGTTTGTTGCTCCAGACCGCATTCACCACAAGACAACAGAAAATGATTATTGGCATGAAGCGGTCCAGATCGGGACAGTGTTATATTTTCGAGACTCAAATTCAGAGATATGGCAGGCGACGCCAATGCCGCCGATTTATCAACCACAAGGGCTTCGTTATCTTGACTCTCTCGTCAAGCTAAAGAAGTTATCCGGTGAAGCCATTGATGGGGCAGATTGCTTTCACTACACTGCAGAGCTAGATATCAATGCAGTGTTGCAGAAACAGCAGGCTCAACTACAAGCTGAGATGGCAATGCTAGAGCCTAAAGGCCCAAGCTACCATGACCACGAGTATTATGAGCAGCAAAAGAAAGGCCTAGAGAAATATTATGAACAAAGAAAGACATCTTTTGAGAGCCTTGGCGGCACAGAGGTTACTATTGAGCTCTGGATCAGCAGGCAAGACTATTTAATACGGCAGGTAAAAGAGGAGACAAGAGTTGCAATGCCCGAGGCTAAGAAAGAAAAAGAAAAATGGGTTACCACAAAGACTTTACAGTTTTATGATTTTAACCAGCCTATCAAGATCGAGGCACCTCAACTCAGTGACTATGCCAATTTTAGCTCTGATATTGAGTCCACGGTGGGCGGCGAAGAGCCGAAGCACCAGCAAATAAGTTACCATATCAGCATCACCAATATCGGCACGGAACAAGCAAATAATGTATGGGTGTTCGTATTCTCTCCAGCAACCAACGAGGGACTGGGGATGATAGAAGCTGAGCCCCCGAGCAAAAGTCGAGTCAACTTAAACCCTGGCGAGCGTGAAACATATAATGCAACCTGGGAATATGACCTCAGTAAACCTTCAAAGAAGGAACTATCTAGACTACTGGAGCAGACCTCGATTTGGGCGATGTGGGTCACTCCAGAAGATGAGGAGAGACGTCAACTGCTTTTTCCACAACCAATACTATGAGTTAGGGGATTAAGATATGAGTCTTTGCGTAGAATAGCCGGGCTTATACTGGATTCATTAGAGAAGGATAAGATGACGGGTTTGATTTCAATCTTCTTGCCTGGTATAGCTTGCATTATTGGGGGAGAAGTAACAATGACGAGGGAAAGGAGGTGATGCCTATTGGACACATAGCGATTAAAAAACAGCCCCAGAAGCTCAAGCCCGAACAAGGTCGTTGCTATGAAACTGAGGAACATTAAGGCTTTCACCCAATGAATATGAAGCTACCGGCCGGTTTATTGGTTTTGGGGGTCATAACGCTTGCTGTGGGCTTGGTCCTGCTTTTCTTCGGGGTGCCCTAACTGAGCTAAGGGTTAACAACTATGGCGGGCAGCCAGAGGGAGCAGTAACCATGGTCAGGGTCGTCAGCACTGGCGGCCGCCACAGGCTTATCCAGATTGTCCAGACCAAGGGAAACCAGGCTACCCAGGTAACCTTGGATGCCAAAGAATACCGCGCCCTGGTAGCCTTCTGTAGTGGCAAAAAGCGATGCTAGACCACCCACCGAGGCCAACCCCACTATGGAGGGTTCGAATCCCCCCATACTTCCCCCCCCACGACGAAGCTAACCCCTCTCTTTTCACCATCTCGTAGCCGAATAAATTTCACACCCTATTGACGTACCCCTTGAGAAAGTGTAAGAATTTGGGAAAAGGAGGTAAGATGTTTCGCTTTCGATGGCTAGAGGGCATGAGAAGCAGCAAGGAGCCAGAATTTGTAAATGAACTTCTCCCAGCATGGAGGGAATGAATGCAAAAACAGTGCATCACGGATAAATATATTATTAGTGACAAAAGCGATGAGGGACCCTCATACCTCATCGCGAATTGAAATGGGAAATCCCGATGAAAGACTGGGTTCGCAGGCGGGGGGCTCTCCTACTGTTTACGGCACTGGGTGCTATTGTCGTAGCTGGTGTCGGTGCGTATTTTCGGGTTCCAAGGCTGGAGCAAGGCTTAGTTACTGCGGCGGGCGGTGGGGCGGGGTATCTCCTCAGGTGGTTGGTTGTCGAGCGACGGGTGACGTTGGAACATGAATATCGCGTGATTGAAGACCAGCGTAAGAGGCTGCATAGGTATGTGGAGGCGTACTACCTGCCTTACATTCGTAAGGCGAGCAACCTCGCACGCGCATTGAGACATACCCCCCTCGACGATGAATTATGTTTTTACGAATTGGCACAGTTCATTGCCGTATGCATGAAGTGGCTGTATGAGACACCAGTGCTGATGCTCGAAGATAGGACCGGGGAGCGCGTTATTGAGGCCATGGAAGCCCGGGTTGTCGCCGCATTTGCTCGGCCATTCGGGAAAGGAGATAGGTCAGAAGTTGAAAAACACACCAAAACTGATGAGCTATATGTGGATTGGGTGAATAAGACTAGGGCAGGAGGACCGCTGCACACGATTTTCGCGCAGAAATTCCAGCCGTGGGCCCGGGCGGCGAATCTGGACGAGTTGGCAAAATGGCTGTGCTCTCTTGCAAGGCTATTTGAGTTTGAGCTTGACATGTGCTACCGAACGTGGTATGGGAAATCTCCGCCGAAGCCCACGACGGGAACAGAAAGAATTGACGACAAACTAATTGCTGCTTGTCTGAACGAGCTAGTTCTTAACGGCGACATTGACGAAGCAGATAAAAGCGCCTACCTCCGGAGGATCGGCGCTAAACCCAAGCATAAATGAGAAGGCGCTTGGAATCCACCTCGGCAGTCACTACCACACGGGCTGCCTGGGTGTGTACGTGATTAGCACCAATGAGGACTGAACCAGCTTCGCCATCACTTGCACTTTCTCCTCTGCCAAAGTCAACTATGTTGTTTGTTCGTCACTGCGAACTCCACTGTGATTATGCGACGAATTCCTGATTTTGTCAAGAGACTCGCCAAGCTCTTCACGGAACCGGCTTTTGCTTGGCTAGCGCGCCAAAGAAGACATAGCTTGAACAAATATGAAGGCGCCGCGCCGGAGAGACAGCCAAGATGCGCTCTTCATCCTCCAGATGAGCACCCGCCACCCAGGCTATGGCCACGTTAACGAAACGCTGGAGTCTCCACATTGTGCGGCTAGACAGAAGAAGCAATTATGGCTCATTCCTTAGGTGCAATCCGCCAGGTAATTGTAATAGTGGCAGTTGCGGAAGGCAGATCCTCTTCTTGAGCTTCATTACTATCTACTTCGCTATTGGATACTGCAGCGTCAAGAACGCTGCTATCACCAACTAAAGCCTTGCTATCCGAAACCCCCACCAAAATCATGCTTAGCGCCAACACCACAACCAACAAAATAACCAGCTTACCTTTCAATTCTAGCCTCCTTCATGGATCTCCATATTTCCAATCGTAGATTACCACAGCTACGATGAGGGCCAGGCAAAACAGTATATCCGGTCTTATAATAATTCTTCTCCTTCCTAGTTAGCTTTCCAAACCCCTTGCCGTAACGCCTCTTCCTCAATGATGCTACTTATAGTCTGTGGACTCATAGTATACAAGTCAATATTATGCAGTCAACTATCTTTTAATCAGCAGGTTAAGTGAGCACACTACAAGAGCAATTTGGGCAAAGGGTGCGAGAGTTGCGGCTAGTAAGGGGCTTATCTCAAGAGGAGTTGGCCTTCAAGGCCGGTATGCATCGCACATACCTCGGAGGCATTGAGAGGGGACAACGCAATCCAGCATTGAGGAATATCGCTGCAATAGCAAAGGCTTTGGGAGTTACTCTGCCAGAGCTGTTCTCATTCAAAGAGCAGAAATAAGGCAAGGCTCGTGGTCAAGGCTTTATTGCTTAAGAAAGCCACTAGCCGAAGTGTCGTTCAATCAGTTTATTTAGCTAAAAATCCTTCTAAAAGTATGATACCCTAGTCGAATGCGGTTGCACTACGCGGGGTTACATGCCCTTGTTTGCCAAAAAGTAGCGAAAGGAGGATATGTGAAAGAAAGAGCTAGAAAGAATAAGGAGACGGAAGAGGAAGTTTTGAAAAGAGTGGGTGCTATAGTTCCGATAACAGTAAAACAAAATCTAAGGCGCTATTGGTGGCTAGCACTTCCATACGCTCTTGTTTTCGTTCTAGAAATGCTGGGGATAAGCCGGGCTGGATGGCCGTGGTGGGTAGGTGTTGGAGGTGGGATTGCCTTGGGTTTCATTATATTGGGGGTGGTGTGGGGCTTGAAGTCATCCGAGCTTAGGCGAAAAGCCTGGGAAACGGAAATTGTAGATAAAGACCTCCAGTTAACGCAGTGGTTAAGAGATTTTAGCACTGTAGATGTGGTATGGACGGCAGCATGCTTTGCACTAGCGGGGCTGGTGATCAGCCTAGTCGGAGTCTTATACGCGCTAATAATCACGTAGTCAAGCACAACAGAATTTTTATTGCCGGAAAGCAGAAAGATGACCAGATGCGAATAACAGGCAAAAGGCAAGAAGCCATCGTGTCCGAGAGGCAAGGAAACAAGCAAAGCCACCCATAACCCAGAAAGACCTGCTAGCAAGGTTGCAAGTATTAGGGCTTAAGGTTGATCAATCAACCATCTCCAAAATTGAGCAAGGAACCCGCCCGGTCTTCGATTTTGAGGTAGTTGCCCTAGCTAAAGCCCTTAAAGTATCTGTTGCATGGCTACTTGAGGACACAAACAAACAAAATATCCTTCGATAAACCTATCTGTTAATCTCTGCCATCTGGTCTAGGAAGGGTGCCGAAACGGAACATGTGCGAACGCTAGATTAACGCCTCACTGCAAATTATGCGGGGTATCTCTTCAGTTTCAATGAAAACATCCCTTTGATCTAACCGATCACGCAGGCTGTGTTCGTGGTAAATGTCAGTAAGGTTTTTTTGTAGATTCTCGCCAACCACACCATTTCGCCTCAGGAAATTTAACTTCTTGTTCACAGCAGGCGATGGACTCATCCGGAATGCTTTCTCCAGGATATTTAACCGTGCCTTGGTCTCATCATCAGCATGTTCAAAAAGTATGCGAAGCTCACGTAAAACATACCGTTGTGCTTGGGTCAGTGATAAACTCTGAGTTCGGCCTGCTTTCCTGTGCTTAACTTCTTCCTCGAAGAGGTTCTTGACCTTCATTGTGTTGCGGTTGTAACCATCAGGAAGCTTCCGCACCGGCTCAAGAGCGGAGCATTTTATCATATTGATGGCTTTTGGAGCATCACGAGAGACAATATTCCCCTCATTGTCAGTTAGAATGAGTTGTTGAAAACGCCCAGCCTGGCAGAAGATATAATGTCCCTTAAAATCTGATGCTTTAGCAGCCCGGATACCATCCCTGAGTTCCGATATTCTCTGAAACTCCTCTGGGTTTTCACTCTTCAGATAGCGAAGCATCTCCTCGGCCTCATTGAGGTCTACAAGGTCCTTCATATCCTCTTCAAACAACGATAATTGCCCCCCTTTGCCTTCATAGATAGCATACATAGCCTCCTTATTAAGCTGCTCACTCTTGTCAAGAATAGCCGCATCCTCCCCAATCGTGTCGTGTATTTCTTGGATGCGGTTTTCAAGCACCTGCTTAATACCTAGGCCCCTATCGAGCTCAGTCTCGGGGAGGAAGTTGAATGCCCAGACTACATCATTCTCCGATCCTATCCTGTCAATGCGACCGATGCGCTGTATGAGCTTGACTGGGTTCCAATGCAGATCATAATTTATAACCTTATCGCCATCTTGGAGGTTAAGTCCTTCAGAGAGCACATCGGTCGAGACAAGGATACGGACCTCGCTCTCACCCCTCTGGAATCTGAATTCAGGATTGGCTTTAGGAGCAAAGCGCCCCGCCATCCGAGACTTACTCTTATCCGCGCCATAGATGACCTCGATATCAGGCACCTTTCCTCCAGGGTTAAGGTTCTTGTAGAGGTATTTGGCTGTATCGGCGTACTGGGTAAAGATTAGACATTTGCCATCATCTAACGGCTCTTGCTTCATTCTGGAGAGAAGCCTTTGCAGCTTGGCGTCGTTCTCAGGCGTAATTGGCTCTACTAGATCATCAAATATATGTTTGAGCAAGTTCTTGTCTGCCTCTATATGCGCACGTAGTCTTTCCTCCTCGAAATCCTTGATATCATAGCGCCCTGACATTTCACGCAGCTGATCAATAAGGTCAGCTTCCTCATAGTGGTCTGATTCATAAAGGAGTTGCTGAGCATCGTCGCCTGCTGGCACAATGCCAGCATCAAGAGATTTGAGAAAGTCTTCATGAATGCGAATAAGTCGCCTTATTGTTTCTCTGAAGGCATAGACACTGGACTCAAACCTTTTAAAGAGAAGCACTCTAATTATTCCTCGCAGATTGATCCCTGCGCGATGAAGCTCACTATAAGGTTTCTGTTTTCGCCTATCGGGGAGAACATAGTTATAAAGCCCATACCGGGCATAGGTAATCTCCTGCCCTGGTTTTGGCTGGTAATGCTCTCCTCGAGGTCGTCCCAAGTACTTCCGGATTTGCTGGTAAAGGCCGCTATACGTCTTCTCTATACTGTATCTAAGTGATTCCAGCTCCCGCCTGGGGAAGAACTGGTGTTTGCCACCTACGATGATGTATGCTCGTTTGGTGCCATCAAGGTATTGCCAACATTCAATATCCGACATTTCTCGCAAAGGCTGGTGGGTATCCTCAGCATATCCATACCAGCGAAGAACATGCCTTCGGGTTCTGCGTATCAGCACATGAACCAGTAGATCCTGCAGTCTTCTTTCTCCGGTATCAACCAGCTTGAAATACCTTTTGAGGTCCGCAGGGTCTATGGGAAGGTCCGTCTTATCGTCCTGATGAAACAGCTTTATCTGGTTATAGATGTCCCATGCTGACTTGTTGCGCGGTGTAGCGGTCAAGAAGCAACACTTCCGCCCCGTGGATAGAAATGTATGGAGTACTTCGTAACGCTGGGTTGTGTGATGGCGGAAATTGTGGCTCTCATCTACCAGAACGACGTTCCGGTCACGGTACCTTACATTCTGCAGAAGCCCATTAACACCTGCTTCATCCGTTTCCTTAAGAAGGCTCATGGACAGAACTCGAGCGTTGAGATGGTAAGTCTCGTTATACCCTTCCCACATATCCTCGAGAGCCTTCGGGCAAATAATGAGTGGGCGAGCGTGCTCTATTCTCTCCAAATGCTTTAGGATAGCTGCCCCAATGTAGCTCTTACCTAACCCTACCACATCAGCCACGAAACATCCGCCGTTATCTCTTGTTTTTTGTATGGCTTGATAAACGGCAACCTTCTGAAAATCGGCGAGGGCTCTGGTTATCTCATCATCCCAGAGGATTTCCGCTCCTTCTGCCTCCTCAAGGCGATCTTTTACCAAGGTGTAGAGGGTCTTCATGTAGACATCATAGGGGCGTACTGGACGGACTGCCCAAGATTGGTTCAATTCATTCATCAAGTAGGCTTCAAAGTCTTGGGCTCCACTCCAAAGCTCATCAAACCATCTGGTAAGTTCGGCATGATTGCTATCTCCCTCAATTCTTACATTGAGCTCGGTGTTGTCCGATATCCCAGCTAGAGTTAGATTTGAGGAACCAACGATGGCAGTCCCTTGGCTGGGTGGAGGAACAAGATTACCCTTGTCATCATAAAGCTGCTTGTAGTCAAAGATATATGCTTTGGCATGGAGACGTCCCTTGGTGTATACTCTAACCTTCAGTTGTTTCTCCTCTATCAAGTTAACTAGGGTTTTAACTAGGGCTTCTCCTTCATCAGTCTGGTCCATAAGGGCAACAGCTTCTTGAAGGTTCTCTGATGTCTCACTTGCCCGCCGCCTCTGGTCTGCCTTCTTACTTAGCCTGATATCCTCCATCGCCTGATCAACCAGCTCAAGGCGCTTGTATCCCTCACTAATTTGCTCCAGTGTTTGGCGGTTAGTGGTGTTGCCTATAAGAAGCTTGAGCTCTGATAGTCCTTGGAGATTCTTTTGTATTGGCTCGAAGCCGGACAAAAAGAAATAGCCCACAGCAAATTTAGCCCGCTCCGTGGAAGGGAGAATACGGTCTATGTGGTCGACTAATTTCTCGTTCCGGTTATCTATAATATCGTGTGCCATCTTACACAGAACCTACCATGGGAAGATGAACAGCATGTTATTACCAACACATATAATCAGCTGGCTCAGTATGTAGCTTGTCTACACAGAGAATAACCCTGCGTGTATCAGAAGTAGCCTTTTGATAGTCAACTCCTGCATTGGAGAAACCATAAACCACGATTTCGTATTCTATACCTAGGCCTTTGCACTTTTCACGAGACTCGAATTCCCTCCGACTTAGGTGAAAAGGACTAGTAGGCACTCCTGACACAGATTTGACTTCTATGCAGACTTTGGGATTGCCACTCGCATCCCAAATATCGATGTCACAGGATATATTATAGTGCTTGAGGATTGGCAACTTGCTATCTACATATGGAGCTCGCCAGTCTCTTGACAAAATCAGGAATTCGTCGCATAATCACAGTGGAGTTCGCAGTGACGAACAAACAACATAGTTGACTTTGGCAGAG
>JRER01002007.1_pt1 | contig 10844 bp, 9 predicted proteins | sample 210161 | NCBI WGS metagenome assembly JRER01 (sample SAMN03019618, study PRJNA260268) | marine sediment metagenome | biome: Marine; feature: Sediment; material: Clay; isolation source: clay from marine sediments 136 meters below sea floor depth collected from... | place: New Zealand: Canterbury...
ATGGAAGCAAACATTACGCCTTCCAAGAAGGAAACTACCGGGATGAGTACTGCCCACGGAGAAGGCACCAGTTGAAAAGCGGCCGCAATGACTAGGATAACGGTGCCAGTCATAAGGGAGCGTGTCGCTCCCCAGAAAATTTCGCCGGCAGTGACATCCTCAACGCTCAGTGGGGTGGCGATGATGGCGTCATAGGTTTTTTGATACTCCATACGAACGAAACTGCCGTAAGTACACTCAAAGCTAGCACTGAACATAGCATAGGCAGCGATGATACCGGGGGCAATAAACTTAATATATTCCTGGCCATCAACCAAGCCGATATATGCCCCAAGGCCGAAGCCCATGGCGAGCAGAATAATAATCGGCTCAGCTATAAAACCAGGTGCTTCTGAATGCCATAGCCGGAAGAAGACATCCCGGTTACGCTGCCACACTCTAATAAAACGCCAAGAGAAAGGTTTCATCAAAACCTCCCGGTAATCTGTAAGAGGACATCACGATTATTTGCTATACCCTGTAAAACAGGGGAGGGGGTTTCATTCAATTAAAGACCTCCCGGTAAGCCGGAAGAAGACGTCCTCCAGTGTGGCTGGCCTCCGCCGCAGACATTCCGGAAAATTCACCAATCCAGCGACCTGCTCGCCAGCCTCAATGTGGAAGATATGAATCTTATCCCCGGCCTCATCAAAGTCAAGTCCACGACTGTCCAATTCCTTGATAGTCCTCCCCCTTTCCTCTGGGTTTACGTCAATTTCCCACACTTCACTGCCCACGTATCGGGAAATGAGCTCTTGGGGAGAACCAAGGCTCAGGATTTTGCCGTGATGCATTATCGCTACTCGGTCACAGAGGACAGTCGCTTCCTCCATATTCTGGGTGCACAGAAGCTGGGTAACACCCTGGGACTTTAGCTCTGAGAGCTTGTGCCAAACCAAGTATTTGGCTTGAGGGTCAAGACCTATTGTCGGCTCATCAAGGACCAGAATTTTGGGTAGGTTAATCAAGCCCCTGGCTAGCAACAGGCGCCGTTTCATCCCTCCGGAGAGCTCTCTAATGTGGCTATTAACCTTGCTTTCCAGCTCAAACAGGCTTAAGACCTCCAGACTGCGCCGATATGCCTCATTCTTAGGTATGTCGAAGTATCGGGCAAAGGTCAGCAGATTCTGAAGTACGGTCAAGTCCGGGTCAAGATTATCCAGCTGTGGGACTACCCCTAGGATAGTCTTCACTTGCCGGGAATGGGTTCGTAAGTTATTACCCAGCACCCATATATCACCTTTGGTCGGAGGTGAGACAGCAGTTATCATCCTGATAAGAGAGGTCTTACCGGCCCCATTAGGTCCCAATAATCCGAAGCACTCAGCCTTTTCCACCTCTAAACTTACATCATCTACCGCAAGTAGGTCTTTAAATTTCTTGGTCAGGCTTTCGGTCTTGATAATCGGCATTGAAAACCTCTTAATTAGTCAATCATACCAGCTTCAGGGCGTGCCGACAATATGAGGCATAATTTTCAACGAAACATTCTGATAATTGTCCAACAGGGAAGGCCAAGGCTAATATAATAGCGGAAAAGGTATAATCAGAGGCTACGGAATTAGTAGGCATTCTCAATAAATGAGGCTCTATTTTTGGGCTAGCCTCTTACCCAGCTCAAAGGCGTTTGATAGTGCCGTCGGATGCTCCTTAATTTCTCCCCGCTTATCCACTCCCCGAACCAGAAGCTCGTCGATATACCTGATACCAATGCTCTGGAAGAAAATTTTTACCGTTAATATTGCCCCATCAAACAGTTTCTTGCCTCTGGTTGCCCCGACACCAATAAATGCACCCTTCCTCACCGAACTGGGAAAGTCCTGCTTGAGAATGTATTTTCTGGCCCATAATGCCTGGCAGCGGTCAATAAGCGCCTTGAGTTGGCTGGTTAGGCCGTAAAAAAACATCGGTGAGGCAACTATTATGCTGTCAGCATTTAGGAGCTTGGGGTATATGTCATCCATGTCGTCTCTGATGACGCAATTGCCATCCCTCAGGCAGCCATAATATTCTCGGCAGGGGGCTATCTTGAGCTTATCCACTGTGATTTTCTCGACCTCTGCTCCCTGGCTTTGCGCCCCCTTTAAAGCCTCATCCAGTAGTAGATCAGTATTGCCTTTTATTCTTGGGCTTCCCATAATTCCCAGGACTCTCAATCTATACCCTCGTGAAGGGATTCCGCCTCGCTACCTATGGTTGGTATGTTCTGCTCAGATTCTATATTGCCACCAGACCTTTGTCAATTTATACCCAGCTCCCGAAGAGTGCGCTGGTTATCACTAATGGGTTATCATAGAGTTGCCTTTGCGCTCTGAATCTCAAAGCTTGGCAGGAGGGAGCTGTTTTTGATAAAGCAAGTACTCCCTTTGACAAGTGGGGGGTGAAGGGCTAAAATAGATAGGATTTTGCGGGAGTAACTCAGTTGGTAGAGTCCCTGCCTTCCAAGCAGGTTGTCGCGAGTTCGAGTCTCGTCTCCCGCTCCACCTTGTTGTTACGATACCCCCTCTTGATATAAAACGAGTTAATACCCAGCCTAACCAAATCCAAATAATTACGTTATACTAATTAAACGTTATTATTAAAGCGAGTGTAACATCGTTGCTAAAAGGGAAGGTCATTTGATAAGACCGATATTATTGAAATGAGTAAGGGGAGATTGCAGAAAAGCAGTAAGGCGGTCTTGGTGGGGGTGCTGGTCATCCGGTTTTTCGGTGTGAAAGGCAGATAAATAATTTGGAATAGGAATTTTTTCCTAGGCATCTGGCGAACTTTGCTTCATTTCAGAATGTGGTTTTATAGCGACACCTTAACTACCGAAAACACGCTGAGAGATAAGACTCCTACAGGTTTATTTCGGAGCCTCGGTGTAGTAGACAGAAGGTTTGAAGACTTGGCTGAAATACGATGGGAACAACGGCCTATCAGGTTTGACACCATTCCTCTCGACCAACCTTGAGACCTCGCTATCTGGGTCATCAAGGTCTCCGAAGACCATGGCTCTACTCATGCATGTAGTGACACACGCTGGCTCCAAACCCTGGTCAAAGCGGTCAGCACAAAAGTCGCATTTATCCACCACCCGCCTCTCCTCATCGAGGTACAGCGCGCCATACGGGCAAACTTGCATACATAACTTGCAGCCGTTACACTTCTCTTTATTAACGACCACAATCCCATCCTTCCTGCGATATATGGCATCTGGGATGGGGCAGACATCGATACAGGGAGCAACCTCACATTGCATACAGAGAACGGGGGCGAAAACCCTCTTAACTGCGGGGTACTTGCCCTCCTCATACTCAAGCACGCTTATCCTATAGTACTCATGTCCAGCGTGCTTGCCGGTAGGAATCTGGTGTTCTGTCTTGCAAGCGACCATGCAGGCGCTGCACCTCATACAGAGTGCCAAGTTAATTACCATTCCGTATTTCGCCATGTCTATCACCTAACCCTTTCTATCTTGACCAAGCCCTCTTGACAGCCAGCGGCACCACTAACTAGTTCCATGTGGTCTGGGATGAACTCGTTCACGTTGATACCTTCCTTGCCTCTGGCCACCGCCATCTTCTTTGCTTTGTGTCCAAAACCCACGAAAGCGAAGACAGCGCTTGGGTGCACCCCTTCTGAGACCTTGGCCTGAATCACGCCTTCCGCACCTGTAGATTCAGACCAAATCCTAACCATGTCGCCGTCCTTAATTCCCAACTTGGATGCTTTATCGGCGTTTATCCACAACTTGGTAAGGCCAAGCCCGTCGATATGCTCCTCCATCAGATAAGCGTTATCCTGTGAGAGGGCTGTCTCGGTAATTGCGCATTTGGCGCTGAGCATGTAGAACTCGTTGTCGTCTTTGGGCTCCCCAATCTCCACTGGAATATAGTCTGGTAGCGGGTCTGCGTGTGGGTCTCCTGTTTTGGCGAATAGTTCTAAGATAGGAGATAGAGTTGAATAGAGCTCCAGCCTGCCTGTAGGAGTTTTGGGCTTGATTTTATACGGAAATCTATAGTAGGTGGGCTCGGTCAATTCATAGTAAGCGCCGTGCTCTTGGAGGTACTTTCTATCTATGCCGAGTGGCTTAAGTTGAGCATCAAACCACTCCTCCTTGGTAAAGTTGAAATATTCTTTCAAACCCAATTTCTCAGCCAGGCCGATGTAGATATCTGAGATATCCCGTGTGTCATACAGCGGTCCGACCACTGGGAGCATGGGGACTACCACTCTCATATTGTTTCTCCAGAGCTCGGTGAAGACCTCAGTTCTCTCCAGGCTAGTCGCATCAGGCAGAACGATATCGGCGTAGGCTACGTGGTCGTTTGGCCAGATGTCGATGACCACAAGGAATAGGTCCTCCTTTTCGAGTGCCTTCTTATACACCTGTGGGTGGGTGTGGCTATTAAGTAGCGAGTTGCCATAGACAATCAGCGCCTTAATCGGGTAGGGCTTCTCCTCTAGAATGCCTCGTCTGGCGAACTTCGGAATAGCCTCGGGGTAGGGGTATCTAAAGGAGTCAGTATCCCGTTCTATGCTCGGCGCAGTGATGGGCTTTGTCGGCTTGACCGGTGGCATTGCAAACGGGAAAATGGGTGGTATATCCCCGGATGCTCCCCCCATCTCAAAAGTTTCACGATTATCTAGTTCTTGTAAAACCATCCCGCCAGGGACATCATAACTACCTAAGAGCATGGCGAGGATGTGTCTCAGTCTCCACGTCTGCATGCTGTTGGTATAGAAGCACGAGTGAGGATGATTCCAGTTGGTGGCAACAGCTGGTTTGGCGGCTTCAATCCCTGCAGCGATTTGCTTAATCTTCTCAACTGGTATAGTAGTTATCGCCGATATTCTTTCCGGGGAGTACTCTGCTGCTCGCTCTACCAAGAGCTGGAATGCTGTCTTGCAAACCTGCTTACTTCCATCGGTCACAATCTCGTAGGTCCCGAGCAGTGCCGGTGCACCGGCTGCATCTAAGGCTCTTACATCACCCACGTCTGTATCCCAGACAAGGAAGTTTCCCTCTCCATCCTTGAGCGGATATCTGTCCGGTTGTATTAGGATTGGTGCGTTCGTGTACTTCAGCAGGAAGTCCTCATCGTAGATTTTGTCAGCAATTAGGATATGGATTAGGCCAAAGAAAAAGGCAGCATCTGTCCCAGGCTTTATGGGGACCCACTCGGCTCCGGGAATAGACGCTGTCTCGGATAGCCTCGGGTCCACCACCACAATCTTTGTCCCTTGGCGCATAGCCTCGTTAAACCTTCTGACGGTGAAATGTATAGGAGCCAACCCACCGCCAAGCGGGTTTTTAGAGACCTCAAGCACATATTTCGCATTGAGGTAATCAGGCGCCGGCCTACCTGTAGCCCCAGTGATTTTGGACGCTGCAATGCCAGTACCATGGCAAGTATCTCCGTGGTGATGCGAGCAGTTCGGTGTCCCGTATACCTTGCTGAAGTAGTGACACATAGGTATGTTCCCCCAGTGCCCGCAGCCATAGGCCAAATGCACGTACTCTGGATGTCCCTCATCCCGGTACTTCTTGAGGACGGCGGCTATCTCAGTGAGAGCCTCGTCCCAGGTGATTCTCTTGAACTTACCTTCGCCTTTCTTTCCAACCCTTCGCATAGGGTACTTAAGCCTGTCTGGCCCGTACAATTGGTCAATAATGGCATGGCCTTTGGCGCATAACCTGCCGTCCATACCGGGTATTTTCTGTCCCTCTACTTTAACCACCCTACCATCCACGACCTTCGCTCTGATTGGACAGGGCGAACCCATACACGCATGGCAGGCTCCATACCTCCACTCCACCTTTGGATTAGCTGCATCCTTAGAGGTAGCCAGTGTCCTAAGCGGTTCTCCGCCGAAGGGTGCCTTCTTCTTGCCCCGCATTTTAGCGCCTCCTATATACCAACTCTCCAGCATTTTTTTATCACAGATTCTTACCTCCTGTCAAGACCGCAGTTGCATTATTCATTGGTTTGTCCATGCTGCCTCCTTCTCACCACACCTGATTTGCAGCTGCAGGCTTTGTAGGTAAAGAAGCATCGCGCCTAACTAGCGCCAGGTGGAGTGAAGGAGAAGTAGGGAGAGTGACGAAGCTCCTGACCGAGGTGCAGGTCAACAGAATGAGGCTGGAATGCTGTGGGCAGATGCTTGACAGCCTTTGGGAAAGGTAGTAGCCTATGGGTTGTCAGAGAGTTCCTGGGCAGGAATCAGGATAGGCAGACTAAATAATAATGTCTAGGGAGGATAAACATGGAAGAGAAAGATGCCGCTTTCGCTTTGGCGAAGAATGTGGTTAATATCAACTACGATGATATCCCTGAAGAGGTTGTAAAGAGCACTAAGAAAAGTATTCTGGATACATTAGGGGTGCTAGTCGCGGGAAGTGGACTTGAGCCGGGCTGCAGACGGGTTGTTGAGCTTGTTAAGGAGGTGGGGGGTAGGGAGGAAAGTTCCATATTAGTCTTCGGGGGCAAGGTGCCAGCACAAATGGCTGCCTTTGCTAATGGTGCCATGGTTCATGCCTTGGACTATGATGATGTAGTTGATGATGCTGTCGTGCATCCCACAGCAGCTACCTTACCTGCAGCCCTGGCCATCGCTGAACAGATGGGCAAGGTGGGTGGAAAGGAGCTTATCACCGCTGTCACCCTTGGCAACGACCTCATTACTAGAATGTCCCTAGCAGTTATCCAAAGCCCCCTGGGCTCTAAACATGCTGCAGGATGGCATATGAACACCACGTTTGGTGCCTTTAGCTCAGCAGCGGCTGCCGGCAAGTTATTGGGGTTAGATGAAGACAAGATGGCAGATGCTCTGGGTATTGCCTTTATGCACACTGGCGGTAGCTTCCAAATTAACTATAGTGACGGAGTTGGCATTACACCATTATACGATTGCTTCCTCTCACAGGCGGGAGTCCTATCAGCACTGATGGCACAACGCGGCATTACTGGAGTTAAAGACTGCCTGCAAAGTAAGGCTGGGGTCTATAATCTCTACTTCAGGGGAGAATATGACCCGTCTTACCTAACTGATAAACTGGGGGAAAGGTTTGAAGGAATTAATATGGGCTTCAAGTTATGGCCAACCTGTCGGTGTACCCATGTCTATATTACTGCCACCCTAGACCTTATTCGAAAGCACGGTATCCACCCTGAGGATATAACTGAGGTGATAGTGACTGTTGGGAGTTGGGGCCAAAATCTCTGTTTGCCTCTGGAGGCAAGACGAAAGCCTGAGACTGGTATGTTTGCTAGCTTAAGTATACCATTCACTGTAGCTGCAGCTATTGCCAAAGGGGAGGTCAACATTGGCACTTTTACCCCAGAGTCACTCAAAGACCCAGCAACGTTGGCAGTTGCCCAGAAGGTAGTGCCAAAATATGACCCTCAGTTTAATGTTCCTGGCATACCACCGGCCATAGTTGACATAAAGACCAAGAGCGGAGAAGCATATTCAAAGAGAGTAGACTTTCCTTATGGTCATCCCAAAAACCAGGTGACAACAGATGACCTCCTTAAGAAATTCAGAGACTGTGTCTCATATTCAGCAAAGCCTATCCCTAAGGAGAAGATCGACAAGGCAATCGAATCTATCCTTAGCTTAGAAGAGATTGATGATGTCGGCCAAATAATCCAGTTATTCACTTAAAAGGGAAAGGAGTTCTTGCCAAATATTTTCGGCTGGCTGCTCAGGCTGTGGTATAGGAGTTTCCTCAGCGTCTAGAGTTAGCACCGGGCCTTCTTTGAGACGCTATATCCCAGTAGTCAATACTCGGCCAGTGGCCGGTTCAGCTTACCCTTGTCGCTCCGTCAGCACCTTTCCTTCAAGGGGCTGACTTGGTGCTAGCTGCAGATTTGGAGGGAAAAAGACTAGTTTTTCACTTGAGCACGGCCTTCCGGCCCACGACCTCTTGTTTCATATACCACCTCTGAACAGCCTCAATTACTTCATCAGGGTGGTCACAAATTCTTAGCAGGTCAAGGTCATCTTCGGAAATAAACCCTCTAGCTAAGACAGAACTCTGTAGCCAGTCCAGAAGTCCTTGCCAGTATTCGCTATTGAACAATACCACCGGGAAGGGTTTTATTTTAAGGGTTTGCATCAGGGTTAGCACCTCAGTTAGCTCATCAACCGTGCCTAAGCCACCAGGCATTATGATAAAGGCAACGGCATATTTCACGAGCATGACTTTGCGAACAAAGAAATGATTAAAGGTTATTGACCTTGTGGTGTAAGTATTGGAAACCTGTTCCTCAGGTAGTTCGATATTCAGTCCAACTGATGGTACCCCGGCTTTGAGCGCACCCTTGTTGGCTGCCTCCATCACGCCAGGTCCACCGCCGGTTATGATGGAGAAGCCCTTCTCTCCAAGCCGACGGGCTATTTCCTCTGTTTGTGCGTATAGCTCATCATCTGCTCTTAGTCGAGCCGAACCGTATATGGTTACTGCCGGCTCTATACCGGAAAGCTTATCAAATCCCTCCACCAACTCCCCTATTATGCGGAACATGCGCCAGGATTCTTCCTTGGCTAAATCGTTTATTTCATATCCGTATGGCATGTCGCTCCTCCAAAGAAACAAATATTAACCATGTTGGATGGTAAAACTGCTAGGGAACGAGAAGGCTCTATGAACCACTGTGTCAGATTAGCTATCTTCTCTGTACCGCCATGCCCGGTCTCAGGCAGCGGACAATGCCTACAGCCTCACTGACTGAAACTAAGGTGTATCCTCGCCCCGGAGCGGCACCAGGCAGATGAAGCGGAAGGTATCTTGGCCCTTGTTGGTGAGGCAGTGCTTTTCGTGGGGCGCCACATAGATAACATCATTGGCTCTTAGCGGCATCTCCCCTTCCTCGGTGACTAATGCCCCCTCCCCGGCTAGGACGAACACCTCATGCTCCCAGTCATGGGAATGATAGTCGGAGGAAGCGCCGGGGGCTTGGTCGAACACCCGCATCACAAAGTTAGGTGCTCCCTCCTTAGGCCCGATGACCACCCGCTTCTCCACGCCCTCCCTAATGGGGATGGCGGCTACGTCCTTATAGCTTCGCACCAGCATCAGATAACCCCCTTCTTTCTGTTGTTCCAGGCTGCCACGACTATTCTACTACTGCGGCTATGCTAAAACACCTGCTTGCTAGCTGTCAAGGTCTCTAACAAGCCCAAAACCAGCTCCTGCAGTCAGCCTCATGCTTGTAGCCCCTATGAGTATTGACGCTTGCTGATGTGCGGTATATTCTTGTTAAACTCCTTCACATAGGTTTTGGTTAATTACTCTGGCTATATTACCCCCTGCCCACGATATCCAAGATAACTCTATCAGTCTCCACCATACCTGGGGAACTGATTTTCCCCATGTTTTTAATTGTCTCCTCCATACCTTTGCCAACAATTCCAATATCATCGGGGATAACCACTCCCTTCAAAGCAAGCAAGGCACTTTCCACAAGATTCAGCATAGCACCCGTTTGGTTCATTCGTATTCTTTAGGGACCGCGCAAATCATAAGCATAGGCTTACTTGTCGATTTGTTCTTATACTGGTGTTTTTCATCAGGGAGGACCAGAGCGAAATCACCCTTTTTGAATTCAAGCTCTTCACCGCTTTCCGTAACTATGGCGCCATTACCTTCAATTACATAGTTCATATGTTCAAAGGGGTGTTTATGAAAGGGAGTGTGGCCGCCGGGCTCAATAGTAAATACACGAAAGGAAAATGCTGGTGAGCCGTCATCTTTTGATATGGGGACCTGCTTATAGGCGTTTTTGGCGCCTTCCATATTCACCTTTATCTTTTCGACCTTATCTAGCCCGGATATTTTCATATCAAAACCTCCAAGATTCAATTGGTAACTTGAAAAGACTCTCAATTGTTTAAGATATAAATCTTCTCATCCGTTCCATAGCCTCGGCAATACGTTCGACGGGCTGGGCACTGGAAATGCGAACATATCCTTCACCCCTCTCTCCATAGGTGGAACCGGGTATCATCCACACGTTGCCTTCATCGAGGAACTTTAAACAGAATTCCCTGGAGGTATAGGCGTCAGGGATTTTTCCCCAGCAATAGAAGGTGGCTCTAGGAGTCATCATCTCAAGGCCCATCTTCTTCCAGGCCTTAACTACTACATCCCTCCTTTCAGCGAAAATCTTGTTACGTTTCTCCATCCAATCAACGGGTCCGGTGAGAGCAGCGATGGCCGCCACCTGAAGCGGATAGTACAGTCCCCGGTCAGCCTGGGATTTAAGTTTCGCCATTCCGCTGATGATTTCCTTGTTCCCCAAGAGCATTCCTACCCGCCAGCCGCAGGCGTTGAAGGATTTAGACATGGAATTGAGTTCCACTCCCACCTCTTTGGCACCGGGGAATTTGAGAAAACTGGGTGGTTTATACCCGTCGAAACAGATATCCATGTAGGGATTGTCGCTTACCACTACCACATCGAATTCCTTTGCCCATTCGATGAGCCTTATGAAAAATCCATCATCAGCAGTAGCCGTGGTCGGGTTGTTGGGTATATTGATCCAGATCATCTTCGCTTTTCTTGCCACGTCAGCCGGTATGTTGTCGACATCGGGAAGAAAATTGTTTTCTTTCAGGAGAGGATAAAATTCTACCATACCTCCCGCAATTTTGGCCCCTGCTTCGTAAGAAGGATAAGCCGGGTCAGAGACTAGGGCTGTGTCACCGGGATCTAAAAGGCAATTATGAATTTGGAAGAGTGCTTCAGCAGCACCCAGGCAATATATCACCTCTGTTTCAGGGTCAACCTCTACACCGTAGCGACGCTTGTACCA
>JRER01000033.1_pt1 | contig 10835 bp, 13 predicted proteins | sample 210161 | NCBI WGS metagenome assembly JRER01 (sample SAMN03019618, study PRJNA260268) | marine sediment metagenome | biome: Marine; feature: Sediment; material: Clay; isolation source: clay from marine sediments 136 meters below sea floor depth collected from... | place: New Zealand: Canterbury...
GTAAGAGAGGGGGCGAAGCCCCCTCTCTAAAATCTCTTCCCCCTCTCCTTGACAAGGAGAGGGGGACCAAGGGGGTGAGGTTAACAAAAACTAAAGGGGGATAGGGTTACTAAATAACAACCTAAGGAGTTAGATATGTGTCTGGCCATACCGGCACTCATTAAATATATAGAGGACAAAGAGGCTGAGGCTGAGATAGGAGGTATAACTCGCCGCATTAGCCTATGGCTCACCCCAGAAGCTAGGGTGGGGGACTATGTGCTGGTCCATACCGGCTATGCCATAAATATCCTGGATGAGGAGGAGGCTGAAGAAACTTTAAGTCTATTAGAGGAAATAGCAGGGCTGGCTGAGGAGGAAGGTTGAAATTTATTTCTGAATTTCGGCGCTCTGAACTAGCTGAGGGGTTAATCTCCCAGATTCATCGCAGGTCCAGGACCCCGGTGCGGTTCATGGAGTTCTGCGGCGGTCATACGGTAACTATCTTTAGATATGGCATCCGTCAGGTTTTACCTAGAACTTTGGACATGGTGTCGGGACCAGGTTGCCCTATCTGTGTTACCGCCAATGCTGACTTGGACAAGGCGATTGCCTTCTCCCAAATCCCAGAGGTAATCATCGCCACCTTTGGCGATATGCTAAAAGTCCCCGGAAGCCATTCTAGCTTACAACAGGTCAAGGCTGACGGTGCCGATGTGCGTACGGTATATTCCACTATGGATGCCCTTAGAATAGCGGAGGACAACCCCACTAAGTCAGTAGTCTTCCTCGGAATCGGATTTGAGACCACTGCCCCAACTATTGCCGCTTCTATCCTCCAGGCAGAGGAGAAGGGGATTAGGAATTATTATGTCCTTTCTTTACATAAACTCTGTCCTCCAGTAATTCGGGCTCTCCTTGATTCCGGTGAGGTCAAGCTTGATGGGCTTATATGCCCCGGACATGTAAGCGCCATTATTGGCTCCCACCCTTGGGAATTTATCGCCCGAGATTATGGTATCCCCTGCGTGGTCTCCGGCTTTGAACCCTTAGATATCCTGCAATGTATTGACATGCTGGTGGCTCAGATTGAAAATGGTGAATCTAAAGTTGAAATTGCCTACCGACGAGGAGTGCGTCCTGAAGGCAATCAACAAGCGCTGAAACTCATGGAGCAGGTGTTTGAGCCTTGTCCTGCCCAGTGGCGGGGGATAGGAGAGGTTTCCGATAGTGGCTTAAAGCTAAGGGAAGAATACCAGCACTTTGATGTTGAACTCGCTTTTGATATAGCCCCCGGCCTCACCTATGAGCCGGTGGGCTGCATCTGTGGCGACATCCTGCGCGGGGTTAAAACCCCTGCTGATTGTCGGCTCTTTGGCAAAGCATGCACCCCAGAACATCCGGTAGGACCCTGCATGGTCTCTTCAGAGGGCAGTTGCTCTGCCCATTACCTTTATGGAGGCGGTTTTGAAGGATAAAATCCTGTTAGCTCATGGCAGTGGAGGAAAGCTAGCCCACGAGCTGGTGGAGAAAAGCTTTGTTAAAGCTTTCGGTAATCCCTTTTTAGCCAAGCTGGATGACTCAGCCGTTATTGACTTCAGCGGAAGGCTGGCCTTCACCACCGATAGTTATGTGGTCAGCCCTATTTTCTTCCCCGGTGGGGATATTGGGAAGCTCGCTGTCTGCGGCACGGTGAACGACTTGGCTATGTCTGGGGCTAAACCGCTCTATTTGTCTCTTTCCTTCATTATTGAGGAGGGGCTTCCCCAAAGTGAGCTGAACCAAGTCGTAGACTCTGTTCAGAAGGCAGCTCAGGAGGCAGGCGTGGAAATCATCACCGGGGACACCAAAGTGGTACATCGGGGCAGTGCCGATAAGCTGTTTATCAACACTGCCGGTGTGGGCATAATACCGGAGGGAGTCGATATCTCTGGCGATAAGGCAAGACCGGGGGATAAGGTGATTCTAAGCGGGACTATAGGTGACCATGGAATTGCTGTAATAAGTCAGCGGGAGGGGTTGAGCTTTTCCACCCAGCTTGAGAGCGATTGTGCTCCACTTGGGGGATTAGTGGCTGAAATGCTAAATGCCAGTCCCAATATCCATTGCCTGCGAGACCCGACCCGGGGAGGACTGGCTACCAGCCTAAACGAGCTGGCCAAGCAGTCAAAGGTAGGCATCAGAATTGAAGAGGAGAAGATTCCAGTGCGGGAGGAGGTTCTTGCCGCCTGCGAGATGCTGGGCTTTGACCCCCTTTATGTAGCCAACGAAGGCAAGCTGGTGGCTATAGTCCCGGCTGAAGATGCTGATAAGGTTCTCAAAGCAATGCGTAAGAATAAATACGGCAAGGATGCCGCTATAATCGGGGAGGTGGGGGCGGAAAACCCGGGGCGGGTGGCGATGAAGACCGTCCTGGGGTCTTCGCGCATCGTTGATATGCTGGTCGGAGACCTTTTGCCCAGGATTTGTTAACATGCACGAACTTGCTATTACTCAGAGTATGCTCGACCTGGTGCTGGAACAAGCAGAAAAGGCTGGAGCTAAGGAAGTGGGAAAAATCAACCTGGTTATCGGAGAAATGACCGGGGTTGTGGGGCGGTGCGTCCAGTTTTACTTCGATTTCCTCAGCCAGGGGACGCCGGCGGAGGGGGCATCTCTTTCCTTCAAAGTAATTCCGACCACGGCTCGGTGTCGGGGCTGCGATAGGCATTTTGAGCTCAGGGAATTTGACTGGACTTGCCCCTATTGTCAGAGTAATAATATGGAAATCGTAGCCGGTAAAGAACTTTTTGTAGAAAGCATTGAGGTGGAATAAATGGAAATAAAGGTTCTTAAAGACATTCTTGGCGCTAACGAGCAGATAGCGGGAAGAAACCGGCAGTTACTTGATAGCAACCATGTATTTGCTGTGAACCTGATGTCCGCGCCGGGCGCGGGCAAGACCAGCCTCATTTTGGAAACGGTAAAGAGGCTAAAAGGGAAAACCAGGATTGGTGTCATCGAAGGTGATGTGAGCTCAAGCCTGGATGCTGAAGTAATTGCCAAGGAGGGTGTGCCTGTGGTCCAGATAAATACCGGCGGAGGATGTCACCTTGATGCTAATATGGCCTCTAGCGCCCTGGACAAGGTGCCCCTGAAGGATATTGAACTACTCCTTATTGAAAATGTAGGCAATTTAATCTGCCCTGCGGAGTTTGCTCTCGGCGAGCATAAAAAGGTTTTAATTTCCAGCATTCCTGAAGGGGATGATAAGCCATTTAAGTATCCTTTGATGTTTCACCAAGCGGACGCTGTGCTAATCAATAAGATTGACCTTCTACCATATCTAAAGTTTGAAACCAATGCCTTTTCCCAGGCAATCAAAGGGATGAACCAAGGGGTGGAAATTCTCCAAATCTCTTGTGCTACCGGTCAAGGGATTCAGGAATGGGTCTCCTGGCTTCTGACCCAGATGGGAAAGGGATAAAACTCACCCCTTCTAGTCATCTAGGTCATTGGCACTTTGGTGTAGGTATTGGCGACCCCGAGGGGGGGTTGAGTTCTCTGATTCAAACGTTCTCAGCCATTCCTCATATGATAGCTGGAAGAAGGGCTTCAGTTCTAGTCTTGGCTTGACGGCTATAACTTGTTTATCCTTTACCCAGATTTCGTCAAAAAGCTGTCGTGCAAGTTTGTTTCTCTGCTCTTGATTTGCCTCTCTCCACGCTTTGGCAACATTCTTTAAAAATTCAGCTAGTCCCTCCAGTACTCTCGATTTGGTTTCCGGCGGGGTTAATGCTCGCAATGTTTCAAGCGTATTTTCCTTTTCCGCCAGGTACTGTTTTTCGCTCAGGTCTCCCCAAGCGAATAGCTTCTTTAATCGCTCAAGTTGTGCTTTCAGTCTAGTCTGTTCCTTTTCAGTGTCATCGTAAGCGGTTTGTAATTTCTTGTGAGCTTCCAGAATTTTAGCTTGGTAGTCGTCTGGTATGTGAAACATTTCAAGATACTGCTCAATTTGGTATTCATAAACTTCAAGTAGAGCTGACTTTTGTGGACAGTCCCTCCCTTGCTTCGGTTATAGCACAGCATGCGCCGCTTTCCGTTATGGCTGGTTCCGACGTGAATTCTCCCCTTACAATACCAGCAATAGGTTATTCCTGTTAGTGACGAAATAGTGGCCACTCCATGTTTGTCTAAGCAAAGCGCAACCAAGACAAAAAACAAGTCTGGTCTTAATTCACCCTAGCTAATATTAAGACAAGACAAAAATGTAGAAGTCTTGTCCGGAATTTTGTCTAGACTTCAAGCCATCATCTATGAGGAATTCATATCTGGCATCTAGGACATTGTCTTGGCGTTGTCTCACTTCTTACTCGGTCGCTGAAATCGTGAAACGAAATGAAGGGTCGTATCTGTTGAAATGTCTCGTTTCACCGGTTGAGCTGGCCGCACTACTTCAACTGACTGCCGTAAGTGATAGTCTTCTTACTCAAGTAACAAAGCATCCAAGCACCCGCTGAACAAATCGATGAAATATGTCCTGCGACAGGCTGTTCGCAGCCTCAAAAAAGTGTATAGAGGTTCGTTCATATTCTGGAGTAATTGGTCTTTGGCAGTAGATTGTGACACTTGTGCTCGGTGACTTACTGCCATTCCTAAGACGACCAAAGCAGGTAAGCCTGCTGTACGTAAGTAAAAAATGAGATACAAAACCCGTCGCTCGTATCAATTCGGCGTCAGCCACCCAACGATGCCACACTCTCAGCTAAACATTCTGGCTTATTATGCGTTAATCACTTGAAGGATTGAGCTCTTTCTCCTGAGTGCTATCTGTGTCTTGAGTTGGGTAATCACATACTGCAATTTGTCTAATCTTTCTAATTCCTCGTCATAAGGTAGGAGCTTTACCACTTCAAATTGCTCTGATTCTAGCCTCTCTGCCTCCATCAAATACTGTAGTAACACGATAGGCTATTCTAAAGGCCTCAGTCAAGAGAGTCATAGGACTTATGGACTATTGACCATTCATATATGATGCGTTACATTACTAAACATAAAAGCTTTGTTCATGTGCGAATTAATAAGTTTTAGCTGGTGGCGGCAGCTAGCCCCAGGTCGAGGGGGAGTGGGGAAATGCTTAAAAGAAAGGAGGTGAGTCAGCCGCACTAAGACAAAGGTCAATCATAAACGCAGACTATGTTCTGCAAGTTAGAATACATTAGAAAGGAGATACCAATGAAGTCAGCTAAAAAGAGCAAAATACTGGCGGTTGTCTTGTCGGTGGTGTTGCTTGTAGCTATGGCAGGGATGACAGTGCCAGCTCTGGCTACTGATGGCGGAGTCATCCTGCACCCGGGTTATATATCCGGCTCAGTGAGTGTTGATGGCTACAATATCACCCGGATAGGGGTTGGGGCGACAGACGAAACAAAGACGTATTGGGCGACTGTAGGCGTCAACCCTCCCCCAAGTCCCAGTATCGACTACACCCTGACTGTGGAGGGCGGCTACAACTATTACGTCGTGGCCTGGGCAGAGATTGTTTCCACAGACCCAGCAAACCCCATGGACTATACCTTGGCGTGGCTGCCGAAGGTCGGACCTTATTCCGTTGCAGTAGGCGAAACGATACCAGATGTGAACATGTCCATGACGCCTGCCTTCGTAGAGGGGACGATATCAACCGGTAGCGCTAGCGACACCATAGAGTCGTTCGATCTGCGCGCCAGAACCTATGTACCTGAATACTATCAACCAAATCTAGACAGCAGGACCAGGGCTTCTGGCTTGACAGCACCAGGGGACACAAGGAGGGATTACAGGCTGTTGGTGGCACCAGGCCTTGACTATCGCCTCTGGGGGGAAGTTGTCATAAACGGCATAAAATATGACGTGCCTTACTATGACTTTACTGCGCCAGGCGCGGGAGAAACCCTGACCAAGGACCTCCCGTTTGAAGTCACCAGAGCCACCGTCTCCGGAATCGCCCGCCTGGAAGGACCGGTGGACGTAGACGAGGCCAAAGTCTCGGTAGTGGCAACCGCGTATAATCCCACGAGGAGCATCAGTACCAAGGCAGACCCGGCTACTGGCGAATATACACTGGGTCTCACCGCGGATACCTGGTATCTGAGGGCTTATTTCCCCTTTGTTCATACCGGGGTCGGCCTAGAGGGCGTGGGGGGCAGCCTGACGCTTCCCAGGACGGCAGTAACCCTTACTCCCGATGAATACAAGACGATTGACTTCATCATCGAGCCCGGCTTCATTACCGGGACAGTCAGCCTCACCGGTGCCAACACTGAATACGTGGGCGCATTTATCCAGGCCGATTCAGCAGATATTCCAGGTGGGAAAGTATCTAGCAACATCAACCCCGAGAACGGGAAATACATGTTTGTGGCCTCCCCTGGGGCTTCTTGGAGATATGGTTATTGGTTTTGCATGTATTTCCGCTACTATGATGAGTCAAATAAGTACATAGGGTATTCAGATATGTGGAAGTATATTGGCTCAGACATTTACACCGTGGTTTCCGGCGAAACGGTGGCGGGTCTCGACCTGGCGTTCGGCACGGCCACGGTCAAGCTGATGTACTACGTTGCCGGCGGGGGCGAGCTCAGTTCGCCCGCTCTCCGTACCTACGGTAACGTTATTGCTATGAACGTTTGGGGCAGTAACACGAAACCAACCGAAGGTCAAACCATCTGCACCTTGATCCCGGGAACATATAACATATCTGCTTGGGCCGTTGTCGATGGCTCCTCTACCACTTTTGGTACCTTCACTGTTACCGTGGCGGAGGGCGATATGGTGGTGATAGGCGGGGTAGCTGGGCCGACTCTAAAGGTAACCAGTCCCACCGAGGGAGCGGTGATTCCCGCCCCCAGCGTTATTGTGGAGGGCACCGCCACCGATAATGTGGGAATAGAATCGATAACCATTAACGGCGAGGATGTGACGTTCAGCTCCACCGGCAATCCGGCTGACCCCAATGAAGTCGGATTCATTCATGACGTCAGCCTGCCTGATGTCGGGGAGAACGCCATAACCGTTGTTGCCCAGGACATCGATGGCATGCCGGAGGTGACCTGCAGCTTTAAGGTCATTCGGGAGGTCGCTACCACCCTCACCTACACCGGTGACGCCCTGGCTCAGGTCAACACCCCTGCCGCCCTGGCAGCAACACTGGTTGATGAGGACAACAATCCGGTTTCCGGCGCCGACATTTCTTTCCAGGTCGCCGACCAGAGCTGTTCGGCGCTGACAGGCGCAGACGGAGTGGCCAGCTGTGAGGTAATTATACCTACTGCTGGCGTCTACGAGGTTACTGCCGAATTCACCGGCGATATTTCGCATAAGTCTTCCACGACCACTGCGCTCCTCACCATCTACAACCCCGAGGGTGGGTTTGTTACCGGTGGCGGCTGGATAGCGTCTCCGGAGGGAGCATACACGGATGCTCCGACACTCAGCGGCCGAGCTAACTTCGGCTTCGTTTCAAAGTACCAAAAAGGTGCTTCTACCCCAACCGGGCAGACGGAGTTTCAGTTCAAGGTAGCTGACCTGAACTTCCACTCCGACAACTATGAGTGGCTGGTGGTCGCCGGCGCCCGTGCCCAGTATAAGGGCACTGGCACGATCAATGGTGCCGGTAACTACGGGTTCATGCTCACCGCCATTGACGAGAAGCTAACACCCAGCACCGACGTCGACATGTTCAGGATCAAGATCTGGGATAAGGACAACGACGCGGTGGTCTACGACAACCAGATGGGTGCAGGCGACGACGCGGACCCCACCACTGGTATTGGTAGAGGTTCAATCGTTATCCACAAGCAGTGACGGAAGCTGAGTAAGGCAACCACCGATGGTGATAAGCAAGGCCGCGGCTCATGGGAGTCGCGGCTTTGTTTTGTGTAACGGCTTGCGTGTGACGATTTCGCTATTGACATTAACGAAGAGAATAGTTTATCGTTCATACCAAAAGGGAGGTAGTCTAATGCAAGCATACTGTATGAAATGCCGGGCCAAGAGGGAAATGAAGGATGCTAAGAGCATAACTATGAAGAATGGTAAGCCAGCAACTCAGGGTGTATGCCCGGTATGTGGGACGAAGATGTTCAGGATAGGGAAGGCTTAACGCTGATATTCTGGGAAACAGGATTCGGTGGGCTGGGTATCTGTGCACAGATACCCAGCCCTTTTATTGACGGCTACACATTCTGGACTTTCATTACATCCACCTGCTGAGACCGACACCGACTCGCTCTCCTCATTAGTTGCCATGGTGGAAAGCGTCACACGCACATTGCTTGCTACCTCCGTCCCAATATTGGTAATAGTGATGCGAAAGCTTATCTGCTGGTGCGCCGGGTCCTCACCGCCAATGGTGAAGGTGACATTGCGACTGAAGGTCAATTCTTTCGAGGAACTGTCCACCAGGCACCACCCCGGCAGCAACTCTCCAGATGCTGTGGTCGGCGGCTCAATCGTAATTGGCTCGTTGAAGTCGTAGTACTTCACCTACGGCGATGGTGCTACCGGGCAAGGTTAGTCGCAATCTTGTAGAGCCACGGCTTTAAGGAGAGTTCGGCGTTAGTCTTCAATATCCCCTCGTATGCCAGTACAAACGTATCCTGTGCTAAATCTAGGGCCACCTCATGTTCTCCCGTCAACCGGTGTAAATAGCGGATGATGGGTTCCTGGTAGCGTTCGACAATCTCAGTGAAGGCATCGGTACTGCCAGCCCGAACCATACTTATCACCCGAGCTTCGTCCCGCAACCAGTTCTCCTTTCATCCCTCTACTTAATATAATGCATGAGGACACCAAAACCGGACAGGATTATTGAAATCAGCCTAATCACGGTAGCGCCGCTCTAGCCCGGAGATATATCTTATTCCAATCTTGTCAGCATTCTGGCCCAGCCACTCACTGAAAAGAGTTGGCGCTGTCGCCTCGCCTTCAGAAACAAGGAGGTTGGACATCAAGCCATCGATTTCGTCTCTGGTTATTACCACGTCTCCGACCACGTAGCCAATCAATCCGGCAAGGAAGAGTGCTAACCTAGGGCTGACATGAACTATCCTTGCCCGGCTATTTATCTGGCTGGCAATCAGCTTAATAAGCTCATCAAACGATAAAATCTCTGGCCCGACGGCGTCAATAACTATATTGCCATCTTTATGACCGGCGCTGACAGCTATCTCTGCCACATCCTCCACAAAGACAGGCTGAATTTGGTAATCACCTGAGCCAGGGATGACAAATATCGGAAACCTTCTTAGAAGCCAAGCGATGTTGTTAATAAGAATACTCTCTGGCCCAAAGATTACTGTCGGTCGGATTATTGCGTAGGACAGCTTTGATTGGGTGATTGCCTTCTCCACGAGCGCTTTCCCCCTGAAATAAGGAAATGGCGAGTCTTCAGACCGGTTTGTGATGCTGATGTGGACAATCCTGCGCACGCCAGCTTCTTCAGCGGCTCTGAAGAGAGTTATGGTATTCTCGACCGCCTTATTAAACGTAACCGACCCGCGGCAGAATCGAACCCAGTAGGTGTTGTACAGAGTCTTTGCCCCTCGGAGACTATCGGTTAGCTCTCCGGGTTTGTCGAAGTTGAACGGGAAGGCCTTTACTTGGTGGCCAAACGCGTTTTCACGGCCAACCCGACTGGTAAGGGTTATGACTTTCTTCCCCATAGAGAGCAGTCGCTGCGCTATGTATTTACCGGTGTAGCTGAAAGCTCCGGTTACTACGTTCACTTCAGTAGTTTCCATCTTTCTACGTGTCCTCTATTCTCAGGGATTCAGCCTGATTCCTTCATTTTTCACCTCCCGCTCAGGGTGTACCTATCGATATCATAACTCCTCTGCCGGATTAACCGTAGAAAAGGAGAGCTATCATGTATTTTTCTTCTATCAGCACACTCCATTCGACGAATTCCCTCTGCTGCTCAAGGGTGAAAGAGCGAAATGGGCAAGGTTCGCCGCGTTCGGCAAATACGCTTTCTGCCTCCTTAAAATCATCTTTAATCCCCTTGAAATACTCGTCGGCGTCGGCACTCTCCACAGCCTCGGGGCTCTCGAACTTATATACGTTGACCCAACTGTAAGTGCCCTTTTCCTCCTTCTTAATGCTACTCCCGGAAATGATGACGCCTTCAGGATAGGGGGAACGACTAATCCTTGTCATTATCCCTTCCGGTAGCCTCTCCAGCACTTCGGCAGCATTCTTATCATACATTGAGAGCTCTTCACCTCTAATGACACGGAGATAATCATCTACATTGAATTTGTTACCCCACCCAATCACTGCCCACCCCATCACAAAGGGGATGCTAAACGAAGGGAAGATAAAAAGGAGAAGCCACGAAGTAGTCTGGAAACACGTCCAAACACAGCTACCCACGATAAACACCCCAAAGACCATCTGGGCAATAGCTAACTTCATCATTCACCTCTTTCTCAGTCTCCCGCCGGGGAAGGTGGAATAGAAGCTCTCCCGGTAGGCGCTGTCAAAAGTTATCGTATGCGATATTATCACGCAATGTCAACCCACCAGGGACGGTTTGATGAAGATTTTGGGGGAGTCAGGCGAGGTTTATCCACATGGCTTGGACTTTTGGTTAAACCTTGTGATAGGATATACCCGTTAAACTTCAAGTGCTTGTGGCCGAATCATTAAGTAGGATAGCCTACCCAACGTCAGCGATACTAATCTATATTTTTAAGGACGCCGATGGAAAATTCTCTATCTGTGGACAAAGATTATACGCTGTGGGTATTGTTACTCCAGACTAGGGACGTAGCACTCAAACTCCGGCAGAAAGAACTGAGGCGATACGGTATTTCACCTGAGGAGGCCGGGGTTTT
>JRER01002455.1_pt1 | contig 10830 bp, 6 predicted proteins | sample 210161 | NCBI WGS metagenome assembly JRER01 (sample SAMN03019618, study PRJNA260268) | marine sediment metagenome | biome: Marine; feature: Sediment; material: Clay; isolation source: clay from marine sediments 136 meters below sea floor depth collected from... | place: New Zealand: Canterbury...
GGGTACCCGCAAGAAAGGCGAAATCGTAGTAGATTTTAAGGATATAGACAAGGCGGTAGAAGTTAAGAGCGACAGCGTGGTTTTTCATCTAAAGCAGGCCTATCCACCCTTCTTATCTATTCTGGCGAGTAGCTGGGGAGCGGTGGTCAGCAAGAAATTCGTGGTGGAAAATGGTGGTTGGCCGGGAACGGCTGAGACCTGGAAGGATTTCAATGGACCGGAGCCTGGAAAAGAGATCCTCCATAAGATAGCCTGTGGCACCGGGCCTTTCAAACTGGAAAGGTGGGACCCCGCCGTAGAGACGGTCCTGGTCAGAAATGACGATTACTGGAGAGAGCCGGCTAAACTTAAGAGAGTGGTTACCAAATTTATCGAGGAGTGGACCACCCGAAAACTCATGTTCCTGGCTGGCGATGTTGACGTGGTGATGGTGGATAGACAGTACATGATGGAAATGGAAGGCATAGAAGGTATCCGCATCCATAAGGATCTGGCTACCCTTCAAAACGCTTCAGCCTTCTATAACTTCAAAATAAATCCTGAGGGTAATCCGGACATAGGCAGTGGAAAACTTGATGGTGAAGGAATTCCACCTGATTTCTTCTCCGACAAAGACGTAAGACTTGCCTTTTCCTATTCCTTTGATTGGGATACTTTCCTTCGGGATGCCTGGTTTAACGAGGCCTGGCAGCCGGCCAGCCCCATAGTGAGAGGGCTGCCCTATCTGAACCTTGATCAGGCCGTATACAAGTATGACAGAGCAAAAGCAGAGGAACACTTCAAGAAGGCCTTAGGAGGAGAGCTGTGGGAGAAGGGCTTCAAGATGACCGTTCTATACAATACCGGCAACGCCCAGAGAAGAACAGCCGCTCACATTTTCGAGGACAATATCGAGGTCATGAATCCCAAGTTCAGCATCGAGGTAAGGCCAGTTGAATGGGCTACATACCTTGATGATCTCATAGCAGGCAAGTTAACCCTGTTTATCATTGGCTGGCTAGCTGATTATCCGGATCCTCATAATTTTGTCTATCCCTATATGCACAGCCACGGTACTTTCGCTGAATGGCAGAGCTACAGTAATTCTCGTGTAGATGCCTTGATCGAAGAAGGTATAGCTACTGTGGTCCCAGAGGAAAGGAAGGATATTTACTATGAGCTTCAGGCAATCTACTACGAGGATGTTCCCAGTATTGGCCTCAATCAACCTCTAGGTCGGCGATACGAGCGGGATTGGGTACAGGGCTGGTACTTTAATCCTGTCATTCCAAACTGGGAATCTACTAGCTATGCATATCCTATCTGGAAAGGATATACCAAGTAGACAGGTAAACCCGGTTAGAGACAAAATTTCTAACGGGGTAAAGCGGGCCATACGACCTCGTCCAATAGATTAGATAGGGTCGTATGGCCCCAATTTTAAGATGTGGAGGGAAACTTGGAAAACCTCTGGTAGGTAAGTGAAGAGAAAGTCTTGAGCACATTCAAAAAGGCAAAATGAATGGAAATGAAAGCCTACATCATACGAAGACTGCTTCTCCTGTTCATAGTACTTTTTGGTGTGAGTATTCTGGTATTTGGCATTCTTTCTCTTTTCAGTCCAGAACAGAGAGCCAGTGTATTCATAACGGATGTTAAACAGCTAAGGGACATCCAGGAGATAGTTAAAAAACACGGTCTGGATGCTCCTATTCATGTGCAGTACTACAATTGGATGAAGGCTCTGTTTCGTGGAGATCTCGGTTGGTCTAAGACAGCCCGAAAACCTGTGCTGGAGGCACTTTTTTATTTTTTGCCCAATACAGCGGAGCTGGCTCTTTTTTCTGCGCCCTTGATTATTCTGATAGGTATATGGCTGGGAAGTGCCTCAGCGGTTCATCAGGATAAAGTGGTTGACCACACCACTCGAACTTTGGCCATCGTAGGGTGGTCTCTTCCCACCTTCTGGTTCGGCCTCATGCTTCTCATGATTTTTTATGGATATTTCAGGGGCCTTCTTCCTCCAGAAGCTCTGGGCATCAAAGCGAGCCTTTATGTGAAATCCCCAGAGTTCAGCCGCTATACCAGAATTAATACTATTGATGCTTTATTAAATGGGCAGGTCTGGATTCTTCTTGATGCTCTGAGGCATCTTATTCTGCCGATCATTACCCTCACCGTAGTTTCCTGTGCGCTGGTTATGCGTATTATGAGATCAAGTATGCTGGAGGCACTGGGAAAAGGCTACGTCACCACTGCCCGGGCCAAAGGAGCTGATGAGAATACGGTGGTAAAAAAACATGCCCGTAGAAATGCCCTGATACCGGTAATTACAGTTTCTGGCTGGCTAATTGCTGGTTTGGTACATGGGGTGGTAATCACTGAGACTATTTTTAACCGCAAGGGCCTGGGGTGGTGGTGGGCCAGAGCCGCCATTCAACTGGACATCCCGGCGGTGCTCTGTGCTGTCCTTTTTAATGGCGTCCTCTTTGTAGTAACAAATCTAGTGGTCGATTTGCTATATGTCTACATCGACCCCCGGGTGAGATTAAAATGAGCAGGTTGAAGTCAAAATCCATAAGTCTGGATGAACTTAAGAAGTCGCTCCAGCCCCGGGTGGAGGAGTTAAAGTTCTCCCTCCATCGCATAAAGAAAAACCACGCTGTCGCTCTTAACTTCTACCGCCTTGTCTATATCCTTAAAATCTACTACGATTTCGCCTTTCTTGCGGGTACCCCCAACTCCTAAAAGAGGCTCCAGGAGCATCCAAACCGGTCCTCCGGGTCGATCTTGAACCATGGCCCTCTCGATAGAATATTCGACATCTTCAGGAGTTAACACTTCCCCATTATGGAACCTCACCCCTTTTCTTATGGGGAAGGTGTAGGTGAGTCCGTCCGACGAAATGAGACCATTTTCCACGCTGGGAACCTTGGTAGCCAACATGGGGACGAACTCATCTGTCTTTTCGCGGTCCCAGAAAACCAAAAATTCGTAAATGTTAATGATTCTACATCCGCTCGCAGTGTCGTAGGCGTAGGCGGGATCCAGGGAATCTACTGTTCCGTAATCTGCTATGATTAAGGTATCGGGATTCTTTATCTCTTGAGCGGCTCCCGTCATCACTCCCCCGAGGACTACGGCAACTACCAACAATACTAAGATCCACTTGTTCTTCACTTTGCAACTCCTCCTTTCTTACCATCAAACTCTTTTACAATTTTACCATCAAGTTCTTCTGCAGCTCATCTTCTCTCCCTGCCTCACCCCCTTTCCTTAGAAATTTTTTTTAACCTCAAAGTTTGGAAAAACTAGTTTTCCTACTCAGCTTCTCTAGGTATCTTACAAAATCTTCGTCAAAAGTCAATTAAAACGATGCAAGAACCATTCGGCCCCTGCCAAAGGATTTGTAGGCTCACCGCTTCTTGTTTTCGCACTAGCAATCATTAGAACTGTCAAGAGGATCGTGCTAGTTTGCTATAGCAAGCCTGGTTTTCAAATTTTCAATCATCCAAACTATTCCCGCTCTCTTCCTGGCCAGAATCTCGATGATGTGTCCGTCTCTTTCCGGGGGAGAAAGGAGCACCTCATATTCTCTCAGAATCAGCTTATAATCATTTATAGATAAGGTGAAGAAGGAGATCTCTCGCGGCTCATTTATTCCCTTGAGCACAAGCTGTCCACTTTCTCTATCAGGACGAGCTTCTACAGGTAGGCCGGTCCCAGGGGAAGGGAAGTAAGTCTCCAATAGAATTATTCTATTGTCCTCATCAACGGTGAATATTCCGGTGACAATGATCTTTTCCACAGAATGGATATAGGTTAGCTTGAATTTTTCTCCCGGGGATATTCTTTGAGTAAAGATCTCCTCCCCTGTTGTTTTGTCCCGCACCACTAAGAAACTCAAGGATTGGAAGCTATAAGCTATGATACCAGCCCCCAGAGCAGCCAGAAATATATAGATCCTATAGTTCACCATCATGGTGCTCTCTTACCTGGTTGAAACTGTCAAAGCTATCTAAAAGGGTGGAGCTCTCCCCTTCGGGTTATTAGAATAAAGCAGCACTCTGAGTGAAGCAAGGAGTCAGTTCTTCAGAAAATCAAGCCAGGCTCAGTTTAAGTCTTTCCGATTTCATTCTCTGCCAGAGATAAACTAGACCAAAAGCTGACAGTCCAATAACGTCGGTGTAAAGTCCGGGACGGATTAAGAGAATGGCTGCAGCCAGCATTACCAGACGTTCGATGGGGTTGGCTTTAACTACAAAGTAACCAGCCTGGGCTACCGAGAGGGCAAACATACCTAAAATGGCCATACCACTTATCAAAAGAACCTCCCAAACCGTAGTGTTGATTAAAAGGAGCTGAGGTGAGAGAACATAGATGAAGGGCAGGATAATGATGCGGAAATCCAGCTTAAATCCCTCTATACAGGTTCTGAAAGGTTCGGAGTTGGCAACTCCAGCGGCCGCATAGGCAGCTACCCCTACCGGAGGGGTATCATCGGCAACAATGCCAAAATAAAAAATAAATAAATGGGCAGCGATGAGGGGGATAAAAGGCCCGGCCGTGACAATGGCAGGAGCAAGAAGGATTACCACGATGATATAGGTAGCGGTAGTGGGAAGACCCATTCCCAGGATAAGAGCAGCTACCATAGTTAAGAGTAGGGTGAGATAGAGGTTGTTTCCCGCCAAATCCAGAATGATGTGGGTCACATTAAGACCCAGGCCGGTTAAAGTGGTTACACCTATTATGATTCCAGCACAGGCGCAGGCGGCGATGATTCCAATCATATTCTTAGCTGCCGCCTCAAACGCATCGAGAAAGTCAGTAAGGACCAGTCTGGGCACTCTAGCTGGACGGTCGGGACTCGTTTGTCTTGTTACATAAGGATTGGGTTTTCCCCTTAGTCCAAACCAGGTTGAAGCCACGATATGGAGGATTATGGTGGAGACAACTGCTGCAAAAGCGGAGGTCATGGGAGTATAGAATTTTATAACCAGAAGATAAAGCAAAACGCCCAGGGGGATTAAAAAATGGATTCCGCTGAGGAAAGTGGCGATGAATCTGGGAAGCTCACTTTTGGAAAGTCCCCTTAGATTCAGCTTTACCGCTTCCAGGTGAACGGCAAACATGAGTCCAATATAGCTTAATACAGCGGGAATGAAGGCAGCTTTTATCACCTTGACGTATGGTATGCCTAAGAATTCAGCCATAACGAAGGCAGCCGCTCCCATAACCGGAGGCATGAGCTGACCATTGGTGGAGGCGGCTACCTCCACCGCGGCTGCTTTCTCCGGAGAAAGACCTACTTTTTTCATCAAGGGTATGGTAAAGGCCCCTGTAGTTACGGCATTGGCTACAGAGCTGCCTGAGACCAGACCCATGGCTCCGCTGGCCAGTACCGCACTTTTGGCGGGTCCACCTCGATACTTACCCATTAAGGAGAAGGCAATATCAATGAAATACTTGGCGGCTCCAGTGCGCTGGAGCACCGTTCCGAACAGAACAAAGACAAAGACAAAGGTAGAAGAGACGCCGATAGGGATCCCAAAAATTCCCTCCTGGGTCATGTAAAGATGGTTAACTAATCGGTAAAAACTGTAGCCTTTATGCATGAGAAGACCGGGAAAGATGGGTCCTAGGAAGGCATAAAGGAGAAAGCCAACTACTACAATTGGAAGAGCAGGGCCTATAGCTCTGCGGGTAGCTTCCAGAATAAAGATTATGGCTATGACTCCGACTATAAGATCCACGGTGCTTGGAGCACCCACCCGATACACTAGCTCATGATAAAAAACCACCTTGTAGGCAAAAGCACCCATCCCCAGGGTAGCCAGTACTATATCATACCAGGGCAACTTATCTTTAGGAAGTCTTTTGAGGAGGGGAACATACAGAAAAGCCAGCGCTACTCCAAGGCCTAGATGAATAGATCTTTGAAGAAAGGCAGTGATGGGAGAGATGCCGGCGGTGTAAAACTGGAAGATGGACATAGAGATGGCCACCGCCGCCACCCCCATTCCCACTAATCCCTTGAGCTCCCGCCGGACGAAGAATTCCCTGCGGGGGCCAGAATCCACCTTTTCTTGCTTGGATCGAAAATTCATAATCCTTGCTGGAGAGGATTTTAAAGTTAGGAAGGGCATCTCGCCTTAAGAAGATGCCCTTCCGCGTATACTGTCTCTTACTTCAAAATTCCCTTTTCAATGTAGTATGCTTCGGCTCCTGGATGAAGAGGAATGGCCATTCCATCGAGAGCACTTTCCAGGGTTATGTAACTAGCCACTCGAGGCAGACCTGCTTGAATCCACTCCAGACCCTTCTCATCAAATATCACGCTGAGAAGGTCGTAGACCAATTCTGCCGGGATGTCCTCGTAGGCCACCATTTGAGCTAGCACCGTTACAGACTGTCTATCTTCTATGCCATGGTAGAGTCCGCCAGGTATAACTACTTGAGCGTAGAAGGGGTATTTAGCCTTGAGCTTATCGAAAACATCATCGGGAATTTCAACCAGATCCAAATTAGCTACCAGGCAGGGTTCTGCAACAGCAGGCATCCCCAGTCCTCCGGTGAAGAAAGCAGCATCCACTCTCCCTTCCTTAAGGAAGCCACCAGCCTCCTCGGCGCTGATATGCTCGGCCCTGATGTCGTCGAAAGTTATCCCATAGATTCCCAGGATATTCCTGGTATTTACTTCTGTACCACTTCCCAGAGGTCCCACATGCACCCTTTTCCCCTTAAGGTCAGCCACCGATTTAATTCCTGCATCTTTTCTGACCAGGATATGGATGGGCTCCGGATAGAAAGACACTACCCCTCGGATGTTCTTCAGTGGTTCTTTAAAACCAGCCAGCCCATTATAGGCGTAGTGAGCCACATCATTCTGCACCAGGGCGAAATCAGTGAGTTCCTGAGCAATGAGTTTGCAGTTAGCCACGGAGGCGCCGGAAGACTCAACGGTCATCCTCACCGTCTCTCCAAGATCGGATTTGTACACAATCCTGGAGATAATTCCTGATAGGGGATAGTAGGTGCCCGCAACCCAACCAGAAGCAATGGTGATGAGTTGAGGTTTTTCAGCACTAACCGCAGGCACCAGACTGGAAATGACTAAGAGAAAAGCCAACAGTACTATAGCTATTCTCTTTTTCATTTGATTCACCTCCATTATATAATCCACCACTTAATGGGGTCTATCTTTCTAAAGTGATTTTTCACCTCCTCTCTTGCTTTTTGACCCCCTTTTTGCTAGTCTCAAAAACCGGGCCAGTCTGCCTACAAAGTATACTTTTCCTTATTGGTCAGAGTTCTTATTTTTCTAGGAAACACAATTAGCTTATTTATCACCCGACCATTGGCTGGACTTATCACACTTATCTTATCTCATATCTTATCTCATAACTCATCCTTGTCAAGAACTATCTCGGGATTCTTCCCTGAAGGTCCCTTGACATCAGATCGCTTCTCTCAAACTGTCAATTAATCTTAAGTTTTCTTCTCTTTTTCTAATGAACATCTTTTTGAAGACACCGATCCAAAAATTTTCGGAACGTTCAAGGCGGTCCAATTTGACAAAAAATTTTGATATAGTATTATAAAACATCTGTTCTTTGCTGTGTTGGTTGAAGTATATAGGTGTCCTATGTGGCTTAAAAGGGAACAGGGTGAGAAACCCTCGCGGTTGCGCCGCTGTAACCGGTAGCGAAATCCGCACTACGCCACTGTCTCTTGATATAGTAATTTTAATGAGCCAGTGAGATGGGAAGGCGCGGAGAGTAGAAAAACTCAAGATTGAGGATCACCGGGAGCCAGAAGACCTGCCTATATACGTGTTCCCTCCTTCTTCGCATAAAAGATGGCAGGGTTTTTTGTTGAATAATAGAACCCCAGCTTTCTTTATCAGGAAGGCTGGGGTTTTTTATGGAAGGTGGTTTTATGAACAATTGAAGAGTTACCCTTGGAAGAACGTAGCATGTAGGTTAGTGCCGTCAGATCCAGAGAATAAGAAGAAAGGAGAAAACTATGTCTTTGCTTAGCAGATTACTTGTGATAACCCTGGGTTTAGTGCTTGTGGCGTCTGGTTGGACAGAGGCTGAGGAAAATAAAGAAGAAAGCATCCTAGAGCTAGAAAAAATAGTTATTACCGCTACCCGTACTCCCCATTTATTAAAAGATGTTCCGATAAGCACCACGGTCATCACCGAAAAAGAGATTGAACAAACCGGTGCTTCAACGGTGGCTGAAGCATTAGAGAATGTAGCGGGAATGAGAGTGGCCACTTACGGGGGTCCGGGTTCGCTGAGTACAGCACATATTCGCGGTTCTGCCGCAGATCAAGTCTTAATTTTAATGGATGGACGAGAATTAAATCCCGCCGCTTCTGGAACCATAGACCTTGGTTTCCTTCCAGTACAAAACATCGAAAGAATCGAGATAGTTAGAGGTCCTTTCTCTTCTCTCCACGGAGCTAATGCCCTGAGCGGCGTTATCAACATCATTACCAAACCTGCTCCTAAAAAGAGGCAAACCCAGATCGGAGCTTCCTATGGCACCTATGAAACCAGTGAATACACTCTTACCCATGGTGGAAAGCTAAGTAAGACTGGATACTTTCTTACCGCTAAGCTGGGAGAGTCAGTCGGAGACAGAGAAAATAGTAGCTGCAATGAGACACATGCGACAGCCAAGCTCACTCACGAAGTCAATGATTCATCGGGGTTCTCTTTATTGGCTGGTTACTCTCATCGAGACAGCGGGGTTCCCGACCCCACCACTTATCCCACTCCTAGTGCCCAGGAAGAGGACAAAAGAAGCTTTTTAGATCTTTCCTACCACAAAGATCTAAAAGGAGGAGCCCGTCTCCTTGCTAAAACTTTCATCGAGCAATACGATATATGTTACAAAAACCCTGAGGCCTGGGGCGGTCCGATGAAGGATACAACCGAAAACTTTGCCAGTGGTGTGCAACTACAGTATAGCCTCCCCTGGGGAAGACATTTCCCCACCATAGGTTTGGAGCTAAAAGAGGATCGGGTCAAAGTCACCACTATTGATGGAACTTCCAGAATTGGTGGCCCCCGGAAGTTAGATATGGTTTCTCTTTACCTTCAGGATGAGATAAATCTTTCTCCCCGCTTAGTCCTCGTCCCGGGACTGAGGTACGACAACCCCTCCACCTACGCTTCCCAGTCTAGTCCTCGAGTAAGTCTGCTTTACCTTTTAGGAGAAAATACCCGCCTTCGTGCTTCCTACGGTCAGGCTTTCAGGCCCCCTACGGCGAACGATCTTTACTGGTATGAGGATTGGGGGTGGGGAATGGGTCTATTTGGAAATGAAGATCTTAAACCAGAAAAATCTAGAGGCTATGAGTTGGGATTGGAGCATAAATTTAGCCTGCCTCTACTAGCCAGAATAAGTTGGTTTGATAGAAAAACTGATCAGCTAATTAGCTGGGTGGAGATTTCACCCTGGCACTGGCAGGCTACTAACGTAGACAAAGCTCATAATCAGGGTATAGAATCGGAGCTCAGATTACAGTTGACCTCGAGGCTATCTGCCGGATTAAATTATCTCTATCAACAGGGTAAGGATGAGGGTAAGGAGTATAAAGGAAATTATCTAGTATATACACCGGAATACAAAATGGGCTTGAGTCTAGGATATGAGACAGATTTTGGATTAGGCATCCACATAGAAGCAGAGAAGGTAAGTGAGCAATACACCAATAGAGAAAACACCCAAAAATTAAAGGGCTATAGTCTCCTCAGGGCCAGGCTTTCTCAAAAGATATCCGAGAAAGTTGAGGTCTTTGCCACGGGGGAGAACCTACTGGATGAGTCATACCAGGTGTTCAGGGATTACCCCATGCCGGGTAGAAGAATCAATCTGGGAATGAAAATTGGCCTCTAGAATGAAAGTAAAAAAAGTGAAAGTGGGGGCTGGTAAGGAAAACAGAGTGGGTAAATTGAAAGTAGAGACATTTTCTCTTCTCATTTCCATACTCATTCATTTGGGATTTCTTACAGCCCCCTTTTTCCTTTCTCCCCCGAAGTCTGCCAAATATGTCAAAAGTATAAAAGTGGACTACATTATCTCTTTGCCTAAAATAAATCATCACCTGAGGGAATCATCAGGAAAATCCATACTCTCCCCCTTAACCCTTGTATCCGGAAGAAAGAATAGGGAGCTACTCAAGCCATCTTCGATTCTCACGAAAAAGCCCTCTATTTCTTCCAATCTGAGATCTCAGGAGAGAATTCTTTCTCCCGAAGAGACATCTAACCACAGGAAAAGAAAATCTCTATCCCTTTTTTCCCCACCAACAAAGGTACGTGAATTGATCATGGAACCTAACCCTCTTAGAGAAGGAACATCCAGGATGGTGAGTAAGATCGCGGGAGTGAATCTTTCAATTGACAAAGCCAGCATCCTTTCGTCTTTCTCATCCTTAACCCGGGTGAGAGAATTTCCTCTCCTCAGGAAAATTGAAGCAAGCGTTTACCTTGCGAGGGAGGAAAACTTGAGCCGAAAAAGATTGGCCGATCATACCCCGAGTTTAGCTACTGAGCCTGTAGGTTTAAACCAAACTCTACCGCTAAGGCAAAGGGAATTTCTACTTTTGCCTACCGAAAAGAACTGCTATCCTTACCAAATTTTGTCCTCTTCCTTGGATCCGATTGTGCAGCCAGGGATTTGCTCTTATTCCTCCATCATAAAAGAAAAGAAATTCTCATCTCTGACCACTGAGCCGTATTCCCACCGAGAAGAAATCAGAACCCTGAAGGAAGATAGAGAGCTCATCACCGAGTGCCTTCAACTAAGAGAATATGGAGAAAAGATTCGGAA
>JRER01003746.1_pt1 | contig 10808 bp, 16 predicted proteins | sample 210161 | NCBI WGS metagenome assembly JRER01 (sample SAMN03019618, study PRJNA260268) | marine sediment metagenome | biome: Marine; feature: Sediment; material: Clay; isolation source: clay from marine sediments 136 meters below sea floor depth collected from... | place: New Zealand: Canterbury...
AAGGAATGTGAATGGGTAGACGTCATTATACGGCCACCATCGACGAAGAGCTTGTTGAGGAGATGGAGAGGATTAGAGAGGAGACGGGGGTTCCCGTCAGCACTCAGATAGAGATGGGGCTACGGGGCTACAAGATTGTGAAGATCAGAGGCGAAAAGTAAAGTGAGTCAAGAAACCCTATCTGTTACGCTCCCTAAGAAAATGATTAATTTTATGAAGAAAATCAAGGAAGAAACAGGGTTGAATGTCTCAAATCAAATAGAACTTAAACTTAGAGGTTTAAGTCTCTGTGAAAAACATGATATTTCTCTTTACATTCTGGAGGAGAAATAAGTGTCTACACGTGATAAAATTGACACATCGGAAGTATTCTTAGTACTCGGCACGGAAAACTACGTCAGAAGCCTCAGAGACCCCACCGACTCAGAGCACCACTTGATAACCGAGCAGGTAATAACTGCAAGGCATCTCTGTAAACCCATTGTTCTACTAATTGACCAACTCATGGAACAAGAAGACAAGGATTACCTGAAGAAATATTTCAAAAACTTCAGCGTAATAGAAGAATTTCCAATAAACTCAGCTGACGAAAACTCTCTGAGAGAAGCAGTAAGCAGGTTAGTAGAGCTATTAGAGAGGGATAAATGAATGAGACGTTTTGAATGTCCTCATTGTAATTACGTCAATATTTTTGCACCAGATGGAAAATCGAAGCATAAGAAAACATTCGTTGGCTTTTCATGTCCTCGTTGTCATAAAAAAGTAACTGAGGATGATATTAGGAGGAATAAAGGTAGTGGCCCGAAGCCTCCTGGGGAGCGCAGGAAGCGATCCAAGAAGGAGGAAGTTAAAGAGACCCCAATTATTGTAGCTCATCAACCCTATGTCGAGCAATTCGAGTGGCGGACAAGAGGCCCCCCTCCCCCAGGGTATGGAGGCAGAGCAGGGTGGCGGCCCAAGCCACGTCAGCCGACGGAGCGCACCTTGGAAGAGGCCGTTGTCGAAGCGTTTCTATCTAACCCAAAGCGGAAGCGTAAGGAATAAGCAGGGAGGTGAATAAATGGTGGAGGAAAAGAGGAGTTTCACACTTCAAGGGCGCAAGCACCAGCTTACCCTCACAGAGCTAAGGACAAGGCTCGGCGGCACGCCGACGAAGCACGTCCTGGCCGTATGGGATGATGGAGAAAGGACCAGGGTTTAATATTATTTAACTAGCGTCAGGGCGACCTGGTGGCCATGCGCTGGCGTTTATCGACGATGCGTTCTATGAAGTCGGGGCCCATATAGCCTGAGACAAAGCTCATTACCATATTCGGGAACGAGTAGTCGCTGTAGAGGCGGTAGTAGATGACGCCGACAAGGAGACTGATGAGGACATGACGGACGCTACTGAACTTCGTGAGGTCGTCCCAGCTGTCCGACACCATTAAGATAAAAGAGAGACCCCCGCATAGTGCAAAAAACACGAATTTTAATGTTAGAATCAGATCCATCTCCTTGCTCCCCTCTTTATCCAATCGTATAGGGTGGCATTATTGATATTTAATATCGTCGCTATGACCGACATTTTATACCCCTCTTCATATAACCTTCTTGCTTCTTTCACCACTTCATCTGGGTATTTTACATTGCCTTTCCTAGCTTCCTTCAACCTCTCCAATCTCTTTTTCTCTACACTTTCTGGCAACTTTCTTCCCTTTTTAAATCTCGTTTTCTTTCCAGATTCCAAGAAGTAATCTTTCCTTTTCAGGCGGTACTCGTCACTATATAACGGGCTTTTTTCAACATATTCCTTTATGGCGTCATACGACCAAATTCTGGGTTTTCTTCTATCTCTATTGAAGTCTCTGAGTCTTTTGGTTATCTCTGCAAGCTTAAGAATTGTCTCTTTTCTGAACCCTTTGAGGGTGGCTTCCTTATCTTGTTCAATTACCTCTAGGGCATCCAGTAGCAGACAGGCTTCCTCCCTTCTTAGTTTCAGGTAGGGTATAATTCCATGAAGAATCTTTTTTAGCTCTTCCTTGGTACTTACAGACCAAACAACATTAGTCAATCCCCTACCCGTCTTTGCACACCATTTGTATCCCCCAAACTCATCGACAAGCGATTCTACAAGAGCCATCTCCCTATTGTCCTTCTTTAATCCCATCTGGATTATTGGTAGTGGTCTGAAGAAGCCCGATCTCTTATTTAGAGTCCACGTTATTGTAGAAGTCCCTTCGCCATCAAGAAGTCCAGCTAAATAAGGGTAGTCCATCAACTATTGTATAGTAAACTCCGCCTAATAAACCAATATTTGTAAGTGATTACCGGGTCTAACCCGGGGACAAACCCCACATAACTGCCAGCGCGCCCGCAATGGCTGAAGCAATAGCTGGCAACAGTGACTCAACTGTAGGCGGTGGCGACGGAGGGCCTATGGTGAAGTCAGCTCTCAGCGGATTGCCGCGGTCTATGTCTCCCTCGGCTATCAGCGTACCGTTGGCGAAGATCTTGGTGTGCCACATATAGCCACCGGAGGCCGAGTTTCCATAGATAACATAGTGTGACCCTTCGGTGACATTAACTGTCTGCGTGTGGGTGAACCCAGCCGCTGATGTCCCTATTATCGCTTCTTCTTGGGTGTCCCAGAAACCGGGGTCTAGGGACTCATCAACGGACTTGCCATGATAGCGCAAATAGGGGTCTGCTTCCGTAGTCACTATCTTTAACTCAACGCTGACCATGTTACCTCATTTTAAAATCGGCTTTCAATTATTTAAAGCCTTTACGTGCATGCGCGTGCGCAAGAATCAACGGCTAATCTGGGTTTAATAATTGTTAAACGGGTACATCTCAACCGTTAACGACCTGGTGTGAATAGAGTTGCAGCAATCAGCAAAATTCCAGACAGTATGCTTCCGATAGCTGGTAGCAGCGACTCAACTGGAGGTAGGGGTGGCAGTATACTGGGTGTCAACGATATGTTGAGCGTGTATGATCCCCCAGCGGACAGGTCTACGTCGATGGTCGCCACCTGGTAGCCATCCTTCACCGCCTTCACCGTGTAAACTTGGGCGGGGATGTTGGATATCTGGTAGAAGCCAGCCGCGTCGGTGACGGCGGCGTAGCCGTCGCAGGTCATCGAGGCGCCTCCGATCGGGGAGCCAGTCTCCGCGTCGGTGACCGTGCCCTCTATCGTGGCATCGGCGGGCGGTGGGGACACGTAGGTGAAAACTGCCTTTACCGAGTGATCCGCGTCCATAATTATGTCTATCGGGTTCTCCGCCCTCATGACATCGTCCAGTAACCAGTGATCGAACTTATAGTCTGTATGGGGAAGGGCGGTGATCCTGGCCAGCGACCCGGCGGGGTATATATACGATCCGGGGGCTGGATCCGTCGTGCCTCCTATCGTGGTCGAGATCGTGAGGGTGTGCTCTTCAGGTGGTGCTTTGACCAACTCAAAGTTCACGGTATAAGTTCCTGCTACACTGGCATTAACTCTCTTTGTCTGTTTCAAGTAACTGGCTGCAGATGCATAAATCGTATAGGCAATAAGGGGTAGTTCGGTGAACTTGTAGTAGCCTAGTTCGTTTGTTCTCGTGGTGAGTGAGTTGCACTCTACAAGTGCTGCTGAAATGGGGCTCAGAGTCTCAGCATCGACTACAGTGCCCTGTAGCGTGGCAGTGGTTGGAGGTATAGTGGATAGAGTCACATTCATGTCGAAGTAATCGTATATTTCGCCTGCCGGACTTTCAATGCTGAATCTAAGGTGACGTTCCCCGTATGGCGGTTTAAGAAGTCTTCCATAGGAGAAGGGCACCGCCACTCCTGATCCTACGTTTTTGGCGCTCACGTTCAGTAATTCACCGGAGTCCAAATCACGTAGAATGAGAAAATACGATGCTCCAACTTCTGCCTTTCGCAAAAGCATAAACCAAGTTCCGTAAAATTCTCCGGTATAGAGATATGGCTTAAAGTCCCAAGCAAGTATCTTCACAGGATAGCCTGCTCCCTGTCCAGATTTTCCGTTGCAAACAGTAGAACCCTCATAGAGGACATCAACTATGTCTTCTCCGTTCACTGTTCTTCCAAGCTCTATCCTAACACTCACAGTTCGATTTGGCATACGCCTACCACCAGTGTAGTCGTAGCCAAAGGTTCCACCCTCATCCATAGTCTTTCCCCTTGTGAGCCACCAGACTTCGCCATCAACAATGAGCTTTGAGAATACGGGAACGCCTCTTTCACCACTCCATGTAACGCCCCAAGACGCCATGTAGAGTTGCCCGTACTTCCAACTCCCGGGAATGGTTACATACCGAGGCTGAAACCCAGTTTGGGAAGATCTATACCCCGGAGTTACGAATACCCTTGAACCCTTATCCTCATATACCAAAGTCTCAAGACCAGGATCAAAAGCATATGTCACACTCATTTTTCGCCCTCCTTCTTCCTCTTTCATTTCTTTCTATTTCTCTTCCACTTGCGACGGTAATCCCGGTTATAATTCTTCAGCTCCTCCTCGGGTACCAAGACATGCATACACTTGAAGCAGGTGGGTTTGTCGTTTAGAATGTTTCTCCTGTTGGGGCCACGGCAGATAGGGCAGACCAGCTTGCTCTTAGTCTTGGCCTCCTCTGGTGTCAACACCTTGAACCTATGCTTCTGAACCCATTCATCAAGGTCTTCGCCAGACAGTCTCGTGACGGCCCTAGCCCTCATCTTGGCGGCGGAGACCTCAGCCTCCGCTTCGGACATGACCTGTTCATGCTTGATCTGAATCTGTTCTTTGCTTCTCTCGGCTTCAGCGTTAGCCTCGTCCTCCCTAGCCTTCAGCATGGCTCTGAACTCGGGATCCACCTTCAGGAGCCGCTTCCTGGCGGCCCACATCGTCTCGGACTGGGCTTCCAGATCCTCCTGTGTGTGAACTTGGCTCAGCCCGTTCCAGGCATCCCAGAACTCCCTGCGGGCCTCCTCCAAGCTAACGATTTCTACCATGGTGCGGCTCCTATGAGGAAGAAGGTGTCTGCTGAGGGGTCGTAGTTCCCGTATCCTCGGGTGCCCGTTCCCACGTCGGTGGGTGCGCCCTCCTCCACGGTGTTCCACTCTATCTGGTTCTTGTCACAGTTCGCATTATTCACCCGGATGCTCCCCGCCGTGTTCCCGCTCGTGTAGTTCATGGACACCTTGTTAAAGTCCGAGTCGGCGTCCACCATGATTCCCCACCTGTCGTTGTCCTTGCACGTATTCAACCCGATTATGTTCCCAGTGGAGCCCTCGAGGTTGATGCCGTCGTAGTTCCCCGAGTTGCCCACATCGTTCTCGTTGCACGTGTTCCCTACAAGGGTATTATTGCTGGATGTGTCGAGATAGATGCCGTGCCGAGTGTTCTGGAAGCAGGTGTTCCCCGTCACCGTATTCCCATCGCTGGAGTCAAGGTTGATACCGTGCCAGCCGCCTCCCGAGCAGATGTTCCCAGCCACCGTATTATTGTCGCTCGACGACTCCAAGAAGATACCGATGAAGGCGCTTCCTTTGCAGGTGTTCCCAGCCACCGTGTTATGACTCGACGAGAGCAGGTAGATATTCATATTGCCGTTTCCCTGGCAGGTGTTCCCAGTCAACGTGTTATTGTCGCTTGACCAAAGGAAGATACCGTAGAAGGCGCTTCCCTGGCAGGTGTTCCCAGCCACCGTGTTATGACTCGACTCTTCCAGGTTGATGTTGCCAGACGGGTTATCCTGACACGTGTTCCCCGTAACCGTGCAATGAAACGCGTATTCCAGGCTGATGCCATCGTAGTTCAAACCGTTGCCATGGCAGATGTTCCCCTCCACCTCTATATGGATCACCTCATTCCCAGAGGTGCCTTCGAGAGTTATCATGTTCCTATCGAAGTTTTCGATTGTACAGAAGGTAATCTTGCAGTACGCCATGTTGATGCCGAAAACTATTCCACACTGCCTGAAGTCTACCCCGTCATCTGCTTGAGTCTGGTCTCCATACAGCCAGAGCTTCGTGATCTCCACGTTCGTCCTACCCGTGGCGTAGACGGCGTTCGGACGAGTCCCCGCCTCACCCGCCCCAGCTACGATGACCACCTTGAAGTCCCGCAGCTTCACGTTGTCTCCTGCGATGGTTATCGCGTGTCCGCCTGCGTTGAAGTTGATGACAGCACCCCAGCCCACCGCCTTCAGGGTCACGTTTACTGCTACGCTCAGGGTGAGCACCGTGTTGTAGTCTCCCTCAAGGAGCTCCACGGAGCCGTTCACGGCAGCCGCCGCAACGAGGGCCGCATTCATCTCGACATTGTCGGCCACTCCCGAGCATCTGTACGCGGCTGGGGCTAGGGTGGGGTCAAGGCTGTTCGAGGCGGCTACGACGATGGTGGATGTCCGAGTGTCAACAGATGGCGGTAGTCCTTGAGGGGGGAATCCCATCGGATATGCCAATCATTTCATCTCCTATAGTTCAACCACTAGGCAGTAGAGTATCTGCGCCGCTGTGTCGGTCTGAATGTTTATGGTGTCGTCCTCATGGACGAGGATGTCGAATGTGTAGGCGCAGTCCAGCACTAGGGCTACGGCCTGATTGAGTTCTTCAGCTACCGTCACGGCTGCGCTTGTCCGTTGGATGGATACGACGCCTGCGGTGTCGAGGGTTATGTAGATTCTGAAGGTGCAGGGCGAGTTCGTGGGGGCTAGGTCGTCAGGGGCGAAGAAGTCCGTGTTGAGGGCGATTGCGGTGTTGAATATCCTTCCCTTTTCTATGCCTCCCGAGACGCTTCCGGCGATTTCCAGCCTTCCTATCCCGTCCTGTTTGAGTGGCAGGTCGGCGCTTCCGGCTATCTGCTGTCTTCCTTCGCTCAATCCTTTTCACTCCTTAACTTGATTTGATTTCTAATAAGCTTCACGCCCTTGTGATGACGACGGGCACCCAGGTGATATGCCTACTGATCCTCGTATTCTTGAAGCTTTGTCTTTTGCCCACTGAGCCCTGTTCAGGAGTTGTATGCCGTAACCCACTCGCCGTCAACGTATTGGCTTCAACTTTAGGCTCAGGTGTGGGTTCCGGGGCCCCTGGGGAACCTGGTTCCTCTGGTTCGGGTATAACCCCTGGAGGCGGGGGAGGGGCGATGTAGTTGAAGATAACGGCGTAAGGACCAGGATAGGACCCCGTCCTGTAGGCGAGGCCTGTGTAGCCACTGTACTGCTTGTAGAAACATGTAGGGGCTATTGCAAATAGGTTATCCTCGCTCTCCCATTTGACTACTGGTCCCCAAGTATCATTTTCAGCGGTGTATATCATATAGTATATGGTAGTTAAGCTGCTGCCTACCAAGAAGACGTAGAGGTTGTTGTCATCGGTTATGCTTATGACTGGAAAAGAGGCGCAATATTCTATTAGAATTTTCTCAGCAATGAAGCTATTGGAAGAGTAATCATACTTTGCGTAAATGATATTTTTAGATGGGTTTTTGAATACAAGGTGAACGTCGTCTCCTTCGGCGACTGCGCTAAAGCGGGGGTAAAAAATTGCTGCAGTGCTGGTTGATATTTCGCTTCCCCAAACTATGTTATTCCAAAGTCTTGCCCTTACTTGTTCCGGCCCTTTATAAACGTAAATGGCAAGCATCTCTCTTCCTGTCAAGGGGCTAACTGAAGCGACAAGTGCATCAGAAACGGTGGATAGCTGATCTGGCACCTCGAAACCGTCCCAAGTTCCGTCATTGATATTTGACCTTATTGCATACGGATAACCAGGTGGGTTAAGAATATACCCTATCCAAGGGTATCCCTCGGAATCAACAGAGACAACCGGGTAGAGATACTGAATGCCAAGTGCGCTTGCAACGGCTGTCTCCTCCGCCCCGCTCCAAGTTATTGTGCCGTTGTTGTTCGGGAGTCCCCTTCTATAGTATAGTGGAGTGTTAGTAGTCCAACTGGCGTAGGCATAGTGCAGGTACGTTCCATCAAACCATATGCTGAACCTGATTCCGCTCGATACTGCTAATCTTGCAGTTTCAGGTTCTGTCCAATCGACACCATTCAACGAGGTGCAGTATACCATATCTGTGCCATCGCCGTAGAAGACCCAGAATCTTCCAGCCGCATAAAAAGATTTACGCGCAGGAGGGTAAGCGGTAGCCTGACTATCCGAGCTTGTTCCGACCAGCTTACCCAGCGCCCGTCCTCTCCTTCATGTTGACCCTGTATACGGTGAACTCGTCCCTCTCAATCACCCTGTCTCCAGCGATTATCCTGTACCTGCCTTTGACCTTCCTCACCTTGGGCTTCTCCTCTTTCTTGGGCTTCTTCTCCTTCTTTGGTTTCTTGCTCATCCCAACACCAAATCCGTATAAGCGTGAACTATGAATGAGGCCGTGAACGTGGGTTTCTCGCACCACTGGTTCAAAGACACCAGGTAGGCTCTCCCCTGTTCGCATATATGCCCCTCGGAGAGGACTATCTTCGCGGAGCCGTAGCCGAATACGATTGCAATTGAATCAAGTAAGGATGCGTCTGGATCATCTGGATCTATCGGGTAGCTATGCTTCTCCAGCGCTGCTATCGTCAGAGCATTATAGTCGCCCGATACATACACGTCGTATACGAGGTATTTCACGTCGGAGGGAACGTAGTCGAGGACGTTTCCCGCCCTGTCCTCGAAGAGTAGGGGTGTGAAGTGTACGTCTTCGGGATCTTCATAAGTGTCTAGTGTCGCTTCTACCGTCCAGTTGTACCTGTACTGGTGGCTCCTTATCTCAGGCTCCACGGAAAGCTCAATGCTCTGGCTATAGTCCTTCCGCCCAACACCCACGGTTTCAACCGCGAAAGTTTCCCTGCTCATGCAACTATCTCCCCGTAGTAGATGTTTAGAGGCGTCACTATGCCGTGCGCGGAGAAGTAGCAGAACACATCCTCCTCTCCATAGTTTGTAATGGTCACCCGATACTTCCTGAAGAACCTGAAGCCCTTCTTATAATGTATCTCTACTGTCTGGTAGCTGCTATCCTCTATGAGGGAAGCCCATGTCCCCACAGCCGTCAGGAACTCCAAGTTCATATGGAGTAGAACATTCCTTCGGACAGAGAGATAAAAATCGTAAATCAATACTACGGTGCGAGCCGTTATCTCTATCTCCCTCATCTCCGTAGCCCCTGCTGCCACTTCTATCCCCTGATAGTGCTGGTACTCCTGCTGCCAGCTCCTTATCTGAGGCTCCACAGACTTCTCCACACTCTGGCTATAGTCCTCCCGCCCAACACCCACGGTCTCAACCGCGAAAGTCCTCCTCTCAACGACAGCCAAACTAAGCCTCCTATTTCAATAAAATAGAAAGGGGAGAAACGTTTAAAACCTTATTCTAAGGGGTTTTCGGGGGCCTACGGTTGACCCTTAGCCTTATACCTGATTACCACCGTGCACGAAACACTATGCGGGTTTTCCTCATCCTTGTTGAGAACCGTAAAATCTAAGGCCTCCCTGCTACTATAGTCCGCATCCACATAGTAAACGGGAGTCGCGTTGTCAAGTGCAAGGTATCCCCGGCGTGGATAAAACGGCAGCTTCCCCTTTTCAAGCTTCAAATCAACAAGAGCATTGCAACCAGGAGGAAAATGAAACATAACCTGGGTTATCTTACCCGGCCAAATGAAGTTCTTAGTCACCCTAACGCCCTGTCCAGACTCCACGGTCTCCCGGAAGCTGACCATCGTCTCCAAGTACTGCTCCTGGGCCATCATACTGAATGTTTAGAGGCGTCTTTTAAATAAAAGGCTATTTCCGCTCAATCACATCCTCATAGAGGCTGACATGTCTTCTGGCAATTTCACTCCACGAAACGGATTCAGCGTAGCTCCTGGCGCCCTCCTCGAGCTCGCGGCGGGCCTCCCCGTCCTTGAGCAGCCGCTTAATCTTCCGACGCAGGTCGACGACGCTCTTGAACGTCATCAATGCGCCCAGCTTCCTCTTCTCACGCACAGCACGGAGGTCAGAGGCGATCACAGCCTTGCCATGGCTCAGAGCCATAAGCAGAGCCCCGCTCTCCGTGATCATCCTCGAAGGATAAACAACTATGCGCATAGCACCGTAAACCGTGCTCAACCGCTCATCCGGCACGTAGCCCAGCCACTGGCAGCGTCCGGGAAGAATCTCCAGGCTATCCCGCTTCAACTCCTCGATGTACCGTGTCTCAGCGCCAGCGGTGTGCCACCCACCCCCTATCAGTAAACCAGCGTCCGGGATCTTCGTCATGGCTTCAACAACCCACTCCAGACCCTTGTACGCAGAGATAAACCCTACATACCCCACCAAGGGAGCACGTGGATCGACGCCCAACGCCTTCTTACACTCCTCTTCCGGGGGACACTCGAAGGGACCTCCGCAGCCATGAGGGATTATGACATTACGGTGATCAAGGCGGCGGGAGCAATACTCATTGTGGACGACCACAACGTCGCTGTTTTTGCACACTATAGGGTCCACCTCAAAATTCCCCACCGCGTGCATCGTAGTCACGACGGGCTTCCCAAGACTCTTCAACCCCTCCACGCCGTAGAAGACTCCCTCCAACCCCCGATACAATCCGTATTCATGCTGAACATGAACCAGATCGACCTCCTCAGGGACAGAGTCGGCGACGAGCTTCATTATATTGGGGGTCTTAATCCCAAATCTCGGTAGACGCACCACGTAGATATCGACGCCAGCGTCGGCTAGAGCCTTAGAAAGGTCCCGGCTATATGTGTAAATTCCGCATCTCACTGCCCAAGGTGTAATGAGAGCGACCTTCAAACCGTTATCTGCCTCCTTTTCCAAGTG
>JRER01004291.1_pt1 | contig 10806 bp, 13 predicted proteins | sample 210161 | NCBI WGS metagenome assembly JRER01 (sample SAMN03019618, study PRJNA260268) | marine sediment metagenome | biome: Marine; feature: Sediment; material: Clay; isolation source: clay from marine sediments 136 meters below sea floor depth collected from... | place: New Zealand: Canterbury...
GCAAGGACGCTTTGAAAAACACGAAAACATAGTCTTTCTTCACACTGGCGGAATCACGGCGGTATTCGCCTACAAAGATGAACTGAAATCTCTTGGGTGACCCCCCTCTGAGCCTTCAGAGACTATGATCGTTTTACGCGCGTGGATGGGAATGTTTAAATTCGTATTCTTTGTATTACATGTATAGAGGTGGCGGAGCAGTGCAGAAGAGCGTTGAAAAATCAGTTGTTCCAGTTCGCTTCTCAAGGGGCCAAATCGAGAATATTGACAAAACCGTGAAAAGGCTTGGACTGAAATCAAGGAGTGAGCTGATCAGAGATGCTACAGAGAAATACATTCAAGAAGCTGGCAGCCTCAAGGTGATTGAGATCAGAGACAACGTCAGCCTACAGAAGGCGAAAACGGAGATTCTCGCTTACCTGAGGCTTCACAAAGAGGCTGAAACCTTCGACATCGCCAACGATCTCAGACTGGACTTGGACCTTGCCATTAAGGCGTTGAAAGAGCTTTGGGAGGAGGATAAAGTAGGTTGATGGGGAAGGAAGTTGGAGACAAACTTATCGCAGAACAAATCCTTTGCGAATGCCGTAAGATCAAGGGTCCAGTTCTCATACACAAAGGCGCCCACAGAGCCCAAAGATACGTTCTTCAAGGGTTTCCAGCCAAAGCCATAATAACAAAAAAATGGAGAATAATCGAATAAACATTACTGCTGGTCTGGTTTTTATTGAATCGCGCGCTACGCTAAGATGCTGGGATGTGCAATTTTTATATGAAGGTGTGCAAAAATACAGAGTGCAGAGTTCTTAAGGATTAGGTGGAAGCATAGATGAGAAAAACAATATTCAAAAAACTTGAGGCTCAGGGATTAATAACGAATTATAATCGATTCAGAAAGAACTTGCCTCCAAAACTTCCTAAAAAAGTTTTCATTTGTGATGAAACCCTGAGAGAAGGTGAACAAACTCCAACAGTTTTTCTAACATACGTTGAGAAGGTTAAGCTTGCGAAAATAATGGATGAGATAGGCGTATCCATAATAAACGTTGGTTTTCCCGGGTTTTCTGAAGAGGACAAGAAAAACGCTAGAAGAATTTCAAACGAGAACTTTAAACAGGCAACCATAGCTGCTTCAGCACGCATAATTAGAAGCGACATAGACGCCTGCTTGGGATGTGGCATAAGGGAAATTTCGGTTTTCACACCTTTCAATGAGTTGAACCTGCAATACATGCTAAAAATGGGTAAGGAGGAGGTTTTAGAAAAAACCGTTGACTGCATCGAATACGCCAAAAAACATGGCATAAATGTGAACTTTGTGCTGGAGGACGCTTCCAGAACGCCTCTTCAGGAAATTCTGCAGATTTTTGAGGCAGCGGTAAAAGCTGGAGCAGACCGTTTAGTAATTGCAGACACCGTTGGTTTCTTAAGACCTTTGTCAATGCATTATCTTATTTCCCATGTTAGAAAGGGACTCTCTCAGCTGGTTAACAAGGCTGTTCCATTCGCTATTAGATGTAACAACGACTTCGGCATGGCGACGGCAAACACGCTGGCAGCTATAGAGGAAGGTGTGAGTTATGCGCAGACGTGCGTGGCTGGATTTGGTGAAAGGGCGGGTCTTACGCCCATGGAAGAGGTTGTTGTGGCCTTAGAATTGCTTTACAACGTAGATACAGGTGTGAATGCGAAAAAACTTTATAGGCTCAGCCAACAGGCTGAGAAAAGCTTCGCGTTGCCTATACAATTTCACAAGCCAATAGTGGGTGAAAATGTTTTTTCGCATGCTTCGGACATGCATATTCACGGCATGTTGGCTCATCCCCTCATTTATGAACCCTTCCCGCCGAAGATGATTGGAAGAGAAACAATGTTTTTTCTGGGCAAACAGACGGGGAAGTATCTGGTTGAGAATCGTTTGGAACTGGCGGGGATTAAGGCAACTTCGAGGCAGGTGGATGAGATAGTTAGGAGGATAAGGAGGAGGCAGGAAAACTTGGACAAGGGTGAAATGTTAATGACGTTTTATCAGATTAAAAAGTTGCTGAGGGAAATGCGGAAGGGCTTAACAGAAGAGGACTTCTGGAAAATCGTGGAACAAGTCACAAGGCAAAAACCGAATATCCCCTAAACTTCTTAGAATGCTTTCATTATTTGCGCTGTTTCCCCTTTTGCCAAAGGTCTAGGATAATTATAGATTGGGCCGCTTGGCTTTTCGTTGTAGTATGGGCGGTTGCAGTTTGGGCATCCAGAAGTGAGAAAGGGCTCACCGCTTCGAACTACCCTCATCAGAACATCTTTGTCAACGCCAAAATCACTTATGCAGTTTTTCTCGTCAAAATACATGTTTTCGTACCTTACAATTCCGTGGAAAATCAGGTGTCTAGCAAGCTGGACGCGTCTATACGCTGGAACTGGCGGTTGAGGATTGTTTTCCAGAGTTGTTCCCGGGATTGGTGTGAATGCAAACAATGCTGGAAGAACCCCCATATCCACACATTTTTGAATCGTTTCAACCATTTCCTTTTCAGTTTCTCCCAAACCAACAATCAAATGCGTGCTGACTTTACCCTCTCCAAAAATCTTTACGGCTTCACTCAGCAGCTCAATTTGTTCTGCCCAAACGTACGGTCCTCCAACAAAACGCCCCTTTACCCTATCAAAAAGCTCCTCTGTAGCCGCGTCTAACGGTATGCCTATCCTTTCAGCTCCAGCCTCTGCTAACTGACGCATGTTTTCACGATTTAGCGGTTGACACGAAATCGAAACAGGAACCTTAACACGTGAATAAAATGCCTTCACAAAAGCCAAAAGATCAGCAAAAACTTCTGGATAGTTCAAGGCTTGAAGACAAACGCGCTTTACTTGGCAGTCTTTAACAGCCTTCTCTATTCCGTCAAGCACGTGCATTGTTGGAAAAACAGGCCACGAAACCCTAGAAAGCATGTCAGCTCTACCGTGGCTTCCTCTAGCCTGCGGACAAAAACCACAATTCGCATTGCACCTACCTCTCCTATAAGTCAGCAAATAAGCAGTCGTAGGCATAGCATCAAGCTTTCCTCTTAGAAGTTTAAGAACTATAGCAGAGCCTAAGGAAACACGAATCTTCTCACCCAATCCGTCGTCAACGGACATATCAACACACTTTAGATATATTAAATTGGGGAATTAGCCTAATATTTGTTACAAGAGGATTAACATTGAATAACAAGGACGTCGAGAATCACATGAAAAATATTTTTGATACAAATGGTGAAAAAGAACTTAAAGAAAATCTAAAAGAGGCTGAAGAGATCAGACGGAAAAACTTCGGCAAGAAAATCCACTTCTATGCTCCAAGCTTCATGTACTACAAAACAAGCCATTACCATTCTTCACCCACAGATTTCCCAACAATTTCAGTGACTGGCAGAAGCTGCGCGTTAAAGTGCAAACATTGCGGCGGAAAAGTCTTGAACACGATGTATTCAGCCACGACGCCTGAAAAACTTCTGGAGTTGTGTACGCGGCTCAAGCGTAAGGAAGCTTTAGGCTGCCTAATAAGCGGCGGATGCTCACCAGACGGTTCTGTTCCCATTGGAAAATTTATCCACATAATCGAGAAGATTAAACGCGAATTAGGTTTGACTGTAATCGTTCACACAGGCATAATCAACTTAAAAACAGCTAAAAAGCTCAGAAACGCTGGAGTTGACGCGGCGTTAATAGATGTAATCGGTTCAGATGAAACGATAAGGGGAATTTACAGGCTGAATGTAACCGTTAAAGCTTATGAAGATTCTTTAAAGGCTCTGCATGAGGCTGGTGTTGCCTTTGTCCCTCATGTTATTGTTGGGCTTCACTATGGAAAATTAAAGGGCGAACTCCACGCTCTAAAAATAATTTCAAAATATCAGCCTTCAGCCTTGGTCATCATTGCGTTTATGCCTATACATGGAACAGAAATGGAAAAGGTTACGCCGCCAAAACCTATAGAAATAGCAAAAGTGATAGCAACTGCGAGATTAATGTTTCCTGAAACGCCTTTAGCGCTTGGATGTATGCGACCGAAGGGAAAACATCGAATGGAGACGGACATTCTGGCTTTAAAGGCTGGAGTAAACGCCATCGCATTTCCAACAGAAGAAGCAATAAGATTCGCAGAAAAACAAGGGTATACAACCACTTTTTCTTCACTCTGCTGTTCACAAATCTTCACAGAAATGAAAACCTAGAAACTTCTAACAAAACGTGTGCTTACCACTTTCATTTCTTTAATCTTTGCTTTCTCAGAGGCAGTTCGCTCTCCAGATATCTCTGATTATACATTTTCTTGATCTTAAGGAATTTCTCTAAGCCTTTTTCTGACTCCTTTTCGTAGATGTTTATCTCCCCATCAAATAGACCTAGAATTGCATGAACTTCTTGGGGCGAATGCATCTTTGGATTCATCACTGCCAAAGTGGTAAAACCTTTTGATTTCAATTCCGTGATAAGATCAGTCAGCCATCTTCTGGTTTTAACAGCGCCATGTTGAAGCAAAACGTCTGAAATGATCTCTATGCAAGCCCTTCTTGGACCACTTACGGATGTGTCCAATCTGCGAAAGGCTTTGCTTAACGCAATGCTAATGTCAGTAAGGTTCTCTACGCCTTTTAGTTTGAACACGTTTGGCAGGGTTTTGATGATCTTGTTTGCTTGAGGATTGCAAATGAAGAGGTGAAAGCTTGACTGATTTTTCTCCGTGAGGGTCTTTACTCCACTAGCCTCTATGGTGATGTAAAACGTGATTTGACCCTCGCTTGCTCCTGCTTCCAGAAATCTTTTAATCAACAAGTCTTTTTCGTCACACGAAGGCGAGGTCAATATGACTGCGTAGTTTTCTGGTATGCCACCGAGAAGTAAGCTATCGAGGTCTTTGTATCCCGTGTTAATGCGATCTGGAAGAATGGTTTCTGAAAGGTTAATTGTTGCAGGTTCGGGTTCACATGACATTTGGTGTCCAGTTGCGTCTACGTAGATGACTTTCGGCTTTATTTCAAATATGCCTTTGTCAAAAGACCTTAGCGTAAGTCTGATCTCCTCAGTCATTAGCGGATCCAGTCTTTTCCGGTTCATGCCAAGATATGTATCTTCAAAACGACAGTAACCGGGCTTGGTAACTAATTCGAAATCTCTAGGAACGATTTCCTCAATCTTGACCAGAAAGGCAGGTGCTTCTCCTTCATTGACCAGTTCTATTCCTAAGTTCACGTCTTCGCCAACGTTCACCTCTTTTGATCTAAGAATCAGCCTTGCTTGTATACGCGATCTAAGTTTACCTTTGGCAAGCTGCTTGGCCGTTTGTGAATCAGTTACCATCCTCAAAGGATCAGCGTACAGACCTACACTTGCTCTTGTCAGACGAAGAAAAGTGGCCAACTCCGCATACTCTGGATTTTCCAGAACAATAGATTCCAAAGTGTCAAGTCTCTTCAAAATTAAGTTCAGCTTTCTGCTCAACTCTTCAGTGGTTGAAGATTCTATTTCTTGACTCGCCAATTGCACGCACCAAAACCGTTACCAACAACTCAAGCTTCTAAATATTTTAAGCAATTCAATCATTTAAAGCTTGAAAATTCCTAAGCACTAGCGTGCGTTTCACCGTCTAAACTTTCCAACAGAACTCCAAAGTTGCTTCATGACTTCGTCCTTTACGGAAGAGTACTTCTTTGCGAGTTTTTCAGCAGCCTCCTTTGGCATTCCGCTTTTTACTAGTTCTTTTTCGAAGGCCTTCCTTGCCTTCCTAACCTTCCAGCCTAGAGTCAACCAAATAAAAAACATATCCAACAATAGTTTTGATAGATATAGTCCCCCTCGTATTATGGTTGAGATTTTCATTTTTTCACCAAAAACGGGAGAAGAGAAGCTATTCTTCTTCCTTTGTTAAGCCTTTTTCTGCAAGTTTCTCCTTGATTTTTCTTTCTATCTCTTTTTCCACTTCAGATCTAGATTTCTTGCCCTTACCGAACTCGAACTTTTTCATTATATCGCCCAGACTTGTGAACACACCGAGGTAATTTTCAGTCATTCTTACAGCTGTTTCTTCTGGTACCCCACTTTCCTTAAGTTCTTTGTAGAATGCGCCGGCTGCCTTACCCATGTCTCTTCCAGCTTCTTCAGAGAATACTGAACCAATTATGCCCTTGATTAGTGCAGGCACTTCCTTGGACACGACTCCAAGTATAGCTTCAACTTCTTCCGCATCTTCCATCCCTCTCTTTCTATGCTTTTTTTCTTCATCAATCATTTCCATTTCACCTCCATTTACTCTTATCTTGTATTAATTAACGATTTTGGAGATTGCATTCAAACTCACCTATTTGAATAAATAGTCTGGGCATTGTTGTTATTTGTTATGGGAAAAAGTGACCAGTCACTTGTTCATTCTGCAAGTTCGTAAACATTTCCGTACTCCTTAGCGCGTTTGACTATGTCTTCTTCCTCCAAGCGTTGAAGCCTGTTTCTGATTATTCTTCTTGACGCTTTTCCGCGCATCCTTCGAACCTGCCGTGTTATTGCAGAAATGTTTAGTCTATCATGCAAGGCGAGTGCTTGGATTATGCATCTTGAGATTTCATCTTGAGCGATCCACTTTTTCCGTAAATATTTTTCAGCAGTTTTGAGGCGTGTTGCAATTTTTAATGGTTCACCATATAAGCCTATACCCATTCGGGTCATGCGAAGGTACGGGGCTAGCCCTGAATACTCTGGATTGTTGATTATGAAGGCTTCTAGAGTTTCAAGTCTCTTCATTATCAAATCAAGCTTTTTGCTTAATTCTTCGATGCTTGAACTGCCTTCATGTGCCATTTTTTCACACGCATTTATTACTCGACTAAATGGTAAAAAAGTTTGTAGCTTTCGAAGCATCTCGAAGTAAGCTGAGCTGACAAGTTTTCACAAACTATTGAGGATTGCAGCTTAGTTGTTTCGATTGCTTTTGCTATTTTTCAGCTTTCATGAATGCACAAAAAACAGAGGTGTCTATGCTAGTCGGCGCGCGACCTTATTTTTCGTAATGCCCTGAATGATATGTTCATTTCGGTTCTTTTCCATTGATGTGAAAGCCACGTTTTTCCAATTGTTCAAGCAGTACTTTCGGTTCTGGAAACCACTGACCCCACTTCCTGCAAATATGTTCCGTCCAACTATAGTTATCGTAAGTAAATGTTTCTTCACGTTTTCCTTCTAGCCGTATTTTTCCGTTTAGATTGCGGTAGTAGTCTTGGGCGAGATATCCATCGTCCATTTTCTGCATGGCTTTTGAAATCGTGCCTTGATCCAGCTTGGGGTACTTATCTTCGAAAAGAGTGAATTCTAAAGGATATCGCGGTCGCGTCGGCGGGTCTTCTGCTGGATAACCCATCACTAATTGTACGAGAGGGAACACCCTTTTAGGCAGGTTATACTCTTCTGCGATTTTCTCAGCTCTGTATGGTGCACTTCCAAGGAAGCAGCTTCCAAGTCCCAGGCTTCTTGCTGCAACAACCATGTTTTCCGCCATCAAAGCCGCGTCTTGAATCCCAAACATCATTAGTGTAAGATCGTTTGTGACTAGCTTCCAGTTTCTTTTAGCCATTATAAGTTCGAACTTGTGAGAATCAACGCAAATCGTAAACAATAGCGGTGCCTTGTAGGGGTGCCGTTCCTTGTTTCGTGACAGAAGCACGCTGTAATATTGAGAAGCGAAAGGTGCCTGTTGACCTGCCCTAACAATTGTCTCTATCACCTCATCGGAAGGCATTTCATCTGTATATTTTCGAATTGACTTGTGATCAAGCATTGTTTGAATAACAGGATTGTTCTTCATAACAGCTCCCTCCTTATTGAGCAAAGTGCAATACACTTAAGATTTTCCTATGTATATAGGGATCTATATCATAAACTATTTTGTATGGCATGTGCTCATGTAAATCCTGAGCGCGGAAGGTATGATCCAAAACAAAACTGCTACTGATGATATTGTCTCGGGTATTGCGACTCCGGCGCTATAAAATTCTGCCCAATAGAATATCCATGAGATAAGCCCTATTGCCAAAGCTGCTACTGCTGAGTAGGATTTTCTTTCCACAGCATAAAGAAGGAATGTAACACCCAACGAAACAAAAAACAATATTGACACGACTAAATGGAGAAGACCGTATACTTCGTCGAATACGGCTACTAACTGAAGTGTAAAAGCTGAGATCAATAGGCTGTAGCCAGTCCACCTCGCATGTCCCTTCAACACTTTGACAGCGTAGATCGTGAGGAAAAAACCAGTTAGAAGCAAACCGAAATTAAATATGGGTGCCACTCCGCTTTCAACAGCATGTCCAAGATCGCTCAAAGCGTCCCTCTCCCACCTGAACCATGGCGAAAGTGCAATTGAAACTCCTATCGAAACAAAAGCTAACAGAGGCCCAATCACACCGAACAAAGCACAAATTTTCTCATTCATAGGAACACCCTAAACACATTCACATCCAAGTAATAGTTCTTAAGAAGAACCAAACTATAAAACCATTCAAATCATGTTAGCTGGAACAAACCTTCTCAACCTCTGCAAAGACCTCATCCTCTCCTTGCTTCCTATTTTCGCCTCTTGTATTGCCTGCTTAAGTACCCTTATCGAATCGTCCATGGCTCTACGGTTCACTGGTCTCGGCACTCCATCTTTTCCTCCATACGCAAAAGAATATTTCACTGGATCTTTCCAACTTGGTTTCTCACCGTAAATCAGCTCTGCAACCAAAGCCAAGCCCCGAACAGTGGCTGGACCCATACCTTTGAATCCCAACAATTCCTCGTAATTTTGAGGTTTGAACTCGTAAACTTCTCGTAGAGCCTTCCAGTTTATGTTCCTCGGCATAGATAAAACATCAATTGGATATTCCTTCCATGTTTTGCCCAATGTTTTTGGCATCCACTCATGTAACGACTTTTGGTAGGCTGGTCTGATAGACATGATCATGCGCCTGATCTTTCTTGGCGGTTCTTTGGCTATGTCAACTGAAAGTTTTCTGCAGCCCTCGCTTTCTTTGGCTGTCATATCTAAAGCCATATCACGTTTTACGTCGCCAACTATGGCGTCATGAGGTTCAACAACAAAGTTTTTGGCGTTGTCGGAAAGCCAATGGTAACGTCTGGCTGTGCGATCTTGTGGGCACATGCCTTGCTGTATAACAGCCCATCTTCCATCTTCAGCCAAAAAGAAAGCATGGTGATAAAGCTGGTAGCCAGCTTGAATAGCCGTGTTGTCAACTTTAGCGCTCATTTTGCTTGCGTACTGCAAGTTTTGAATTTTTTCGCTTGAAAAACCAAACCTTTCGCCTATGCTTCCAATTTCTAATGGTGTCTGCCGAGAAACCTTCCCTTTACCACCACAAACCCCAATGCCGTGCTCTTCTGGCACAACAGCCTGTTTCAAAACTCCTGTAACAACAGTTGTTACGCCTGATGAATGCCAGTCATAACCTAAAACGCAGCCCAAAGCCTGAAACCAGAAAGGATCGGAAATCCGCTTAAGAAAATCATCCGTGCCATACTCATCAACGACAATTGTCACAATTTCCTTGGCGAGTTTTCGCATGCGAATAACTAGCCATCTCGGCGCCTTACCGTAATGAAGCGGAAGCCTGGCAACCCCAGTTCTCTGCACAGCAACACCTTTCCAATAAGGAATAGGTTAAAAAGTGTTTAAAGCCTTCTGGAAGTGCTCTCTTATCTTTTTCTTGTTTTTACAGGTCTCATCTTTGGGTTGCGTGATTTTCCTTTTCTCTTCCAATTTCCATTCATTTTTTCCATTCAAATTGTCGGCTTAGTTCTTACGTCAGTTGGCTATTTTGTTTTTGTTTGGAGCGTGGCTGTTCGGGGTAGATATGCTGTTTCGTGGGCGATGCCGGAGAACCAGAGGCTTGTCACTTCGGGTCCGTACCGTTATGTTCGGCATCCATCTTATCTGGGCTATTTCCTTATGTTTTTTGGTCTCTTCTTTTTGTGGCCCAACTTGTTTACGCTTCTTCCATTAGTCGCCATTCCTGGATATTTTCGAGTGACCTTTGAGGAGGAAAGGCTTTTGGTGCGGCGTTTCGGTGATGAATATGTGGAGTATCAGAGGAAGACGGGACGGTTTATTCCTATGTTTCGAAATTGACAAACTTGCAGAAGAAATCAAACGATGTGACTAAACCCAATGTTCCGAATAGAGAAGGTAAAAGAAAATAACAAACAGCGCGTAGTAGATTCTCTTGAGTTAGATGTTATAAGGCATGTTTTCGCATTCTATGACATTCAACATGAACCTGAGCACACAACAATGTATGCTGCCTTTGAAAATGGAAGTTTGAAAGGATATGTTCTTATTTACACTGCTCTAGAATTTCCGAGCGTAGTACTGGAATGCGACAGTGACGTAGCTGAGAAGCTAATTGAGTATGCGCCTGAGACCCGTTTTATTATGCATGTTCCACCAAATCTTCTGCCAATTGTAAAGAGAAAGTTTCCACGTGCGAAGTGTTACGTTGAAGATTGGATGCTTGTCAAGAGCGATGACGCCATCTTCTTCAGATCGAAACTCGTGCGTAGACTACGCACTGAGAATGACGCTTCAAAGCTTGCCATGCTTCTCTCAAGTCGAAAGGATCGCACCACGGGGGCAGTTAAGAAATACATTGAAATGATAAGTAAGCAACCGATTTACGGAGTTTTTGCGAATGGCGAACTGGTTTCTTACGCTGGTTCTTTCATTCAGTTACCGCAGGTTTGGATGATAGGCGGGGTCTACACGCATCTAAAACATAGAAG
>JRER01000269.1_pt1 | contig 10774 bp, 8 predicted proteins | sample 210161 | NCBI WGS metagenome assembly JRER01 (sample SAMN03019618, study PRJNA260268) | marine sediment metagenome | biome: Marine; feature: Sediment; material: Clay; isolation source: clay from marine sediments 136 meters below sea floor depth collected from... | place: New Zealand: Canterbury...
GGGAAGGAGGAGGAAAGGATAGCAATTACATTAGGGTATTGTGCCAATAATTGCCAAACCACTCCTATGTCGCTCTCCACCTGTTTTGCCTTTGGGACGCAGACCTGAAGACAAGTGCCACAGACAATGCAACGTTCCTTCATCACCTGAGCCAGGCCCTCCTCCACCTTAATTGCCTTGCATGGGCAACAACGGATACAGGCATAGCAGGCTTTACATTTTTCTCGCTCGGTGTAAACAATGCTCATCTTATCTGCCTACCCCGACAGGATGCCGCTTTCCCTGAGCTGCAGCAAATTTAAGCTCTTTCCTCAGGTTTGCTACCGAGCGTCGGGAGATTGCCACGCCAAATCTCTCCCAGAGCTTGGTCCGGATTGCCTCGTCAGAGGAAAGTTCATTGCCAGTTTCAAGCAGCTGCCTGAGCAGTTCCTTTCTGAACCTCTTCGGTCTGGGGAAAAAGTGTTTAACGGGAATTTCTTCACCCCAGGGGGTGTCTATACTCTTGCCTCTGATAGCGCGACTTACTGAGCTAGGGGCAAGCCCAATCTTTTTGGCTAGCTCCTTTTGACTGAAGGGTAAAAGAGACCTCAAATCACCAGATTCTAGATAGAGTGCTTGCTTGTCAATAATATTTTGCAGTATTTGACTTATTGTGTCCTTACGGCTATTAATTAGTTCCAGCTTCCTGAATAACTGCCTGGCTTGCTTGCTCTCAGCTTCGGTGAACACACCAGCCGCCTTCAACTCCTCAAGCCTTTCATAATCAATGGAATACCTCCCTCGGGCGAAGGAGGGTGAAAAATAGCCAATGACAAAACCCTCCTCGCCCCTTTCCATCGAGGCAATCTTGGTATAGTGAATTCCCTCTGAGCTGAGAGCAGACGGGTGATAGAACTCGCTCAGGATAGAGAACTCATCAATAAGGTTATTTATCTTCCGAACCTCTGAAACTGCTAGTTCACATTCTTTAGCGATTTCTTCAAGGGTCATCCCCGATTCAGGGAATAGAAAACACCGTTTGAATTTCTCCAGCCCCAACCTCTGTATCTGGCCAATGATGTGCTCCTTGTTCAGCAAGAGGGATTCAACATCGAGAGAGCCTTTGTCAGCTACCATCTCCTGTTTAAGTTGATAAAAACTGGATGAAATATCAGCTCTGGGTAACCTCTGGCGGCTGATTAACTTTTCCTGGTGGTAAAGCCTTTGGAAAAGGGGACTCTGCTCTGTCTCAGTGATGAGCCTATTAAACTCATCCTCAGGCATTTCCAGCAGGTTAGCCTGTTCCATTCGCAGGAATTGTCTTAGTTCCTGCCGCATCTGCAGGGACTGTGTTTGCTCCATTCGTAACCTGGACATTTTATACCTCTACCTCAATGGCAAAGATGATAATCTGTGGGGGCAAGACTAAGCCAGGTAGGTGATAGTTCTGGAGATACCGGGAATAGGGTGGATTCTACTAGTGACCAAGTCACCGATATCAGTCAGGCTAGCCGCTTCTAGCTGCTTAAGGGCACCGCAACCTCCTTGGTTCTGCCCACCGCTGTTTCAAAAGAGAACAAAAGCCTTATACACAGCCGGCTTCGCCTATGAAGTTATTCACAGGGTCCACCGCTTAAATTTTGTTCGTGCAAGCCTCCATTCTGGCCTCAGTAATCTATTCCCTCAATCGCTTTCCTTATCCCTTCAAAGTAGTGATGCTTGACTCTAATCATATCAGTGACCATATCTGCCCTCTTTACAATCTCTGTTGGTGCGCTTCGTCCTGTCAAGATGAGATTTACCCAAGGCGGTTTGATATCAATCAGAGCCATTACCTCTTGGATAGTTAACATCTTGATATCTATTGCATTGAAGATCTCATCGAGGATAACCAGGTGGTGATGCCCCTCGAACAACACCTCCTCCGCATATGAAAAAGTCTGCCGAAAGATAGAATGCAGTTCCTCTTCTGTTTGGCCAGCAGTTTTCCCTCTGTTTAGCTGCACTATCTCAAAAGTCCGGTAATTGTCAACGAAGTGATATTCTCCGTAGTCAAGGTCCCCCTTAGGAAACTGAATCATGATTACTTTCAATCCATGCCCCACAGCCCGCAGGGCCACGCCCAGAGCGGCTGTTGTCTTGCCCTTACCCTGTCCAGTATAAACTGCGACGAGACCGCGGCTTACCTCAATTTGCTTCATACTAGTATGCCCTCAATCTCAGCCATAATCTGTTCGGTAGTGAAATGCCTACCAATAATAGTGCCGGTGGGGCAAGCTGCTACACACACGCCACAGCCCTTACACAGAACTTCGTTAACGCTACACACCTTCTTTTCGTTATCAAAGGAGATAGCACTATAGGGGCAAAGAGCCTTGCACATCTGGCATCCAGAGCAGAGCTCTTCATCAATATGGGCGATGGCAGCCTCGATTTCTATACTCCCTCTGACAACACTAGCCAGGGCTCTTGCCGCCGCTGCTGATGCTTGAACCACAGTCTGAGGAATATCCTTAGGCGACTGACAGCAGCCAACTACAAAGATGCCATCGCTCATTGTAGCTACCGGGTCAAGCTTGGGGTGCTTCTCCAGGAAGAAGCCATCGGCGCTCCGGCCAAGTGAGAACAGCCGGGCAACCTCTTCCACATCTGCCCTGGGTTGAAGAGCCGTGCTCAGCACCACCATATCAACAGGGACACGGCGCTGGCGACCGATGAGGGTATCCTCGCCAACTATGATAAGCTTGCCCTGCTCCTCGGGGCTCTCAGCTACATCGGTTACCTCGGCAGGGCGACCGCGGATAAATGTTGTGCCTTCTTCCAGGACGCGGTTATAGAACTCTTCAAACGCTTTACCCACACACCTGAGGTCAATATAGAATTCATAGACCTGAGCTCCAGGAACGTGCTCCCTAATCAGGTGACCGAATTTCACCGAATACATACAGCACACCTGTGAGCAATACTCGTGATACTTCTTATCCCGGCTGCCCACGCAGTGGATAATGCCCACTGTCTTTGGCCTGGAGCCATCCTTCAATAGAACCTCCCCACCGGTTGGTCCTGAGGCATTAATCATCCTCTCAAATTCAAGGGCAGTAATTACATTATCAAGGCGCCCATAGCCATAATGGTGGAGCGGAGATGGGTCAAAGGCATCATAGCCAGTGGCTACGAGTATATTGCCGACCTCCACCTCCACCGTTTCCTCCTCCATCTCCTGATTGATTGCCCCGGCTTGGCATGCCCTAACACACTCCATGCACTCCGAGCACACGCCACAGTTCAAGCAACGCTTGGCTTCCTCGATAGCTGCCTTTTCATCAAAGCCTAGCTCAACCTCGGTAAAGCCCCCCCGCTTCTCCGGGTCAAGTGTTAGCATAGCCTGCCTTGCCCTTGCTTCCACCCCATCCTTTGATACCTCTTTTACCCTTTTAATAGGAGTTGGCCTTCCCTCTTTAAGGTCGACCCCCCTAAGGTAGCGGTCTATAGAGATGGCTGCTTCCTTACCCCCAGCAATAGCAGCAATGACATCAGCAGGACCAGAAACCACATCGCCGCCAGCAAAAACACCTTCAATGTTTGTCTGCAAGGTGACTTGGTCAACAACGAGGGTCCCCCATCCGGTGTATTCAAGCTCCTTGGGCAGCATTGCCTTATCCACCCCTTGTCCGATGGCGATAATCAGGCTATCAACGTCCATATTGAATTCCGAGCCCTCAATAGGCACCGGGCGCCGTCGACCACCGGCATCGGGTTCCCCTAGCTCCATCCGGATACACTGGATGCCAGTTAATCGGTCATCCTTGGTTAAGACTCTGACCGGCGCTGCCAGGATGTGGAGATTTACTCCCTCCCGCTCCGCTTCATCCACTTCAGTGCTAACGGCGGGCATCTCCACTCGGGAGCGCCGATAGACAATTGAAACCTCCTTTGCTCCCAAGCGTTTGGCTACCCTGGCTGCATCTACAGCAGCGTTGCCTCCGCCTATAACTGCCACCTGCTCCCCATGGTCAACCTTAATCCCCGAACTCGCCTGCTTGAGGAAGTCGAGGGCGTGGATCACACCCTTGGCGTCCTCATGAGGGATACCCACCTTCTGGCTTGTTCCAGCACCGGTAGACAGGAATATCGCTTCATAGCCCTGATTGAAGATGTCCTCAAAGTTCTTCACCGGGGTATTGGTCTTTATCTCCACCCCCAGCTCTTGGATATAGCTGATTTCATTATCCACCACCTTCTGGGGCAACCTGTATTCAGGGATACCATAGCGCAACAGCCCACCGCTCTGAGGAGCAGCCTCAAAAACGGTAACCGGGTATCCCTCTCTTATCAGGTCATAGGCACAGGCAAGACCCGCTGGACCAGAGCCAATGATAGCCACTTTATCTTCCTTGGTCCTTTCAATTGGGGTTGCCTTTTCTCTCCCCACCCTCAGCTCGTAGTCAGCCATGAAGCGCTTTAAAGAGCGGATGGACACCGGCTCATCAACCTTCCCCCGTTCGCACTCCGATTCACAGGGATGGGTGCAAACCCGCCCGCAGACCCCGGCGAAGGGCATAGTTCGCCGCAGCACCTCAAGAGCCTCCCTGAACTTTCCCTGGGAGATAAGGGCGATATAACCTTGGGCGTTGACCCCAGCAGGACAGGCAACCCGGCAGGGAGGATAGCCCCGCTTATCGATAACAAAAACGTTGGGCACAGCTTGAGGAAAAGGCCGATATATCGCCTTTCTCTGACCTAATCCGAGGTCAAACTCGTTAGGCACCTCAACGGGACACACATTAGCACACTCAGCACAGCCGGTACACTTGTCAACATCCACATATCTAGCCTTCTTCCTTATCTTAGCCTTGAAGTTGCCAACATACCCTGAGACATCCACCACCTCGCTACAGGTCATTAGCTTGATATTAGGATGAGAACCCACTTCACTCATCTTGGGGGTGAGGATACAAGCCGAGCAATCCAGAGTGGGGAAGGTCTTATCTAGCTGCGCCATGTGTCCGCCAATGCTGGGCTCCCTCTCCACCAGGTAGACCTTATGCCCAGAATCAGCAATCTCCAGAGCAGCTTGAATGCCAGCGATGCCACCCCCAACAATCAGGGTATTGGGGTTGACCGGGACTCTCTTGGTCTCCAGGGGCTCCTGGTAGAAAACGCGCCTTACCGCTGCGCTTACCAGAGCCTTGGCCTTCTCGGTGGCTGCCCCATGGTCTTCAGTTACCCAGGAGCAATGCTCCCTGATATTAGCCATCTCAAAGAGATAAGGGTTTAGCCCTGACTCCTGGCAAACTCGACGGAAGGTTCGCTCATGCATCAGTGGAGAGCAAGAAGCCACCACTACCCGATTGAGTCCCAGCTCCTTAATATCCTGTCTAATAAGGTCCTGCCCTGGGTCAGAGCACATATACGTGTAGTGTCGAGCAATGGTCACAGCAGGCAATCCCTGAGCAAACTCAGTAACTGCCTCCACGTCTACCGTACCAGCGATATTAGCACCACAATGACAGATATATACTCCAATTCTTGGCTCCATACTCTGCTCCTTAGAGATACCTTGATAGTTGCTCATCTTTTCCATTTAGGTCGGTAAACTACGTAGTAAAGCGGCTCTACCACTCTCCTCTCTATATATTCAGGATAGGGTGGGGAACGGGCTATTTCGTAGGAAACTATTAGCACCTTTTTTCTTGCGAGCTTTAGTGCCACCTCAACTAGTTGCTCAATAAATTTCCGATCGTAGGCAATCTCCACCACACTATCTTGACCATCTTGGCTCCGTATGCTTCCCGTCAGCTCAGGATTGAACAGGGTCACATAGTCAAAGCTATTCTCCTCAAAAGATAGGTCTGGAATAACCGCGATCGCCGCTTTTATATTGTTCCGCCGTAGCTGCTTTATGCACCGTGGGTCTTTATCAACGGCAACAGTATTTCGGTGCAAATAGGCAAGCGATATGGCGCCAGATGCCATATCCAATATCGAGCCTGATGGATTTAGCCCTGCATCATCGAGGATCTCCTTGAAATACTTTAGCTTCCACCTTCTTTCCCATTGGCTAATGACAATGTCCTCTACACAGTCCCACTTGTAAGCATCCATTTCCGCTAATAACTTGTCCACAGCTCGCCCTGGCACATTGTCTTTTAATCTCATAATAGTTCGTCCCGTAATCCTGCTGATGTTTGCTAAAACGGTTTTAATCCAGTGCTTTAGTCTTCTCCCTCAGGGACCTAAACAATGCATCGACTCCTTTGCCAAAGAGTCTTATCTTTATGGGCTTGCCTTGACCATATCTTTTGTAGACCCGACATACTTGACAGATGCTAATATCGTCACCCCTGTTCCCGTCATCGGTTAGCTTGCAATATGTCCCCTCTATCTCCCAGCAGGGATGAGATGAATTCTTTGTTGCTGGGCATTCATTCCTTATAGCTTCAGGGCAATGGCACATCTGCCAGCAGGGTATCTTCCCCTGCCAAAAATCTCGAGGTAATTCCTCCACTGTTTCCCTCGCCTTTTTATGCTCCAATCCCATCTCTTTTCCCCAATTACATCAAGCCATATCTGCGTTCTCAGCACATCTAGGAGCGCCACATTTCTGCCTCTGGAGAACCGCTGAAGAAATTGCCTTATAAGACAGGTTTCCCACAATCGACGTTGAGATTTTCCACACCAAGTGGTATATTTGTTTTGGGGAAAAGAGGTGCCTTTTGGATAAGATCAGGGTCGTGCTGGTTGAGGATCATGTGGTAGTCCGGCAGAGCCTTCGACAGTTTCTCAACCGTGCAAGTGATTTGGAGGTGATTGGCGAGGCGAGTGATGGTGAGGAGGGAGTACGAGTGGCGACAGAACTTAAGCCTGATGTAATCGTCATGGATGTGGCTATGCCTAATGTCAACGGCATCGAAGCGACGAGAAGAATTAAGCGGCTCTGCCCTAGTAGTGCCGTGCTTGCTCTCACTGCCTATGATTATGATCAGTACGTCTTTGCCCTGTTAGAGGCAGGCGCCGCTGGCTATTTGCTAAAGGATGTAAGCGGAAGCGAGCTTATGGATGCTATCCGAGCGGTGCATCGAGGGGACTCGGTGCTTCACCCTGCAATTGCCCGCAAAGTACTAGCGCGATTTAAACAGCTCGCAGTTAAGCCCGGTAAGGAATACACCTCAGGTCTTCTCACTGAGAGGGAGATCGAGGTGCTCAAGAGAGCGGCCAAAGGCATGAGCAACAAGGATATTGCCGACGAGCTCTTTGTTAGCGTGCGCACCATTGAGACCTGTCTGGGGAGCATCTTTAACAAACTTGGAGTCGCCTCACGCACTGAAGCGGTGGTACATGCCTTGAAAGAAGGCTGGTTCGCTTTGGATGACCTCGCCCCAGATTAAGGATTTCAATATGGCTTTAGTGGAAAGGACTATCCAACTTAAAAAGGCGGTACAGAGCGTCCATTTCTGGCTTATCCTAGCCATGTTGGTAGCTTTTTCTGTCCTTCACTATATTGAGGAGCTAGGCATAGGCACATGTCCCTTCTGCTATCTTGGATTTACTCGGCATACGCTAGCTAGGATCCTGTTCCTGATGCCTATAATCTACGCCGGTTTTTCCCTCAGACTATGGGGGGGGTTGGCAACCGGCTTTGTAGCCTTACTCATTATGCTGCCTCGTGCCTTTTTCTTATCTCCTAGCCCCCTAGATGCTTTAGTTGAGTCGGCGGGCATCGTCTTCACCGGCATTCTGGCATGCTTTTGGTTTGACGCTCAACTGAAAAGGAAAGAGGAACGCCGGCAGGCAACAACAGAGCTAGAGACAGTGCAACAGGAGCTTCAGTCCCATATCAGGCTTTCACGCAGCAATGAGAAAAGGCTTGCCACCCTTAACGCCATCTCCACCATGCTCAGTCACTCTTTAGATTTAGAGCAGGTTCTCCGCAACGCTCTAAATATGGTCACAGAAGTGATGGAAGCGGAGGTTGCCTTGATATTTTCCTTAGATGAACGGGCTCAAGAACTCAGGCTTTTGGCTTATGAGGGTGTGTCCGACAAATCCGCCCACGATATAGACCGACTGAAACTTGGGGAAGGCTTTAACGGACGTGTAGCTCAGACCGGGGAACCACTGGTGGTGGAAGATAGTTCCCACGGCCCCAAAGTCACAAGACAGGTGGTGAAGCAGGAGAAAATCGAAGCTGTGCTCATCGTCCCCCTCAGGGCCAGGGGTTTGGTTGTGGGAACTGTTTGTGTGGCGAACCGGCGCCCTCGCCAATTCCTTACTGAGGAGGTGGATTTGCTCACCGCCATCGGAGGTCAGATTGGCATTACTATTGAGAATGCCAAGTTCTACCTAGAGCAACAGCGGATGCAAGAGAACCTGCGCTTCTATGTTCAGCAGATAACTAGGGCTCAAGAAGAGGAACGGGAGCGGATCGCCCGCGAGCTTCATGATGATACAGCTCAAACTCTTGTTGCCCTGTCTCACCAAATAGAGGATTTCGCCAGCAATAATCAGCAGCTGTCGGCGGAGGATATTGAGTTACTGAAAAGCTGGCGTGAGCAGTTTAGAGACGTTTTACAAAGGCTGCGCTACTTTAGCCGAGATCTGCGCCCATCCGTATTGGACGACCTGGGTTTGCTCCCAGCGCTGGAGTGGCTAACTGATGATTTAGAGAAACAATCTGGGATAAAGGCAAATTTAAGGGTAGTTGGTACCCAGCAACGCTTGAGCTCAGAGGTAGAGCTATTGCTCTTCCGCATCATTCAAGAAGCAATCAATAATGCTAGGCGCCATGCCGAGGCATCAAAAATTGAGGTCTGCGTAGAATTTGAAGAAGGTAAAATAGTAGCCACTGTTAGGGATAATGGCAAAGGGTTCGAATTGCCTAGGACGTTAGGAGAGCTATCTCGGGGTGGGAAACTCGGGCTTATTGGAGCGGAGGAGCGAGCCCGATTGCTAGGCGGTAGTTTGACAGTACAATCTGAGCCAAGCAAAGGTACCACTGTGGTCATCGAGGCACCGGTATAACTACTGAATAGCTAACAGGTATTTTGCCCCAGCGATACTAGGAAATGCTCAGCTTTTTCAATAGGTAAGCTTTGCTCTGAAAACTCACCGAGCCTGAATTTGCTCTGGAGCAGGATTCGAACTCCTCTTCACGGTCTCCATTTTTACCCTAGTGCTTCTATGGTAGCAAGTGGGAGGAAAAGCTCTTAGTGTTCTAAGATTGCACGATTCGCTATAAAGTGCAATCGAAAGGAAACTTGGTAGACGCAGCTCGGCCACTTAAAGTGTCCATTACTTCGATCCCACAATGTGTCCTATTTTTGCTCAAGTCGCGCACTCTTTCTCGAGACAATAACTCTTGGGCGAAAAATCGTGGCTTCGGGGACGGACGCTGTCAGAACCTACTTGATGAGGTTATTGGTAGTAATTACAAATTAAGGACTTTCTTAGGATTTTCATAATAGAGTTTTCTGAGAACTTCTTTATCTAAATTAAAACCCTTATGTACCCAATCTTTCTCCCCAAACTCACAGGTATATTCCGCCTTTTGGTGGAGATCAATATCACACCTTATTCTTTGATAGAGCCAGTCAAAATCTTTATCTGTCGAGCCACTTAAAATAATATCTGAACCAAACAAGATTCTATCCTGATAAGTTAAGATAAAATCTTTTACTTTGCCTAAGTCTTGTCTAAAATAATAATGATATCTCTTAATGCCCCCACCCATGGAAAGATCAATATATAAGTTAGGGTGTTTGTCTAGAAGTTCTGCGCACTGGTCAAGATCGATCCCTGTCATTATTGTTGAACAGTAATGAGCATGGATAAAGGTCACTTCAGGAAAATCTGAATAGACTTGATCTAATTGGTCTTTCAATTCGGGAATATTGATAATACTTCCGTGAAGCAAAACCGGTACCTTGTATTCAGCCGCCTTTTGATAAACCTTATACATATTTTCTGAATTAAGGGGTTCGTCATAAAAATTGGGATGACCGCCAATAAGCTTTAGACCCTCTGCACCATCCTGGAGACATTGTTCAAAAATCTCAGCTGCCTCGGGATCAGCTTCATCAATGGTACAGAAAGGGACGATCTTTTCTGGATATAGTTTCTTAATATGTTTAATTAAGGACTCCTGATGAGTTTTATAACCTCGATTATCGGGTGCCGAGCCGGTTGGCAAAAAAACAACTTTAGAGATTCCCAAACACCCGGCAGCTTTCAAGAATTCTTCGATATCCGCACCGGCTTGATAGTGCTCGTGCATATCAATTTTTCCATAAAGCCCATCAAGAAGTATTTTATCTTTAATTAAAAGAAATTGCTCTGAAAGTTGCTCGGCTGTTTTTTGAGTTATTCTTTGATCACTTTGGTGGGAAGAAGGGATTAAATTCAATATTTTAGCAAAAGCAAGGTAAGGATCTTCTACTGGTTCTAAGAAATCATCCCTATCTAAGATAATTTCATGGCTTTCAAATAAGTCCTTCAAGTAATCGCCCAAAGTCTGGGGATGTAGAGGTGCAGGACATGCAGATAAAAATATAAGCGCAATTAATAGAGAGATAAGTAATGATTTCATAATTGCTTGAGTCATACAACGATTCTATCAAAAAACCGCCTTGTTGGCGATTTTTCCCTTCGGTGGTGACTGGTTCGGATAGTTAGACTAAGTGCGAGGTCAAAAGTTCTGTCTATCGTCCAGCGTCGCTCACCTAAGTGGACTGGAACTGCACCTTATTAATGACTAGAGCAAATGTTTTCTCAAAAGTTTTACCTTTTATGCGGTATG
>JRER01001590.1_pt1 | contig 10770 bp, 10 predicted proteins | sample 210161 | NCBI WGS metagenome assembly JRER01 (sample SAMN03019618, study PRJNA260268) | marine sediment metagenome | biome: Marine; feature: Sediment; material: Clay; isolation source: clay from marine sediments 136 meters below sea floor depth collected from... | place: New Zealand: Canterbury...
CTTGGCTAAGGCTTTGATTTGTTGGTTTAGTTTCTTTATTTCCTCAATTGTTTCATGGATTTCGGTTTTTGTTTTTCCGCGTAGCTGCTTTAATTCCCTGACTTCTATGTTTAATTCGTCTCTTTCACTTCTTAGTTCACGTATTTCAGTGCGTAAATTCTTAACCTGCTCATTAAGCTTGTTCCTTTTTTCTGCCCATTTTCCTGCTTCGACATTTAGCCTGTCTCTCTGTTCTTTCAAAGCTGAAAGCTTTTGTTGTAATTCCTCGATTTTCTGAGTTTTGTCCTTTGACAACTATTTTTTCCTCTTTTGTTTTGTCCATTCAAGAATTCTCTGAATTAATTGTGCTCCGTCTTTTGATGTGAAAAGTTGTAGATTCCAGTCTTCCTTAAGCCTCCACCGTTCTACCAAGCTATTGTTAGCTCTTTTAAGGAATGGTTGTTTGTGTATGAGTATTCCCCTTCTTTGCCATTGTGGGGTTTTGGCTAGATTTACACCCTGCTTAAACATCATTTCGTGGAATTTCTTAGTCTTTAAACCTTTAAGTTTTTTAGCTATTTCTGCTGGCTTGTAACCCATTTTGCGGTAAATCCAGTAAGCATATGCGTTGTTGTGGTTTCTCCAAGTGTTCATTTGCCGCCAAGATAAATATTCAATTATCTTCTCCATATTTGATGCAATAACTATGCGCGAATCAAAAGCAGCGACTTGGTTTTTGTCAAAGAATTTCTGTAGGTTTAAGGAATAGGCACTTGAGACCAAACCTGACAATATTGAATCTGTTTTTTCGATTCTTCTGCGAAAGGGGGCAGCATCTATGAAAAGAATGTTTAGCTCGTCGCTTGCGACATAAATTAAAGCGGGATTGAAACCTTTTTTGAACAGAATTTTCCAGATGAAACAAGGCATTTTGCAATTTTTTCATCGAAGGGTTTCTCAGCTTTTATTGTTTCTGAAAGTTTTCTGAATCTCCATCCATCTAGCCTTATGAAGAATGGGGTTTCTGGTGGAATGCACGTTTTTGAGAATATTTCATTTTTAGGCCAGTTTCTATATCTAATTAACGATGATTCTTGCGTTGGTCCTCCAACACAGGAGCTTTGTTTCACCATTTGCTTTCGCAAACTCCACTTTTTCTATGCCTAAGCTACTAAAAAGTATAATGGGAGCGGGTTCTGTTGACTCTTCGGGGCCTAAGCCATTTTCGGAGACTTTTGTTAACTAGCAGGGCTTTTTATTTTGTGTAACAGTGTGCGTTAGGCTATTTAAGGTGTTTAAACTCTATTATTGATTATGAAAATAGTTTTTGTCCAAACTGGAGGCACAATTGATAAGGACTATCCGAAAACAAAGAAAGGATATGCCTTTGAAATCGCGGAGCCTGCCGTAAAAAGAATACTACAAAAGGTCAATCCTAACTTTGATTTTGAGATAATTACTCTTCTGAAGAAAGATAGTTTAGATATTACAGAAGAAGACAGAAAGAAAATACATGAAGCTTGTCAGAAGGCTGATAGCGACAAAATAGTAGTCACACACGGAACCGATACAATAATTGAAACAGCCAAAAAATTAAGTGATATTAAAAACAAAGTTGTAGTTTTAACGGGTGCCATGAGACCAGAGAAGTTTTCGGATTCGGATGCTTCATTTAATGTTGGAACCGCAATTGGTGCCATAAATGTTCTTGAGAATGGTGTGTACATTGCCATGAATGGAAGAATTTACCCTTGGCATGATGTTAAGAGAAGTTCGAAAACAGGCCAATTCATAGAAAGATAAGAAGCACCCGCTTTTACTCGAGCGCGCACTGAAAAAATAGGGGGTATCGACTATCGGATTTGAGAACTTAGTTCTAGAAGAAAGTTCTAACCGTAAGTCAACGGAGATTTCAAGGTATATATAAGGGGGGTAGAGTCTCAGTAGAGACCTCGTGATCTCGACATTCTGGATCTGGAGAGGCAGGTCTGGGAGTATCTTCCACGCGGAAAAATAGGAGGGGGGTGGTGATTTTACGCTCTGAAGAGAGGTTTAAATTGAAAAAGTAGGGGGGTATCCGCTATTGGTTGAAAAACTCTGTAATAGGATGTCAGATATAGAAGCGAGCGCCTTACTCTAGGATGATTCTTGCGTCCACTGTTTTCGCTCCCTTTTCATAAACCATTATAGGGTTTAAGTCAAGCTCCTTAATCTCTTGATGCTCCATAACAAGCCTTGAGGTATTTAGCAAAATTTCAACTATGGCTTCTATGTCTGCTGGAGGCGTATTTCTATACCCTTTCAGCAGTGGATAAGCCTTAACTGCAGCAATCATTTCTCGGGCTTCATCCTCAGTTACAGGCGCTATTCGAAAAGCAACATCCTTTAAAATCTCCACAAAAATCCCGCCCAACCCAAACATCAACGTAGGACCAAATTGCGGATCCTTAGTTGCGCCCACAATGATTTCAGTTGATTGAGGAGCCATTTCCTGAACCAGCATACCAACTATTTTCGCGTTTGGCTTATGCTTTTTGACGCTATTCATTATTTGCTTGTAAGCATTTTGAACATCTTTCGCGTCTTTTAAATTGACTATAACGCCGCCTACATCTGACTTGTGGATAAGGTCTGGCGAAACAATTTTGAGGACCACTGGGTACCCGATTTTCTCCGCAAATTTGACAGCCTCTGTGCCGTTTTTCGCCACTTTAAAATCGGTAACTGGGATTCCATATTCTATACATACTGTTTTAGCTTCTGGTTCAAGCAAAAACTTTCGTCCTTCTTTCTTAACTTCGTTGAAGATTTTCGATACTGTACTCATGGTTGGGACACCTTAGAGAATAAACTAATATGCATATGCTCAACCTTTAAAAAGTCTTAGGGGGGCCAACGCCAATATTCAAAGCTCCACTTGTATACGCCGCCATCTTTCAACATCCAAGCATCGCATCCTACGGGTCCTAGAATCCAGTTTTGCTTATTATCGTCCCAATGATACCAAAGCCAAGAATAGCCTTCAGAGTATGCTTCTTCAAAATGGTAAACTGTGTATTCCTCCTTGTCATTGATCGATTTCAAGAAAATATGTCCAGGCTTCATCAATGGATTGTAATCTTGGTCGGTTGTGGCTACGCTTTGCGTCAGTTGAAACAGTGAATAACCCGCAGGTACGTTTGTTTCGTTATGCCACTCTTCTATGCCATTACCGTAGTTTATGCATATGCTCACGGTTAATGTCACAGTTTCGCTCACTACTATGCTAAGCTCTCTTATCGTGAGCAGGTTGAACAATTCATAATACTCATTCAGCAATCTTCCGAAATCTTCCTCTGTCACATTGCCTTCTTGGTGAACTAGATAATTTTCTTCTAATGTGTAATAGGTTTCATTCAGATCTTCTTGATCCATTAAAAGGGAACTATAGTTGCCTTTCAGATTGTCCATTAATCTGCCGAATGGCTGCATTAGTGAACTAAAATTAACCTCCGGGAAGGAATAGCTGCCATAAAGCATAGAGTACTCGCTGAGCAGCGTGTTGTATTTACCCATTGTTTTATCATAGTTTGAAGCCGTCTTATTTAGGGACTGCTGGTTTTCACCTATCTGTTGGGTGTACGTCTCATTTTGAAGATAGAAGTATCCAGCAAGACCTGATATCGATACAGCCCAAATAATCATGGCTAACGTTAAGAATACCAGAGTTCTCTTCTCAACCAATCTTCCCACCCCCTACAAGATCCTTTAAAGTCTTTATTGATGGTAGACTTAATATTCCGAAGACAGCCGTATTGGAGAGTATGTGAATTATTGAAAAGAACACACCGTAGGCTATTGCTGTTAACATAGCCAAAGCGAAGTTCATCCCGGATAGAATCAGCTGGAAACCTACCCCCACATTTGTAATTAGGTCGAAAATCAAGGCAATTACGGCTCCTACAATGGCTGTTTCGGTACAAAATCTTGCTGAATCAATTTGTTTGGGCATTAGCCTTCTGTAAACTCCTCCAAGAATACCCGCTATCGCCATTCCAAACATCTGGAAGGGCATATTTAAACCTGCGAAACCATACGGGGAAAGGAAACCATTGACAAACATAATAAAACATCCAAAGAATGCACCATCCAAAACTCCGCAAATTAATCCAACGGTGAACGTTATGAACGATGTGAACTCCACGTTTGGGGGTCGCGGCGTCAACTGTATTGCAAGACATAAAGCCGCTAAAATGCCAAACAAAGCTAATTTTCGTGTGTTGGACGAATTGATTCTCATGGATGTTGGATGGATTATCCATCCATATAAGCTTTTCGCAACCAGACGAGAATCAAATACTTAGAGAATACCGATTTAGATTAGGAAATTGCCAAGGAAGCAAACACTTTTGCGTCGTTAACTAGGTTTTCTATTTTTGAATACTCATTCGGTTGATGCGCCATCTCATCTATCGTGCTCCAAACAACCGCTGGAACCTCTATTTTTCGGAAGAAAGCGGCGCATGTTCCCCCGCCAATTCCTCCAACTTTCGGCTCTATTCCCTTGACTTTTCTAATCGCTTCTTTCAACATGACAACTATTTTCGAGTTAGCGTCAGTGGGTTTGGGAGCCACACTCTTTCGCAATACTTCAATCTTTATTTTTGCTCCAGTCTTCTTTTCAAACTCTTCCGCAAGCCCGTGAATATCCGTTAATATCGCTTGTAGGCTGTAGCTTGGCAGTATTCGACAGTCAAAATGAACGATGTCTTCTCCTGGGATTATGTTTACGGCGTCAACGTTTTTCTCTTTCTTTGTCATTTCAAAAGTGCTTTCTGGTGGGTCAAAATACTCGTCCTTAAGCGAATATTTCTCGTGTAGCATTTTGTCCAGGGCTAAAGCGTATTTCATTCCTATGCGATGGGCGTTTAAGCCCTTGTCAGGTCTGCTGGCGTGAGCTTGTTTTCCAGTTGTGCGTATTCTAAACCATAAGCCGCTTTTTTCAGCTATTTCTATGAAGCTTCCATTCTCGTTTCCGCTGTCTGGCACGATTATTAGGTCGTCTTTTTTGAAGAGTCCTTGCTTTATGAGGTGTTGGATTCCATAGGTGCTTCCTTGTTCCTCATCGGCAACAAAGGCTAGGGCTACTGTTCTTTTCGGCTTTATGCCTAAACTTTTTAGAGTTTTAACCGCAAAAATGGATGCTATCATGGATTGTCCATTGTCTTCGCTGCCACGTCCATAAATTCGTTCCTCTTTAATCATTGGTTCAAAGGGTTTTGTAACGGTCCAAAGAGACTCTTCTCCCGGTGGAACTACATCTAGGTGTGTTATTATCCAAAGTTTTTCAGCACTGCTTTCTCCATAGTAGTAGGCTATAATGTTTGGTCTCTTTTTAGAGGGAACCCTTTCATCTTCTGCATCGTAGCGTTCTATTTTGTCAAAGCCCACGGTCTCTAATATCTGCATCAGTTTTTCAGCTTTCTTTAATTCTCCTTCTCCGCCGTTTTCTGGAGCTATTGCCGGAACACGGATAAGCTCCAGCAGAGCTTGTGTTATTACGTTTTTCTGTCTTTCAATTTCAGAAAAAATATTTTGAGATTGCATGGGCATCACGTTTGGGTTGTTTTGATTACAATTGTTGACTTGTTGCCTTTAACGTTTTGCTGAGAAAAAGCGCGTGCGCTCCTATTGCAGAGTTTTTCAACCAATAGCGGATACCCCCCCTCCTTTTTCAGCACACAGTCTCAATTTACACCTTTTTCAGTGCATAACATCACTACCCCCCTTATTTTTTCGCGTGGAAGATAGTCCCGGACCTTTCTCTCCAAGTGCAGAATCTCGAGGTCTCTGCGAAACTCTACCCCCCTTATATATACCTTGAAACCTCCGTTGACTTGCAGCTAGAACTTTCTTCTAGAACTAAGTTCTCAAACCCAACAGACGAAAACCATCCACTTGAAGATCTAGCGCGCGCTAATCAATTTGCACACCAAATAATCTCTTATTGCCTAGATTATTTATCAACTTTAACTGTTTATCATTTTCCAAGTAATATGTTTTCGTGATCTCTTCCTCCATCGAGTCTTACCGGAGGCTTTTGGAAGTGAATGGGTGTAGAAAATCCACTTCACATGTTACTCACAGCTGGGCGCGCGAGTCGTTTTTCTTCTTTTTAGATTGTTATATGCCGTTGTGTGTGCATTTCGTTTGACCAGTGATTTCTCATTGGGTGGAGAGATTAAGGCGAATCTATGATAAAGCAAATTTAAAGGTGCTGATATAAGAAACTGCAAAAGATTCTTCCAAAAAAGGAGGAAATGAAGGGCTTCTAAGGTGATCCCTAACGAGCTAAGTTGCGTCTTTGTATTTCCATTAGAGCTTTGGCTTTGTGTCTTTCCGCCTCCAGCATAGCATTCCTGAGTTCCTTGTGATAATCATAATGTGGGGAATACGCAGAAACACCGGAAGTCTTCTCTTCTCGGGAAGGCAATGGTAACTCAAGGCCACTGTCCTTTCCTAATGCCCGAAGTATTTTTCTGGCAAAGGAGCCTTTTCGGAGTGGTTTAATCTTTCTCATCCGTCATCACCACACATAGACCTATACACAAAGAGAGACATAGATGTTGTGCCGTCATAAGACGGTAAAAGATGTGCCGTCATTTGACGGCTATAGAATTATATGTGGCGGTGCTCATTTCTATTTTGGTGTTTGAGATGCCGTTGTTTGATGTTGCTCTAAAAATGACGCGCTCCAAAGGCGAATCTATTTTCATAGATTTAACTCGTAGATTCCCAAGCGCAAGCGTTTTCATTTGGTGCAACAGAGAGAATGATGTTATAGAGATTGTCGTGAGGAACCCAGAAGAATACCCTTTAGTTATTGAAGAGATTCATGCACAGCGTGCCCGCATCAAGGATATCATTGAAGAAATTGTTGATGAACACAGACTCTATTTGAACTTACATACATGTGACTGCATGAAACACAATACAATTGTCAGACATATCGGGAAGCTAAACATTCTCAACATCTTTCCAAATATGATAGAAAATGGCTGGGCATACCACAGGCTTATTGTATTCAAACATGAAGCCTTGAAGGAACTTCTGAAACGCCTTGAGAATGCAGAATGGTTTTACAAGATCCTGCGCAAGGTTCCGCTTGACGGGTTTGTTGCGAGTTCCCTGACTATGTCTGCAGACGCGGTACTTTCCGGCCTGACAGAGAAACAAATGGAAGCTATTCTTACCGCACATCGCCACGGCTACTATAACCTACCAAGGCTTTCTGATGTTCAAACAATTGCTGCCAAAGAGAAGGTTCCACGGACAACGTTTCAAGAGCATCTGACGAAGGCTGAAAACAAACTTGTGGCAGCACTGGTTCCAAATATCAAATTATTCTACCATGCCTCGCCAGAAAGAAAAAAGAATCTTAGAGTAAAACGGAACATCTCCAGGATACCCCTAAGCCGGCAGATAGTAGATAAGAGGAAATCTATGATAAAGCCGCGCGCGGCAGCTCTTGCATGATTCTGAGTAGAAGACTTCGCCATGGGCTCAAAATTGCTAGTTATAATCGCAACCGGTGATAGGGAAAAAGCTATAGCGGGTTTGTGAAAGTGCGAGGAAAGTGAACGAAAAGTGAATGAAAGCAATAGTTAATCATTCGTTGCTATGCGTTTAATTCTTGTAGAGCTTTCAGTCGTTTGACTATGTTGGGGTGCGTGTGGAAAATTTCAGTGATCCTGTCCAGTGTTGTCGTTCTGCTTGATAGAATCTCTTGAACCAATTTTTGGTCGCTTGAAGCTGCTGCGTGCGATATTGCCATTGAATCTGTTTCTGCGCGGTCTGGATCGGAAATGAATAGTGCCTTAAAAGCGTTTAGCTGCTGTTTTTGCTTTCTGATTTTTTTCATGTTTTTGGTCGAGTGAACTATTTTTGCCAGTCCTTCTGAAAGTTTACGCGGGCCATCTTCAACAACTGATACGCTGTGTCTATCAGCGTAATATTCGCGTAATCTACTTAAGTAGAGTATGAACATGTTTAGGATCCATGAGAAAACCATGAAACCTATGGCTAACAATGCTGCTCCGCCGCCTCCCTCTCTTTGTCTGCCAAACATGGACGACAGCATAAGCGAAAAACCGATGTAGTAAAGGAGTGCAGGTAGTATGGAAACAAACATCATTATCTGGACGTCTCTATGCTTCAGATGTCCAAGCTCATGCCCGATAACAGCTTCAACCTCCTCACTCTCCAGCGTCTTCAATAACCCCTTAGTGACTGCCACTCGGTTTCCAGCTATTGGTGAACCATATGCAAACGCGTTCGGAATTGGAATTTGCGCAAGCATGAGCCGCGGCTTTTTTATTCCGCTTTTTCTGCTAAGGTTATCAACCATCTCGTGGAGCCTTGGATTTTCATGTTCTGGAATTTCCCGTACACGATAAAGGGCATCAATTATGTAAGGAGAGATTAGCCACTGAAAAATATTAAAAGCGACAATCAAAATGCCCAAAGTTATCAGATTTAAGGAGCCTACCAAACTTAGAATTACCGTGAAGAATAGTGTTGACAAGCCGATTATTGTTGCTAGGGTTCCAATCATGGATAACCGTAGTTTCCAAAGACTCATTCTTATATCCTCAATCAATGTTCACGGAACAAAAGTAACTTATATTCTTTACTATATCTTTTTTAGTATTACTATGCATTTTTGTTATTTCCTCTTTCTGAACAGCATTATATCGTTTGTTGTGCAGATGTATTCAAACCCTGACTCTATGAGTCTTCTAGCTTGCTCTACGCTTTCTGCGGTTACTGAATGACAATCATCTGTTTCATAGATCACTAGATGAGTGTAAATTAAAGTGTTGTTTATGTTCCTATGCCCTTTCTCATAACTCCACACACTTTAACCAAGAATGAACACGGAAGCCATAACAAAAATCTTCCGAAAAAATGAGAATTTTCCGACAAATTTCCGAAATGTTAATACCAACCTTTTCTCTATCTTACATGAGAAAATGACATCTAAAACAGTGGAAACAGCTGAAACGTCCATTGAAATAGTAAACGTTGTTGTGTCTGCCACACTACAACAGGCGGTAGACTTGGGTACGATAGCGGAGGCTTTTCCCAATGCAAAATACCCCTCACCCAAGTTTCCGGGACTGGTCTTTCGACTGAAAAAGCCGAAGACCGCCACTTTGATTTTTGGTTCGGGCAAAATGATCTGTACGGGAGGAAGGTCAGAGAAAGAGGCAACAAAAGCCGTATCCAGAGTCGTCAAAGAACTGAGGAGAAAGAGTTTAGTCGTCGCCAGCAAGCCGGAAGTAAAGGTAGAAAACATTGTTGCCTCAGCGAACTTAGGTCGAGCAGTTGATCTGGAACGGTCATTTTTAGCACTCCGAGGTGTAATGTACGAACCCGAGCAATTCCCCGGGCTAGTCTACCGAATGGAAGACCCAAAGGTTGTTTTTCTCATTTTTTCTAGTGGAAGAGTGGTTTGCGTCGGTGCAAGAACTGAGGAGGAAGTCCACCGTGCGGTCGACAAACTCCATCAAAAGATTGACGCCCTGAATCCTCCAAGTCCTTCCCAATATACACTTCAGAGAGGCGACCAAATTGAAACTCCAGAGCACATTCTCGTACGTCACATAAACTTGGCGGACTTTGCGTCCTCGGGACCTAGAGGAAAAATGTGCACTCACATACGTGGATTATGGTGTCACAACGAGTCTTGCGACGGCCCTCCATGCCGTTTTGCTCGTTGGATCCAAGGGATGCTAGAGGATGGCTTCTATGGATGCTGGGGCTTTCATTGGCAAGAAGAATGGTACACGACAGATACTAAGAAGGCGCAGAGGAGGTTTACTGATTATGTCTCCGATTAGCGCGCCAAGAAGCATTGAACTTAGTAATGAAGTGGTTAAGAAAAATGATCGAAAAAGAACTAACTTATGCACCTAGTAGTTACGGACTTGGCTTGATAGAGGAGAAAGAACGACAAAACTGTCACGCTATTTTACTAAAACGTGAAATCCAACCAAACGAATCTGGCTTCCACATCTGTTACATTTCAGAATTATCTCTTTTAAACGGTCCTCCTTCGATACTGTTTCCAAAATTATGTAAACATCTTCTGTTTCGTCTTCAGGAGATATCTGAATTCCACATCTCGGACATTTAAATTCTCCACTTCCTTTGATTTTATTCAAATCAATAATGTAAGATCCGATTTGTTTCAAATCTATTCCGACCAGCTCTACTAAAGGTATTAAAAATGATTCTGTTCAAATTAAAAGTGTTATGAAAGAATTCTCTAGAAATATGCTCTAGAAAACAACTCAATGCGCACGCTCTGAAAATAGCGATTTATCGATTCTTATGTTTCTTCTCCTTCTCTTTCAAAGCTTCAAATAATGCATGAAAAATCGTATATCGCTCCGAATGTGAATCCCCGTTTTTTCTAGGCTTATTTTCGTCTGTCAAGGCCCTCTCCGAGACCAAAATCAAGTGGCAATTATATCAACGATATTTCAAGCCTGTAATATAGCGAGGGAATAAACATCATCCTAATCATGCACAACATAAAAGGATAAGAATTTTCTACAATGGGATTCTCCTTCCATTGAAATCGCGTTTTGAAATTCCAAACTCACTCTTAACATCTCTTAACTGCTCTGCCGTAAACACCGGGCCGTCTTTGCATACACGGTATCTGCCTATAACACAACTTCCACACAAGCCTATGGCGCACCGCATCAAGCGTTCCAAACTTGCTTCTAAGGCTACTCCATATTT
>JRER01002851.1_pt1 | contig 10765 bp, 17 predicted proteins | sample 210161 | NCBI WGS metagenome assembly JRER01 (sample SAMN03019618, study PRJNA260268) | marine sediment metagenome | biome: Marine; feature: Sediment; material: Clay; isolation source: clay from marine sediments 136 meters below sea floor depth collected from... | place: New Zealand: Canterbury...
TAAAAAACCTATCACTTAATAACTTCGACTATATAGTAACTATGGATTCCTACATAGATACCTATATTAAGAAATACATTAAAAAGTATTATCAAATTAAATCAAATAAAATTATCTCATGGAATATAGATGACCCATATGGTGGAAGCATAGATGACTATAAGAAGTGTGCTAGCATAATCCAGACTAACCTCCAAGATCTTCTCATTAAAATGTTAAAATAGATTTTTTATCAAATTTAATATCCTCAAAATACAAATTTGTCAAGTATTTAATTTCTGTTTGTAAATTACTCTACTAGTATTATAATTATTTTTAATATATATAATTTAGTTATTAATTTATCTATATTTAAAAAATTTAATGTAATGTTATTTAATAAATATTCTTTTTTTCCCATTTCTTTCATACAAAAATCTGAAATGTCTATAATTATACTTTTTAATATTTTCATTTTTCTTGCTTAAATGTTTTTTTAAATAATTATTAAGAAAATTGATGACTCATTCAAGTTTTCAAAAAAAATTTTTAAAGAAAATATAACACAATCTCAAAAATTAATATTAAGTTAACAAACAAAAGAGTTTATAAATGTTATTATATAAGATATATAGAAAATAATATTAAAGGGGGACATGAAATATGAGTTTAATGAGTGAGTATATTAAAAGAAAATTAGCTGCACCTGATCTAGAATCTGAGCTTTTGAATTTAATATCAAAATATAATAAATTGATGGATACTTATTTATTTGTATATGCTGCTGCGATTGAGAAACCAATTCCAATGGTTCCTATAAATCAATCAGACTTTTATGTGATACATGATTTATTATCAAGAAAAGAGGATATTAATAAAGTCGATGTATATATAGAAACACCTGGAGGAAGTGGTGAAACAGCAGAAGAGATAGTAAAGTTTTTACACAAGAATTTTGATCCTGTTTCTTTTGTAGTATCTGGAGAGTCTAAGAGTGCTGGTACAATTGTAGTTTTATCAGGTAACGAAATCTTAATGACTGAGACAGGGAGCTTAGGACCTATAGATGCACAAATGAAAATTGGTCGTTCGGTGGTATCCGCTTATGACTATATGGAATGGGTAGAGAAGAGAAAGAAAGAAGCAGAAAAAAAGGGTGTTTTAAATCCATTTGATGCTACAATAGCAGCACAGATTACTCCTGGTGAATTAGGTGATGTATTTCATGCATTAGAATTTGCTAAAGATCTAGTAATTAAATGGTTAATAAAATATAAATTTAAAAATTGGACCATTACTGAAACTCGTAAAGAAAATGTTACTGCAAAAATAAGAAGAAGGAGAGCAGAGGATATTGCAGAAAGATTAACAGATCGTTCCAGATGGAGATTACATGGAAGATCAATAAAAATTGATGATTTAGAGAAAATTGGTTTAAAAATAATAAGAATAGATGATGATCCAAAATTATCTGATATTGTTTATAGAATTCATACAGTTTGTAGACTACTTTTTGACTCAACAAATATCTTTAAAATATTCGCAACAGAAGAGAATAAAATATTTAGAAGTGCTGCTCATCCAGGTAAAGTACAAATAAAAATTCCAAAAATAAAAGCACCTGATGTTGTAGGAATCGATCAAAAATGTCCAAAATGTGGGAAGCTTTATAAGATATATGCAAAACTTGTTCCAAATCCTCAGCTTGATGAAGACTTCAAAAAAGAGGGATTTACATCTTTTCCAAAAGATGCTAAGATTACTTGTGAATGTGGATTTGAAATAGATTTATTAGGTATTAAAAACCAAATTGAATTACAAACAGGAAGAAAAATCATTGTTGAAGAGGGGGAAAAACAATGAAAGAAAAAAAGAAAAAATTAATTAAAAAGGAAGAAAAAGCTTTGTTAACCTTCTTAAAACTAACTAAAGAAGGTAAATACGCAAAAATAAGTAGAAGCCCTTATGGCAGGATTAAGGCAAGAAGAGAAGAGCCTTATGATGAATATTACTATAGTGTCAGATAAATTTAAAAATAGTAAGATAAAGATTTAAAATATTAAGAATAAATTTTAAAAATAAAATTATAATAGGAGCAGAATAAAATTTGCTCCTATTTTTTATAAAAATATATGGATGAATAAAATATATAGAGTAGTGATATATAATAAATCTTATTAAAAAATAGATTAAAACTTATAATAGTTGACAACTCAAAAGGCTTAGTTTCATCTCTTTTATATCTTATCTTCTCCTATCTTATCCATTGCTTTTCCTGCTATTTTTATAACTTTACCATTTTCTGTCTTATCTATTGTTCGCTGACGAACAGCAACAATGGCAATAATAGCACCAAGCAATGCAAAAAAGAGTCCAGGAGAACCACTTGCAAGTTGAGCTGTGAATCCAGTCAGATCGCCACGAAAATCAAATTGACCGGTAACACCCATAATAAAAAGGCGATAACCTAACCAGCAAAAAAAACCACCAACAAAGATTGTGAGCATCTTCTGGGAATTCCGACTTATCAAAATCTCAATTAACTTTACAAAGTTAAATCCCTTTTTTGATTCATTATTTTCCATTTTTATGAAAGCCTCTCTTTAAACAATAATTTTTTTATTATTTATTCTTATTTAAAATATTTCTTAAATATAATAAACATTATATATTTTTAACTTTAAAAAATCGAATGAAAATACTCACTAAATGCATTTTTGGGTATTTTGGAAGTAATTATTTACTTAAGGAACACATAGCAACTGTATAAATTGTTATTAACATCATTAACGACAGATATAGATTCTTAAAGACTTTTCTTTTAGTTTCTTCAACTTTACTATCTGGTAATTTTCTTTTTTTATAAATGGGTTTTATTATTAACCCAATAATAAATACAATTATACGAACAACTATATAGTAGATTAAAGCATTTCCAAGAATATTGAGGATAGCACCAAATATAACTATTAAATTAATTTTCACTTTTTACTCCACAGATAAAAGCAAATATAACTAACAACAAAAGACATTACAGCTAGAACTAACCCTAATTCAGAACCTTTAAATAAGAACCAATAAAGCTCATATAAACCTATTATTATTGATATAACAAGACAAATTAAAATGCCCTTTTTCATTTTTTCTCTCTAGTTCTTAAAATGTCTATTATCCATAAAATATAAATATTCTTTGTTTAAATATATCTTTTGTTAAATCGTTTTTACACTATAACTTACTTATTTATTCTTTCAGTAATTACCTCTAAAACTTTCATAGTTAATTTTTGTTGTTCAATTAATTGATCTATTAAATTTTTTAAGTCTTCGTCTTTCTTTTCTTGTCTTTTATTAAACCCTCCCGAAGTTTCTGGATAGATTTTACCCGATCAGCCTTCATTTTTGGCAGAACATAGATATCGTGCAAGACAGTTTTTAGAGTTTCAACTATCAATCTAAGATATTTAGAATCCCACTTATCCCAAGACTGCTCGTGAATCTTATCACTTGTCATGTCTTGAATGTGAACTAAAATATCAAAAAGGGTTGGATCAGAATCAGGATACTTCTTCTTAAGAAATTTGACTTTACTCTCATAGTCAGTCCCTTCCGCTTTTTCGATAACGAGAAGTTCATAGATCGCTTTTCTTATACAAGCCGAAGCACCAGTAAGAAAGTTCATTTTGAGACAACCTTCAGATTCTGTGATTAATTCTCTTATAATTCGTGGGATTCGATTATCCATAACGAAAAAGGATGTCGGGACCGAGTAAAATATTTTTGAATCTATATCAATATCATCTTTAAATCTAGAAAATGAAGGATTCCATATATTCTCATACGACAGATGCATAGAAACTTTTTCGCAAGAGAGGCACTCTACCATATATCCAAAACATTTTTTATCATTAGACCAGTCAAAATAAAATCTTTCTGAAAAATTATATTTAACATTCCCTCGATTACAAAACGGACAATTGTATACGTGGACATCAATAAAATACTTTTTATCAAGATAAGACTGATCTTGCATATTACCTCCTTTTAACTACATTTGAAAAAATTTAAAATAACTAGTTTTTATATAGAATTTTTTTTCCAAATATATCTTTTGTTAAATCGATATAATATTATTCACAATGGTCTCTTTATTTATGGTCCAAGACTATCTAGTTTTGCTTTAAGGTCTGCTATCTCTGTTGCTAAAGCTCGAACAGCTTTGTGGAGCTCTTCTATCTCCTTGTTATTCTCTTTGATTTTCTCGTCCCTCTCTTCTTTATACTTAACTGCTCTTTCAAGTGTCATTTTATCCAGTGAAACAGCCTTAACATCCTCCCAATATGAATAGAGATATTCTGTTTCCTTTTCGTGTAGTTCCGTCAGTTCATCCAGCAAATTATTTAATTTCCTTAGTTTATCAGCTATTTCCTGAGCTAGTAATTTTTTTGACGGATCTGTAATTTTAACAACATTTCCCTGAAGTTTAGATATTAAGCGACTTTGGTCATTGATGTTATCCCTTCGTTTTTCAAGCATCTCTTGCATTTCCTCTAAGATATCAAGAGCGTTTTGTGATAATTTAAGAATTTTCCTTTTAAACAAGAACAAATCCATTGTTGGTTCTAAATCCTTAAAATCATCTTCAATAGCATTCAACTTGTGTACATTTTCATTGTATTCCTGATTGAGGGCATCTTGCTTTTCAACTAATTCACGAAAGGTAGTGTTGTAAGTATCTTGGAACTCAGCTAGGGCTTCATCAGTCTTAGTGAGTACTACAGGAGGACAACCAGTTAATATAAAAGACAAATATACAAAAATCAAAAAAGCTACAAATTTTGGAGATATTTTTTTAAAAAAATTCATTTGAAATCTCCCTTATATATGCTTTTGCTTCTTTAAAATTTCAATCCTTCTTATATAAAAGAATTATCATAAAAGATATTGCTATTAAAACTGAGTCTATTATTGCTAGGATTATAAATGGAGCTGTGTAAAGGTCTGACTCTGCAAAAGTATTGACCATTCTATTAGTAAAGCCCCTCCTACTTCTATCAAATTCTTCACCAAGTATTCTCATCCTCTCTAAAATTTGTTCGTATTCCTCCCTTTGCTTTGCAGTCAATTTATCTTTATCTACCATATACTTCGAAAACCCTTCCTCTCCTTTTGGTAATTTATCCATCCTTTGCCTTATTATTTCCCATCTCATATTCCGGTCTTCCACCAATTCATCATATTTAAATACTCTGATAGACACATATAGCCAATAAATTGTATTAATAACTATTAAAAATATGATTACTAAAATTATTGTTTTTTTGATCATTATTAATCCTTTTTTTCCATATTTTAGTTATCTTTTAAATAGTCTTTTAATCAACAATTTTTTATCTATTTCCTATTAATGTAGCACTCAATTCATTGACAATCTCACCAGCCAATTTCCAAAGCTTTCCTGCTCCTGGGGTAGTTTTCTCTCCAATTTTCGCTTTTTCGTAAAAGTCTTTTAATTTTATTATAAAGAAGACTATACGGTTTTTTAATTCTTTTTCCTCTATCAATATTATTGATTCTGTAGCAATAGCTAAAAATTCAAAGGGGTTGTAGTTAGCAACAATTCCCTTTTTATGTAATCTTAATGTTAGTAATTCTTTAGACAATTTAGAGAATGCCTTCAACCGTTTAGCTCGGAGCCACTTTTTCGTCTCTTCTTTTTCTTTCATTCTTTGTAATTTTATCTCTGCCTTTTCTTTCATTTTTTGTAAATATATATTTATCAGACTCGTTATAAAAACACCAATAACAGAACCAATTCCAATAGCACCAATAATCTCAAACCAATTCATTTACTCACCTCCCTTTTTATAATATCATTCCTTTATTCCATCCGGCAATTTATCTAATCCTATTTTTCTTAATATTTTATATGTAAGAGATTTAATTTCATAATTTATTTCTCTTTTGAAATCTAACAATTTCAGATTAATTGGCTCTCTTGATCCAAATCTTATTTTTTTAATTAATTCTATATATCCCTGTTTCTGCGGACTTTCCATTATTTCCATTAGCACATTACAAGCTTCTATCAATTCTTTTATTGAATATTCTATTTCCTTATCTTTCAAATCTTCGGTTCTCCTTTAGGTTTCTGTTCCATAAGCTTCTTATAAAAATAAAAACTTTTAGGAGCTTCCTGAATTCTTATTTTTCGCTTGACCTGCTTCTTGGAATAATGTGTATTGAAAATGCTATTGATTTTATTGAGCGAACCCTGATTAATGATCTCTATTAAAAGATATTTATCTTTGATATTCATTTTTATTTTTCGCAAAGATTGCTCTAATAAAAAAAGGAATTTAAAAAGTAAAAAATACTCCTTAAATTCCTCTTTATGCAAAAGCAAGAATTTATATTAGATATTAATTTGTTAATCTATTATTTATTTTTCATTCTAAAATTATGGATTAATGCCCTTATGTCCCTAATGGAATTTATAAACTGATTTACGTTTACGCTCTCTTTATTACTATAAAATCTTATAATTAGATCATATGTTTCTTCTGTTTTTGGAAAACTAAAATAAACATATCTATCTAAATTTTCTATAGCATCTATCAGTTCTAATCCCTTAGCTCTTAAAAAACACGCCAGATAAAAATCTCTTGTCTTAAATACTCCATTGCCATTCATACTAATTCTTATCCTTTCATTATTTTTACAAATAAAAAAACACCTCCAAAATGGAAGTGCTTTATAAGTAGAATTATTAACTTATAAATTGCTTATTTCATATCACACTTATTTTTTTTCTAAATTCAAGTTTCTCACTATACGCACTATTGACGTGGTTTAAGTATGTCGAGCATGAGTATTATAAATACATTGGGGAGTAAACCCAGAGGAAGAAGTTAAGGTAGTATATTAAAAATCATTATATGAAATATTTTGTATAATATACAATAAAAGTATATTTTGATGAAAACATATCGTATAAAAACTAGTTACCTGAAATCTGCGTGTCTAGCATAAGGGGGATAAAATGTACTTAGCTGAATTACATGGCAAATTGCCTTCTAGAATTGAAAGAATGGAAGATATTCTGACCTCCAATGTCTTTTCCTTTTTCAAATATTCAGACCGCGAAATTTTTCTTAAAGGTTATTTTAATAAATTGGGTTTTGACATTTCTAACCAAGAAGCTAATGATGCAGAATTTATATTTTGGCCTCGTTTTGAGGAAAATACTGAACCAGATTTAGTCATAATAGTTGGGGATTACTATTTACTGATAGAGGCTAAATATTTTTCAGGTTTCACCGAGGAAACTAAAAAAACCAAAGCTCAATTACTCCGTGAAATCGAAGGTGGAAAATTAGAGGCAAATAATTATGGTAAAGATTTTAGGTTAATCGCAATTACGGCTGACCATTATTATAAAGAAGATAAATTCGAAATAATCCTGTCAGACTTTCTCCCTCATTTTAAATGGTCTAATTGGCAATCAGTTTCGTCATTTCTCTATAATATCTTGGAAAGTGGCATAAACATAAAAAAACAAGAGCGATATTTTGCTTTGGACCTATACAATTTATTAGATAAGAAAAATCTTCGGGATTTTTTAGGTCTTAGTAGCCTTTATAACGTAAGCGCTTTTCTTAAAAGCTATGCATCTGTTTTCTTTGAGGCAAGGACAGCTAAATTTCGTGGCGATTTTATTGGTTTTATGAAAAGTTTGTCATTTGACAAAAAAATTACACCAAAGAAGAAAACAATTTTCCTTAGCGATCATAAAAAGATATTTATACCTCTATTGCAATTAGGGAGGTTAAGGTATATTGAAACTACTATATTTTATAAGGAGGACCGAAGTCATGATTATTAACAAAAGTGAAATTATCGAACAGACAGATTTAGCATTTGATTTCATTCAAAAATTATATCTTGAAGTCTCCTATCTAATTAAAGAAATAGAAGGGATCTTACATGAAGAAGAGGAGAAATTCATTATTGGAAGACCTGCCGGCTATGGCGTTAGTGCAAGAAGTTCAACAGGATTAGAGTCAAATAATGTCAATTTATGGTTATTGAGAAAATTCGCTGTATTTTTTGTTCCCAAAGACAAGACAGAAGTCAAAGCTGGTCAAACCATAACAAAAATAGATGAGAATCTAAAAATCTTATACTTAAGGATCGTGCTTAGTGATAAAAACATTAATGAACCAGCAGTTTATTCAGGAGTATTGTATAACATTGAGAAGAAACCTCAAGCTAAATGGATTAAAAAATTCGAAAACCTAATGGGGCATTTTGAATATAATGACGATAAGATTTTTAAAATTGTAGAGAAAATTAATTATGAGGATGCGTATATAAAACTTCAAGGGGAGTTAATAAAGAATAATTTGTTTGAAATTAATGATAGTGAAACTATTTTCACTAGGATAATTAAACCATCACTTGAGTTATATAGAAAATATTGAAATTGGCACGCAGACATCAGATAAAAAGCATATACGCTGCGGGCTAACGCCCCTGCCCTTCGGGACATTACTCCCTTTGGTCGCAACGTCGTATATGCTGGAAACGTTATATGAAAGCGGTGCATTAAAATAATAAAGGAGCTAAAACCATGAGATCAATGTTTACAATACATGCAGGAGAATACCTTGTAGGTTCATACATTGAGAAAAAATTAAAGGATTTTAATGTATGGGTTCCTTCCAAAGACAAAGGAGTGGATTTACTTGTAACAGACTCAAAAAACAAAAAAACGGTTTCTCTGCAAGTAAAATTTTCTAAAGATTTTTTAGTAACCCATACGGAGGATAGGTGGCAAATGGGCTTAAAATCATGTGGTTGGTGGACATTAAACCGAGACAAGATAGAGCAATCATCTGCTGATTTTTGGATTTTTGTATTGCATAGTTTTATTAATCAAAAAGATATCCAATATGTGATAATAAAACCAGAAGAACTATTAAAAAAGCTAACAAAATTACGTGGCGATGTTAAAAACATCCCAAGTTATTTGTGGGTTACTAAGAAAAATAAATGCTGGGAAGCAAGGGGATTAAAGAAAGAAAAACAGATTTTAATCGCAAATCATATGTATGATAACGAAGATAGAAACTTTACAAACTATTTGAATAATTGGGAACTGATAAGAAGAAAGTTAAAATAATGCACCGCCATCACATAACACAGAATATACGCTATGGCTTCGTCTTGCCTTTCAGGACATTTTGCTATCGCAAAACGTCGTATATTCTGCTTCTATTAGATGAAATTGTAGACTATGAATAATAACTCAATTTTATAGTATAAGTTTAAATTGATTTGATAATATGAGTAACATCAGGCAATAAGGCAGGTTCATATCTTCTGTTCTCATGATTATTCTAGCAAATAGAAAATAAAAATCCTTAACTTCTTTAAGAATATAAGATTGAAATTTGTTTTTATATTCAATCAAGTTATAGTGGGGGAAAGGATATTTAAAAGCATTTTAATTTGTTTTTGAGACCAGATAGAAAAAAAAGCCTAAAAAATGTGAGATACTTCCTCCTAAAACAAAAAGATGCCAGATGGCATGATTATATGGTATCTTCTCCAATACATAAAATATCACTCCAAGGGTATAGCAGGCACCACCAATTAAAAACCATATGATCATTCCTTTCGGAACCATTTGCATTATTGGTTTAAAGGCAATGATACAAAGCCATCCCATGGCAACATAAAATAAAATCGACAAAATTTCAAGTTTTTCCAAAAGGAACACTTTGAAAACAATCCCCCCTATAGCCATAGCCCAGATAAGTCCGAAAAGAGTCCAACCCCATGGACCCCGCATTAAAACAAGTGTCACAGGTGTGTATGTTCCTGCAATAAGCAGATAGATTGATGAATGATCCAAAATTCTGAAAAAATGTTTTAATCGTTGTCCTGTAAAGCTGTGGTAGAGGGTAGATGCTAAATAAAGTAAAATAAGTGTAGTACCATATATGCTGAAACTCACAATCTGCCAGGCATCCCCTTGGATACTGGCAAAAACCACAAGAATCACAAGAGCTGTAATACTTAAAGCTACTCCAATACCATGAGTAATACTATTTGCGATTTCCTCACCAGTACTCCAAGATTTCAAAGAAGGAACCCTTTTTTCTTGAATGTTTGTCTTACTTTTTACTTTTTTCATTTCTGTAATATTAACGATACTTCCATTCATTATTTAGATAATCAGACAGTTCTCAATAGAAACTACTAATCATTATTCTACTCTGATTTTTCAGATTTTAAAAACTTTTTTCCTATACTTTCTACTGCTCTTAATACTTCTAATGGAACTGCAAATACTATTGTATTAGACTGATCTGATGATATATCATAAATAGAATTTATAGTTCTTAAATAAGGGTATTTTTAATATTTTTTTACCTATATCTTAAATCACCTTTTATATAAAATCATAAAAATCCTAAAAATTTTAAGAATAAATTGTTAATTTTTTATATAATATGTAGGGAAAGTATATTTTGACGAAAACATTTCGTATAAAAACAAGTTATATGAAATGGTGAAGTTGTTAAGGAGGACTTAATGGAAATAGTAAATCAAGCTAAGGTTTCCCTCAAGACTCAACTTGAAATTATTAAAAGAGAAATTGATTTCCTTCCAGAACCCGAAATCTATGAACTCAACCGAAGGAGTACCTTGCAAATCTCTGCGGCAGTAGCTGTAGATGCTGGACAAAGCCTTTTTGGAGGTGTTCTGAGAGAGATGGG
>JRER01000452.1_pt1 | contig 10756 bp, 9 predicted proteins | sample 210161 | NCBI WGS metagenome assembly JRER01 (sample SAMN03019618, study PRJNA260268) | marine sediment metagenome | biome: Marine; feature: Sediment; material: Clay; isolation source: clay from marine sediments 136 meters below sea floor depth collected from... | place: New Zealand: Canterbury...
GGTGGAGGGGCGAGACGAGCCGCTCTTTTTCGCCAGCCCAGATCCTGTCCCCAAGAGAGCACCCTGTTAGCCAGGTCGTAACGGTTAGCGATGCGAGCGAACACATGGTGAACATAATGGGCTTTCTCTTCAGAAGTGGAGTGGAGTTTGGGCATTTTATCGAGGCGGAAAGATCTGGATCACCTTATCGAGGAGGTAACCCGAGATAAGGAGGAGCCCGCTCAGCATATGGATCTGTATAGTGGTCGCGTTGGCCGGGGTGAGCCGCTGGTAGTCATCGTAATGGAGACGAGCGACGCCTATAGCCTTCCAGGCAAGAGGAAGGGTAAGGAGAGCGAGGAGGGTGAAGGGGGAGATAACCCTTAAGGCTACGGCTAAGATTATGGAGAGGTAGGTGGCGGCCATGAGGAAGATATAACCGGTTACCGCCCTCCTTCTCCCCAGTCTCGCTACCAGGGTATCTTTGCCCACCGCGTGGTCGGCGGGGACATCTTGGAACTCGTTTATCCATAAGACGGCGGCGATCAGGCAAGCCACGGGGATGGCGGCCACTACAGGCTCCCAAGCCAGGGATCGGGTCTGTACATAGTAAGAACCCAAGGTCATGAGGAGGCCGAAATTGAGCCCCACGAAGAACTCACCGATGCCCCACTTGGCTAGATAGATGGGGGGCGCGGTATAGAAGAAGCCAGAGAAGAGGCCGATGAGCCCCAAAACAAGGACGGCTGCTCCCCGAGCCCAGGTTAGATAGAGACCGATTAGGCTGCCCAGAGCGAAGAGGATGAGAGCCTCGGTGATCACCTCCCGGGGGGTTAATAGACCCTCTTGAATCATCCGGCTGCCCCCGGTGAAGGGGCTTACGAATTCGATATTGATCTCATCGGTTCTGTTCAGATGATCGAAGTAGTCGTTGGCCACGTTGGTGCCGGCGTGGAGAAGCACCCCTCCTACGAGGGTCAAGAGAAAATACCCCCAGTGGAAGGTGCCCACTCTCTGCCAGGCGATGACCGCTCCTAGGACCACGGGAACGATGGAGGCGGTGAAAAAGGGGGCCCGCAGTTCCAGTAGCCAAAGTCTCAATTTTCCCCTCATCTTAGACCTCTCCCTAAAGCGAGAGGGGGTTATTGCTTCTCATAAGGTTGCCCATCTGCGGCCGGGGGGATCGCTCTCCCCACCACGCCAGCCAGGACGATCATGGTAGCCAGGTAGGGAGCCATGAGGAGGATCTCCGATGGTAAGGGCTCAGCGGTATAAGGGATGTTCACCCCTAAGATACCCAGTTTCACCTGCAGGGAGTCGGCGAAGCCGAAGATGAGGGAGGAGGCGAAGCCGCCAAAGGGGGTCCACTTGCCGAAGATCATAGCCGCCAGACCGATGAACCCCTTTCCGGCGGTCATCAGTTCGTCGAAGCGGCCCGCTGAGCCAAGGGTGAAGTAGGTTCCGCCCAGCCCAGCGATCATACCCCCAATGATGACATTTATATAGCGGGTGCGGAAGACATCTATCCCCAGGGTATCGGCGGCCAAAGGATGCTCGCCCACCGCTCGGCTACGCAGTCCCCAACGGGTGTAGAAGAGGATGAGATGGGTTACCACGACAAGAAATAGCATAGAGTAGATTATTATGTTGGTCTCGAAGAAGATGGGTCCGATGACGGGGATGTGGGAGAGAAGCGGGATGGCGATGGGACGAAAGGTTCCCGAGGCGTTGAGGGCCTGGTTTTCAACTAATAGTCGTGCAGTGAGGAAACTGGTCACTCCGGCAGCGAAGATATTGATCACTACCCCCGCCACTATCTGGTCCACCTTGAAGTGGATGGTGAGAACGGCCAACCAGGCGGCCAAGAGTCCTCCGGTGAGAAGGGCGGCTAACAACCCCAGGTATAGGTTGCCGGTGATACTAGCCACTACCACGGAGGTGAAAGCGCCGCTGAGCATCATCCCCTCGATGGCGATGTTGATCACCGCCGAGCGCTCACACCATATACCGCTGAGAGCCCCTAGGGCGATAGGCGCCCCTCGCAGAAGCATGTGACCCAGCATGCCGGTAAGGTTGAACGACTTTCCGCGAGTGGCCCAAATCAGGAAGGCGAGGATGGAGAGAAAGATGATCGCCCCCAGGATGAGATTAGTGGCCTTGAAGGCGCGGACAAGTTGGAAGCCTGCTAGAAAGAGAGCCAAGAGACCTAGGAGGTAGATAGTCCCTCGCACGGGAAGCACTAGGTTGGGGATGGGGGTAGTCTTGCCCGCTTGACCGAAGTTGAGGACAAAGGTGGCCTGTTGCCCCGGCTCGGCGCTGGGGCCGAAAAGGGCGATTATGGCCAGGCCCAAAAGGGCGAAGAGAAGCCCCATGGCTTGCTCTCGCTGGAATACGGCCCTCGAAATGCGACGAACGGCGACACTCACCGATCCTTATCCTTTCTGGGTCCCATCTATTACCCTCCCCAGCCCCGGGTGAAGACTACCTCCGTAACCTCCCGCTCGACCTTCAGGCGGTAGATGAGGCGCACCAAAGCCGGAGCAGCGATGAACATGATGATCATCGCCTGCAAGATCTGGATTATATCTATAGGGATACCCATCATCTGCATCTTGGAGGCCCCGGCGCGCAGGGTGCCGAAGAGAAAGGCGGCCAACACCACACCCAAGGGGTGGCTCTTACCCAATAGCGCCAGAGCGATGCTATCGAACCCGTAGCCTGGAGAGAAACCTCCGCCCACAAAATGGGTTATGCCCAAGACCTCATTAGCGCCTGCCAGCCCGGCTAGAGCGCCGCTGAGCCCCATGGCCAAGACAAAATTCTTGGCCACGCTCATCCCCGCATAGCGGGCGGCATCAGGGTTGGCACCCACAGTGCGGATCTCGAAGCCCAGGGTGGTCTTCCAGAGGAACCAGTAGACGAGAGCGGCCGCACCCAAGGCCATGAAGAAGCCGGCGTGAAAACGGAGAGGGGAGCCCAGAAGCCTGGGCAGGTAGGCAGTAGGTAATATCTGGGGTGTCATGGGGGTTCCGGTCGGGCGTCCCATCAGCCTTGGATCGGTGAGCAATAGGTCGCTCAGGCGGAAGGCGAGATAGTTCATCATGATGGTATTGATCACCTCGTGACCGCCGGTTCTGGCCTTCAGGTATCCGGCGATGGCTGACCATAGGGCACCGGCCAAGGCGCCGACAACGAGGGCTAAAGGCAGGTGAATGAACCAAGGGAAACCAGTGATAGTATAGCCCACCCAGACCGATGCTAGCCCCCCGATCAAGATCTGTCCCTCGGCCCCGATGTTGAAGAGACCACAGCGGAAGCCTAGGGCTACCGCTAGACCAGCAAAGATATAGGGCACGCTGGTGGTCAGACTCTCACTGATAGGGTAGAGGGCGTAGCGCAAGGGGGCTGCATCTCCCACCTGCGAGAAGGTGACTAAGGCCCGGTAGATCTCCCTTGGGTCGCCGATGGAACCGCGGAAGAGAGCCCCATAGGCGCTGCTGAGAGTGGTCCAAGTTACCGAGAAGGGATAACCGGGGCTCCGGAAGAAGTTAGCATAGGCGCTCACCACTACTGGTTCGGAGATGACGATGAAGAGGCCACTTATGATCAAGGCGGTGAGGATAGCCAGGAAGGGCACAAAGAGAGCCTCGCGCAGCCCGCCGATCCCTAGAACTGTTTCCTTGGCGACCTGCTCCAACGCCTTCAAGACTCCTCTTGCTCTCTTCTCCGGTTCTCTTTCGCTCAATCTCTACTCCTGAAGCCTCGCTCTATAAGGGGATCTCAATCAGGTGGTAGCCTTTGTCGTGGTCACCCCTCTGTGACAGCCTCTTTTTCCATCGGTTGGGCAGTCAAGGTCTCGGGGAGCCGCTTGGCTCCGGCCATCAGCAGGCCCAACTCTTCGCGGGTGGCCTCCTCGGCGGGAAGGATGGCCACGATCTCTCCCTCGTACATCACCGCGATGCGGTCTGCGAGAGTGAGGATCTCATCCAACTCAGGAGAGACCAAAAGTATCGCTGTGCCTTCATCCCTTTTCTCTATCAGCCGCTCATGGATGTATTCGATGGAGCCCACATCCAAGCCCCGGGTTGGTTGAGCGGCGATGAGCAAGCGGATAGGGCGAGAGAACTCCCGGGCCACGATGGTCTTCTGCTGGTTGCCGCCCGAGAGGCTAGCGGTGGTGACGAAGATGCTGGGGGTGCGGATGTCAAACTGCTCTACCCGCTCCTTAGCAGCGGCGATAATCGCTCGCTCCTGGATGATGATGCTGTCGGCGAAGGGAGGCAGGTAATAGGTGTTGAGGACCAGGTTATCCAAGAGGGGGTAACTGAGCACCAGCCCATCTCGCTGGCGATCCTCCGGCACATGAGCCACTCCTTCTTCTAGGATCTTGCGGGGACTGGCATGGGTGGTATCTGTGCCCAGGATGTGCACGCCCCCCTCTTCTACGGTGCGCAATCCCGTTAGGGCCTCCACCAGTTCTGTCTGGCCATTGCCCTGCACCCCTGCCACTCCCAATATCTCCCCAGCCCGGACATTGAAGGAGACGCCTTTGACGGCTGGATCGCCCCGATCGTCGCGCACCTTGAGGTGTTTGACTTCTAGGACTACCTCTCCTCGTTGGGGGGGCTTCTTATCCACGGCCAGGATTACCTCTCGTCCCACCATCATGGAGGCTAGTTCCTCAAGAGAGGTCTCTTCCGGCTTGGTTGTACCCACCACTCGACCGTCACGAAGCACGGTGATACGGTCAGCGATGGCCATCACCTCTTTTAGTTTATGGGTGATGAAGATTATCGACTTGCTCTCATCTACCAAGGAACGCATCACAGCGAAGAGATCTTTCACCTCTTGGGGGGTGAGTACCGCTGTAGGCTCATCCAGGATCAGGATATCTGCTTCCCGATACAATATCTTAATAATTTCTACCCGCTGCTGCACCCCCACGGGGATATCTTGCACATAGGCGTTGGGGTCGACCTTAAGGCCATACTGCTCAGATATCTCCTGGACCCTTTGGGCAGCCTCCTCCCGCTTGAGGAACACCCCCCAGCGAGTAGACTCCACGCCTAACATGACGTTCTCGGTGACGGTGAATACGGGGACTAACATGAAGTGCTGATGCACCATGCCGATCCCCTGGGCGATGGCATCTGAAGGGTTGTGGATCTTTACCTCCCGGCCGCGGATGAAGATCTGTCCCTCATCGGGCGTGTATAATCCATAGAGGATATTCATCAGCGTGGTCTTGCCAGCGCCGTTCTCCCCTAGGAGGGCGTGGATCTCCCCCTTCTCTAGGGCAAAGTCGATATGGTCGTTGGCTAAGACACCGGGGAAAGCCTTAGTTATGGCACGCAGTTCCAGAACAGGAGGCACATCTCTCCTCATGGTGCAGGGTTCGGCGGCACAGGGCAACGCCCAGCACCGCCGAACCGATGTTGACTATTAAGGGATCTACTCTAGAGGCCAGCCGGTATCGATGGTGCCGTCGATGATCCCCTGCTTGATGGTCTCCAGCTCGGTCACGACCTCCGCCGGTACCCTATCTGCTAGGTCGTGGAAGGGAGCGACCCCTACGCCGTTGTTGGCCAGGGTACCTGAGTAGAAGCCACCTTCGAAGGTGCCCTCCACCACCAACTTGATGGCATCGAAGACGGAGACGTCCATGTTCTTCAGCACGCTGGTGAGGTAGGTCTCCTTAAATTCGGGCGCGGAGATATACCAGTCAGTGTCCACGCCGATGAGCAAACACTCGCCGGTCTCCTGGCAGACGGCCGCTGAGCCAAGTCCTACGGGCCCAGCCACAGGGAGGATTATATCTGCCCCCTCGGCCATCAACGACTCAGTGTAACGTCGCCCGTCGTCAGTGCTCTCGAAGTTGCCGGTGAAGGATCCCTCTCCAGTCTCGTTACTCCAGCCAAGCACCTCGACGTTAGTGCCATGCTGTGCGTTATAGTATTCCACGCCAGACTGGAAGCCGACCATGAAGATGGTCACTGGGGGGATAGGGATGCCGCCGAAGGTCCCCACCTTGCCTGTCTCACTCACCGCCGCGGCCACATAACCGGCCAAAAACGCCGCCTGGTCCGTGGCGTAGGTGAGGCCTAACACGTTGTCATAGGGGGGGTCGTAGGCGTAGTCCACGATGGCGAATTTGGCGTCTTGGTTGGCCTCCGCCGCCGCTGCCGTGGCATCGCCCAGCATAAAGCCCACGGTGACGATGAGGTCGTAATCTTCCCGCAGGAACTCCTCGATGAAAGGCTCATAGTCGGTCATCGCCTGGGACTCTAAATATTTGCCCTCGACGCCCAACTGCTCTATGGCATCCTGTACGCCCTTCCAAGCGGTCTGGTTGAAGGAGCGGTCATCGATGCCCCCCACATCGGTTACCTGTCCTACTTTGATCTTGGGTGCGGGTGTGGGCGTAGCCGCTGGAGCACATGCCGTAAGCAATAGGCTCAAGACAACCAGCAGAGAGAGAAACCCCATAACCTTTCGCATCTCAGGTTCTCCTCCTTCTTTGAGATAACTTAGTCCGATCCCGGTATCTCTTCTCGATCCGCCACCTCCTTTCTGGTGAGAAGACAACCTCTGTCTGGTGGATCTATCATCGCTCATTATATCCCATTTCTAGAGGCGAATCAAGGCTCTAGCGAGGTATGCGGCTAGATTTTAAGATTATCACACCTTTGTCAGTGGTCTTCTTTCGAATTAGAGGGATAACGCTTAATCTCCCCCATCCGATGTCGACCGCTTCTAGGTGACTAAAAGAGACTCAACTGCTCAGCGTTTTCTCGGGGCCCTTCGTCGGGCAACCTCTCCATCCGGGCCAAAAGTTCCGGGATCCGCTTGAAGTCCTCCTCTACAACCGGCCGCCAGCGGGGTTGGTGCAAGGCCGCAGCGGGGTGATAGACGGGGTAGTAGATGATCCCCTCTATCTTGCGGGGCCGCCCATGAACGGTTGAGATCTTGGCGTTGGGGAAGAAACGGCTCAAGGAGAAGCGGCCCAAGGTAACCACTATCTTGGGTTTTATCAAGGCCAGTTGCCTATCCAAGTAGGGCTGGCAGGCCTCTATCTCATTGGGCAGAGGGTCGCGATTCCCCGGGGGGCGGCACTTAATGACATTACAGATATATACATCCTCTCGCCCAAACCCGATGCTAGCCAGGAGTTCTTCCAGGAACTTCCCCGCAGAGCCGACGAAGGGGCGGCCCTGCTGGTCCTCATGGAAGCCTGGGGCTTCTCCGATGAAGACTATCTCCGCCTCCTCGGGCCCCTCGCCCGGCACGGCGTTTCTCCGCGATTGGGAGAGGATGCATTTCTGGCAACCGATGATCTCTTGGTAGAGTTGCTCAAATTCTCGTGTCATAATCGGGTCTTTACTTTTTAGCACCGCATTGGGGACAGAACTTGGCGCCTATCGCTATCCTCTCCCCGCACTGGCCGCAGAGGGGCTCCACATTCGGGGCAGAAATTCCTTCCCTTCACCCTGCTCCCCACTGGGGCCAGGTGGCGACCTTTCTTTTTGGCATACACGATCTGCTGAAAGGCGAGGGCTGAAACCCCCAGTGTATGTGCTGTGTTAAGCGATACGGTGGAACCCTCACATTAGTTTTGTTCCACACTCGCCACAGAAATTGGTGCCGACTGGATTTTGAGCACCACACTTTGGACACTTTATCAATGTGAGGGGGGCGCCGCAGTTAGTGCAGAACTTGCCCTCACCAGCCGGTTTGCCACACTGGGGACAGATAGTCTGCTTGCTTTCTATTTGACCGGTAAAGAGCTGGGTAGCAGCAGCCTTCTCCCAAATCTGCTCCTCGGTGACCTTAGCTTTGGCGGCGGCTACTTCGACGCTAACGCGGGGCGCATCCTCAACACAGAGCCCCTCCTGCTCGTTCCAATCGTTTTCGCAGACCCATCTGGTACATTTTGGGCAACGGTGAAAATGTCCTTTAGCCTCGTTCTGGGCTCGCGCAAACGCCTGCTCATGTTCTTTGTGCCATTGGGGAGGCATCCCTTCGAAACGTTCGGTAAGGATGTCTGTTCCTCTTTCAACCGCACTCTCAATCTCAGATAGTCCCAAGAGAGAGCTCCCCAGGGAAACCGCGCTTCCGAGGCCACGCAAGAACCCGCGCTTCTTGTAGGTCTTGGACTCTACAAACTTGGTCTTGTATCCATCGTTACAGATGTCGCAGAAGAAGGTGAACTGGAATCCAGCCTCTGTGCTATTGTCCGCAAAATTTCTGGTAAAAGGTTGTAGTGTCATCATCTTACCTCCTTATATTCTTTGTCCCCCTTTTAACGGTCTACCACATTTGATACATTTCTCTCCAATTGGCGGCTGTTCTGTTTTGCACTTCTGACAAACGATCACTAACCTGCTATCACAATGCTCGCAGTAATCTCCAAAGAAAGTTAATTTCCCGCATTTCGGACATTCCACCCTTAAAAGGAGCCCACAATTATTACACTTTTCCCATCCTTTCTCAATGGGATTACGACACTTAGGACAGCGTAGCGGCCCCAAGGGGTTTACCTTCCCGCATAATGGGCACACGTTTGAATCTGGCGGAACCAACTTACCGCAATAGCGACAGGGGTGTTTATACCCTGGCATGCTTTTACCCTCCTTTTGTCCACCTTGTTGCATCGTCTTTTGTGCTCACATTGAACTTCAGCAGATTCATAACATCCTGCTTCCACTGTTCGGGCGAAGCATGGATCACCCGGCCAATGAAGAGATGACGGAGAGTTTGAAGCCCGGGCAACCTCTGTGCCGCAAATTTATACTTGCGGTATTGTGGCTCTTCCAACTTCTCGTCCGGCAAATAAATCGGCTCTCGCCTGAAGTTAATATCCAGCATGCACCGGTTTATTCTTTTGATGAGGTCGTCCGCTTCCTTGTGCAACTTCTCTATCTCCTTGAACTCTGGGTAACCCTTCCTGCTCACTATTCTGAAGAAATAGGTTGCCTTTCCCCCGCCTTCGCCAGCCGTTGCTTCCATCGCTATCGCATTACCGGGCTCGCCTCGGGCCACGCTGTAGATTGGAATTAAGAACCAGATGTATTCACCGGTGAGGTCCCCCAAGAGCCCCCGTTTCAAGCCAACGCAGATTTTCTCTTGTTGTGATAGGGCTTTCAAGAAATCGTATCCTTCCTTTATCCCCGCAACTTCTAACCTCTTTTCTAATTCTATCCAGAGATCGGGAGATATCGATTCTATATCGCTTCTTTTGGCTGCTCTACCCTCCTTCATAAACCTGGCTGCTTTTCTTATTACCAGGGGGTCAAACCCAGGCAGAAGTTCTTTGAGGGAAGATTGAACTTTGAGTTGAAGTTCGTTATTCAATTCCGATAGCGCCTTCGCGAAGGGGTCAAACTGATTCCCCATCTTGGAAAGGACTATCTTTTGGCCATATTCCGTAGTTAAAATCAAATTATAATCCTCTTCAGAGATTTCCAAAAGGTCGCTATAAGGAATCCTTGTGAAATCTCCCCTTTCAGGTATCACTACGATTGCGGTTTCGTATAAGCGTGGTTCGCACTTCCCTCTTCCCCTTTCTTCGCCGCTTTCGTCCCAGTAAACAAACTCCGCCTCCACACCAGATCTCCTGAGATTTTCCTGCATGAGCATATCCTCTAAAAGGACTTGATTTCGGAGTTTGCTCAGGACTCTCAAGAAGTCTTCATAACGGTAGCCAAGATTAGAAAGGAGAAGATCCTCCTTCGAACTCAGGGCAAGGCGAATTTTATAGTCACTTTCAGAGATGTCCAGAATATCACGATACGAAAGAAACAACGCTTCGCCAAATCTGGGAAGGATAGCCAGGTTCTCTTCTTCAAGTCTAGCGAGAGCCTCACCGCTTGAGGTTTCTTGCCCGGCTATGTCGGTTAGGAGATACTCTAACGAACACTCCATCACCGGTTTGCTCTCTCGTGGCATGTAATAACTCCTTTTCGCCTAACTTCTCATTGTCCCTTGCTTACACTCCCCAGTGCGGTCCTCTCCCTAGCCTCATTGATGGCCGCAGCCGTCGCAGAAGAACTCGAACTGAAAGCCGTTGTCGGGGCTTAAATCGCTATAGTTCCTGACGAACTTTATGAGGGAGATCTTCATTCTAATCACATTTAAGATTGTACTAGATACAGTCCAGTTTGTCCAGAGAGGCCCAATCCCAGATTCCATCTCTTGATTGACCCTGTAGAGCAATACAGATGTCCCTTGTCAGGGCCTAAAAGGCGTGTTATACTAGGGCATCTTTCGGAGGTGTGATGCTGAGCGTCAGACGGCGGGAGGAATTGATCGAGGGGCTTGTTCGCCGGGTGAACCAATTGGGCATGGTAGCCCCAGCCATCCTCTTCCTAGAGGCTCACAAACCTCTATCCTTCCTGGCTAGCCAGTTTCTTCTCCTCTCCCAGCCAACCCTAGAGCCCTTCCTGGGAGGGGTGGTGAGCGAGTATGCTCTACTCTTAGAGGATCGAGAGAACGTGGAGACGATCCTTTCCCATCTAGAGGGGCTTCGGAGATAGCGGACTATGGAGGTTCTACTCAATCTCCTTGAGGCTTCAGGGATCGAACCCCTGGCGGCCTTGATGTTAGTTGTCCTCCTGGTGTTTCTCTCCTTTTTACTCTTCGCCGATAGAAGGGTGCGCTTGGGTCTTAGGCCCACCTTACGTCCTCTCCCCGGTTTCACCCTTCTGGACGGCTTCGTAGGGCAGGCTGTAGAGACGGGTCGGACGTTGCATGTGTCGATGGGGACCGAGGGTATCGGGGG
>JRER01003233.1_pt1 | contig 10755 bp, 10 predicted proteins | sample 210161 | NCBI WGS metagenome assembly JRER01 (sample SAMN03019618, study PRJNA260268) | marine sediment metagenome | biome: Marine; feature: Sediment; material: Clay; isolation source: clay from marine sediments 136 meters below sea floor depth collected from... | place: New Zealand: Canterbury...
GCCACTGGTTAGCAAAGTTGCGCTTCCCAGTTATGGTAATAGTAGCTTGGTTGTTATCGCCTCGCTGCCACTGGTTAGCAAAGTTGAAATCCCCCCACTGTGCCTGCTCAGCAGTGTTACTATGACCAACCTGCTCGATGTAGGCTTGGTTGCTGTCGCCGGCCTGGGTGATATGGGCGATATTTTCAGCCAAGGCCACGCCAGATAAACCTAACCCGCACACCAAAACAAGAAAAACCCTTAGGAATGGTTTCCGCATTGTTCTATATCCTTATCTAGAGATTCAGCTTGGCCAACCTACCTGGCCAAGAGGACAGAAAAACCAGGTACCAGAAAAAGGAAACTAAGCTTTGTTAATAGCTCTGGAATTCCTAGGATATCAAGGCAACCCACCCTTTCGAGGTGGGCTGCCTTTGTTTTTGCTTCGGCCCAGGCAAGATGATTAAAAACTGATCATCTCACTACCCAGTGCTTACGGAAACGCATTTTGTGAAATGAACGCATAGTTATTTTCGCCGTTCTGGACGATGCGGGCAATCTGGTCGGTGAGCGTTGTCTCGCCCTGCAAGATCACGGCTACCTGGAAGTCATTGTTCTGGTGGATCCTGGCAAAGTTGTTGCCCCCGGCCCCATCCTGGTAGATCAGCGCAAGTTGGTGATTGTCGTCCTGTACGACCTTAGCGTCGTTGCCATACCCATCCTGGATGATCGCCGCCACCTCGTATTTGTCCCCCTGCACGATTTTGGCCCAATTCTCCGCCAAAGCAAGAGCAGCCCCTGAGAAACCTGCCACGAACGCCAAAGCCAGTGCTACTGCTAGCAATCTTTTCAACATTGTTTCTCACCTCCTTTCTTCTTTGTTATTTTTTATTTCATCATCCCCTGGGCCTCGGCAAATTCTTACGTGACGTCCTTAAGCTTATAAATTTGCCTTTTCTATTCGGGCAATGAGCAGTTGACACCTGCTGAGAAAGTCTTATAATTATTATCGGGGCGGGTAGTCAGAAAGCTAAAGCCGTCGGGCAAAGACTTTCTGGCAGCTAATTTTTCCCGTTTGCCCTGGGGGAATTAGTCGCTCGCCCCTTTCCACGCCTCAGTTGCTCACAGCCCCATAAGAGATAGCCGTGGTCAAAGTACGTTTAGCTCCTGACCTTATGATTAGTTAAACATTCCGCTTTTGGCCAGAGGCCCCAGTTAGCCTCCTGACTACTTATGTAACCAACTTCTGCATTTCCTTTTTTATTGCATCCGGCCTAGGCCCCGAAGTTTTTACCTCACACTCTCGACTGAAACCAAATTACCTTTTTTATCAAATTGAACTAGCTTTTTCACTCTCTTTTTTCTTTTAAATAGCCTTGAATTACCGGGGACTTGATATCTTCTGGATTCTTCAAAGTCCAAATTCCATCAAGCACCCCCTCTATGATCAAACTCAAAACTGCTTTCTCTATCGCCCCTAAAACACACATATGAGGTGGCTCGTTGGTGGTTAGGCCAGTCTCTGCCTCCAGAAGTTTTTTCAGACTAACAAATCTAAAAATCCCCAGGCTTACTTCTCTGGAAAGGATAGTTTTGGTAGTGGAAACAGATTCGAGAACCTTTCCATTCTTGACAGACACAGCCCTCAGATAAATAGTCACCCGATCTTTTCTATACTCACTATGACCACCTAAACCAAAATATCTTGCTCCAAATCCACCAGTGACGATATTAGTATCATAGGAGATTATCCCTCCTTCCAGGATTACCCCAGCATACAGCAAGGGTGGCAGGGGGGGTAAGGATTCTCCCTGGTCATTCTTATAATCTTTTCTGGTTGAGTCGATGATCTCTCTTTCCTTTTCTAAACGAGGCAATCCTTCCCTTTCTACGGGGATGAACCAGCCTGAATCCTCAAGAGCTTTGATTAATATGGAAGCAGCTCCTTGAGTTACAGCCGTAGAATAAGTCGCTACATTGGGAGAATACTTATACTGTCCGGTCCGATCCTGGAATTTGTAGACAGCCACTACTATTTTTTCTTCTGGTGGAGGCAATGAAACCAGGTCCTTATGAACAGCGGTTGTGTAGGTCAAGGTGGCCTGAGAAACTTCTCTTGAGGGCTTAGTCACTGCCGGCTTGTCAACAGGAGCTGATTTAGCGACCGTAATCAAAAATGACAACACAGCTAGAATCAGCCAGGGGCTCATGTCATCCTCCTTTCATTTAACCATTAATTGTTATTCAATGTCTCAATAATAGGGTACCTCTATGATGGTGATCTCACCGGTTGCAGTGTCAGTTATAATAACGGTTATGACTTCTCCATCAGTACTAATATCAAAAACATAGCCTCCCAATTCATAACGCCCCGGCCTAAAGCCCTCTTCACCAAATGCCTCCTCTGTTATCATCCTCGTCGTTCTGTAGAGTATCTGACGGTCTAGCATATCCCTGAACTCTTCGAGCATATCCGGTTCCTCTTCAAACGGGTTCTGAGCTACGGCCTGACTCAGCAGCCATTGACCGTTATATGGATTTCCGCCAAAAGATGGATTTATTGGTGTATAAACCAGCTCTGAGGCTGCAGCCATATTGGCGTTTGCTAAAAACAAAGCACCAGCGACCCCACAGATGACATAAACTGACAATTTTTTCATTTCTTCGTCTCCTTAAGGTTGTTTTGACACCTTCTAATCCCTAACTTTAGGCTGCTGAGAGAAGAAGCCTGGATATTGTTCTGGCTAAGTTCACTCTTCTGAATTCGGTGATAGGGGAAATTGTTATCCCAATTATTAAGAATTGACTGTAACTATTATCCAGTGTGGGTCTGGATAACATTCAGGTCATGAACAAGTGGTACCGTAGTTAGTTTAACTTTGGTGCTCCTTACGTTGTTGCCTGCAAGATTAGATAGAATACCAACTAACCTTGGGGCATTTTTCTTGCCATTTTCTTAAGAAAGATTCCGGGAACTACTTGAAACTCCCGTCATAGCTGACCTATTTATCTTCCAATTTATCTTGCAAAGAATCTGGGATAGCTAGAGCCAATCTGTTTTGCACTATCTCAGTGCAAAGCTCCGCAAGAACATAGGGGAGGGGGAGCTTCTTTTGCGGAATTCCTTTTAGAGTGCAGGTCCCACGTCTTAGCCTCCTGCACGAAAATCATGCAGAACTCGCAGCTAAAATAGCTACCTTTATTTCGGTTATCTTTTTTGTTCCCGAAAGAGAGGATTCTCAAAGGGAAGGTAAGTTAAGGAAAGCTGGTGGAAACAAAAGGACAGGAGGTCATCATCCCTCATCATCGACCAGGATTTTTCCTATCTTCCTCTTATCGCTGACCTGGATTTTCAGGGCTCTTTCTAGTTGTTCTTTCTTTATAGACTCTGTCTCCAACAGGTATTCCCCCAGAAGCGTTCTTGTCGCTTTGACCCTTCCATCTATGGCCAGAATCGGTAACCTCACCACAAAGCTCGTCCCCCGGTTTAGCTGACTTCTCACCTCTATTCTTCCCCCGTGTAAGGAGACGATTTCTTTACAGGAAGACAGCACTAGCCCCAGCCCTTTCCTTTTAGTAGTCCTGAAGGGCTTAGACAAATTATGGAAGTTATTCTATTGAAGGAGTCTAATCCCTGGGTGGAGATCAAGATGCTGCTAGTCTTATTCAAGGCTGATAGGCCCAATAGCTTCTTTTTCAAATCCTCAGTAGAGAGCCTCAGATTCTCCTTATTCTACTTCAAGGCAACATCTTTTTTGCAAATTCCCAGCCTGCTTTAACGGTGGCTTTAGGCACGGGAATCCTGATAAGGTATAAAGAGCAGACCCAAAAATTGTAGGTTCTACCCTGATTGGGGCCACTGAAATAGTTACCTCTTGATTTTCATGCCTCCATTCCTCAGGGAAAATCTTCACTCCACTGGAAATGGGAGGCTTTCGCCTCCCCTGTCCAGACTTTCGAGATCATAAAGAAAAAGAGACAGCACCCATCCAGGTCCACCATCTCTAAGCAGAACTAACCCTCTATCTATCTTTCTCGGTCGACTTTGTTATTAATTCAGCTTGGCTTAAAGAGAAGTTAATTTTCGTCCTGGCTACTTTTCCTTCATCATAATGAATTTCTACCTCTGCTTCATATTCACCATCCGGCAGGTCTTTCGAAAGTATTCCCCGAAAGTCGCGTATACCTTCCGGGAAAATATAGCCACCCCCTGCCAATAACGGAGCGGAGGTTTCCAGTTTTCCCGCCTTATTCCTCACCGTCACCTCTCCCTTTGCCACCACATGAACATTACCTGTATTCCGCACCGAAACGACCAACTCCAGCCCTTTTGTCCTTTTTTCTTCCGACGTTCCAAGCGCTTTGTCCCGGAGTAGAACTTCCATATTGACTATTTGCAGTCTCCGTATCAATTGATCGACATTAGCAAGCACCTTTACCAGAATGGAATACCTTATACTGGTCCTCAAGTCTACCTTTCCATCTGCTGGAGGAGAAGCGACCTCCACCATGATAAGAGCGTATCGACCACCAGATACTTGCTTGGGAACTCTGATTATGCCATGGATCCTTTTTGCCTCCCCTGCCTTTAAAAATACCTTAGCATATTCTAGCCGAATCCACCTAGCACATGACCATGTAGAGCTACCGGCTTCAAGAAACTCCAGTGAACCATCTTGTCTCAAAAGAAAATCCTCAGGATAGATTTTTGCTTGGATATCATCCGTTTCTTGGGGGTTAGCCAAGAATATGGAAAATTCCTTCTCGCTTCCGGGAGGGACGTGCACAGTAAGTTCGGAAGGAGAAATGAGAAGCGCTCGGGCAAGGGAACTAAGCAGAAAAAATACAGCCACTGCGGCAAATCCTAGCCTTCCAATTCTCCTTCTCACGGTGCTTCAACCCCTCTCTAGTTTTCGGTGATGACCCTCTGTTTAATTATATTCTTCTTTAAGAGCCTTGTCAAATTTCGGAACATTCTCTAAGAACTCTCTTACAAGCTTTATCCCAATGGCGAGGGTGATGTAATGAAAGCGAAACTGCACAATTTCTATGCAAATGACAGACAAGCGGATAGTCCTTACTAGATCCTACATTTAGCTCATGCTGACTTTGCTAGACCCCTTGGCAGGTCCCCCAACAATTGTTGGCATAAGAATTGCACCAACGCAATTCAAGAAGACTTCCAGGCAATGCCGCAATGCCCTTCGCTATACTTCCTTCGAACCCCTCCCCACAAGTCTGTCGACAAAAAATTATGTTCTCTCTACTAATTCCCTGTCATGATCGCTCTATCACACGATCTCTGCGACAACTCCTTCTCAATCTGTGCCCCACTTTCCTATGGTCGCTACCACCGCTGACACCTCACTCGGAAGAGAAACCATAGCAAGACCACAAGATACTCTCTATTGTTTCCTCAAAACCTTTGATCTAAAGGAGATCAGAAAAGCGGCCAAATCGGTCCTCTCCAGGAAGGGTTTACAGGAGAAATGGACTTTGGATACCCATAAATGAAGGAAGCTCAAGTTATCAGAAGAATTCTGGTGGTGGACGATGATAAATACCTGAGAAAACAGGTATACTGGGCCTTAAAGAATAGCTACGAGATTATTCAAGCCGAGAATAGACTCCGGACTCTCAAAATCATTCAAGAATCTCCCGTTGATTTGGTGCTCCTAGATCTTCATCTTCCCCCAAAACTGGACAGCCCCGAAGAGGGTATCAGAACGCTGCGCGAAATGAAGGAGATGGATGCGGAGGTCCTCGTCATTGTCATTACCGGAAATAAAGAAGAGGAAACGTCCCTGAGAGCCATAGGAGACGGTGCCTATGACTATTTTTGCAAACCGCTCGACCTAGAGGAGATGAAGGTAATCCTCGAACGAGCTTTGTATGTGCAAAACTTAGAAAGAAAAGCTAGACATGCGCAGGAAGAACTTGAGAAGGGGCGTCAGTTCTCGCAGATGGTGGCGAAGAATGAGAAAATGCAAAAAGTATTCCGATTAATAAGAAAACTGGCTGAAGTGGACTCCAATGTCCTTCTCTTAGGAGAGAGTGGTACCGGGAAAGAGTTGGCTGCCACCAACAAGAACTTGAAAAAGCTTTTGTCCGATGGCTCCTTTAGAGAAGACCTCTTCTACCGCCTAAACGTGGTCTCCATTGTTCTTCCTCCTTTGCGGGAAAGAAAAGAAGATATTCCTCTGCTGGCCAGGTAACGTTAGAGAACTGGAGAATGCTATAGAAAGGGCTGTGGTTTTGGCCTCAAAGGATACTATTGTACCTCAGTATCTTCCTTCCAATTTGGGCAAAGGAAAAAGGGAAATGTCGGACTTCTTCTCTATTAATTTTTCCCTGGATGAGCTGCAGAAAATTCTGATCGAGAATGCTCTTAAGAGTGCCAACTGGGACCAGAAAAAGACAGCAGAAAAGCTCGGAATACATCGAAATACCCTACAGCGAAAGGTGAAAGAATTCGGAACCCAGAAGAAATAAAAAATAAGGAGTTCCTTCCCTGTTTTCCCCATACACTCACCCGGATCTTCCATCAGGCCCTAGCTTGAAAATGTAGTTCCTCACTTTTTCTTTTTGCACAATTCTTGTGCTTGGGCACAACTTTGTGAAAAAGGTCAATTAAATTTATCCTAGCCGATTATGTTTAACAGACTGTAAATCGAAAAGGTAATGCCCAATTTTTGTTTAGGCATATTAATTTTGCAAAATCCGTAGAATCCTACCTTGCTCCTTAATCTTCCCAACTTCTAAATTCTTGCCAGCACATTCAGTAGAAGTAGGTATTGACAACCATTCTAGCATTTTCCCCATTATCCGCACCAGAATTTGGCATGGAATTTGCGCGAAGCATGATTGGTAATTCAATCCCAATAAATTATCAACCCAACTTATGCGCGTTTCAGAGGCTAAAATCCAGTTTTCCGTACCCCTGAAGTTAGCTATTTTTTTCTAATCATAAATCGGGGCAATACTCCGGACAAATTTAAGATCTCGGTATATTACACCCATAGATGCAAGATAATCCTTTCTAAAGAACTCGTTGAACTTGCTCCCGGTGAGCAAAAAGAGATAGTGGTCACTCTGCTGGTTCCTAAAGATGCTCCGGGAGAAAGAAGATATCTTACATTGGCAGCGACTTCTCTTAAAGATGAATCTGCATCCGATGAGGCACGTATCTTCACCACTATCCTTCCTCCACCTCCCGAAAGAGTGGGGGGAACCCTCTCCAGGCAAGTTCCGGTAAGTATGAGCCTATCCGGTTCTGGATCAATTACGAAGGAAGACTATAGTGCTTGGGGAGGTTTTGATGCCGGTGGAGACTTAAGTAGAGGGCGCTGGGTTAATGTTTCGGTCGGTGTTCCATATGAAAAGGAAGAGCTAGAGAAAGGAGAGGTAAAGGAGCTAGATTATGCTCTGAATATCATCCCTTCAAATCTCTTTTATTAGGATTATCTCTTCAACATTCTAACGACAATGCAAATGGGGATCCCAAGCTGCCCACAGTAATTACCTATGAGCTTAGTTTGGAGGATATCCCTGCAGGCTTAGACTGTGCTATAGCTTTACCTCGGAGAGTCAGCCTGACGGCAGGAAAAATTGTAGATCAAGTGTTTTCTTCAGCAGGTGATTATCCAGTTACCCTCAGAGTTACCGATGAGAGCGGAGCTACTGACTCCAGGACCAAAACCGTGATTGTGGAGTAGGCTCTTAATTATTGGTTCCGGTCAATTAGATGAATGGCTAGCCCGAGTAGATGACAAAACCATGAGATTAAAGAAAATTTTAGTTCTTGTAACCCTGATTAGTGCAATCTGGTTAATAAAGATAGGACCTGGGCAAGCTAGTCCTAACACTAATGAGGAGCTAAATGGACGAACCTGGTACCTAGCCGGTAAGGGAGAGATAAATATTGAGATTATTGGTAGGGTCAAAATTAACCCCACAAATTCTCCAGGAACATACTTTGAAACGATTACCTTCACCGTAAGCCCAGCCTTATAGAAACCCACCGTAGGTTTGACACCAGAGTATTTCGTCTATAGAAAGGTAAGCTAGGGCCGAGGCATGCCGAATTTTTTGATCTTCAAGCGAAGAGTGTTTCTATGTATTCCCAATTTTTTTGCTGCCTTTGATTGATTCCATCCGGTGGTCTGGAGAACTTTTTCGATAAGCTCCTTCTCTCTCTGCTCCAAGGAAACGTCAGTGAAGGAAAACGTAAACACACTTTCCTTTTTTTCGTGTAAATGGGAAGGGAGATGCCAGGGGAAAATGGTGTCCCCTGTGGTCAGGACCACTGCTCTTTCTATGACATTTTCTAGCTCCCTGACATTGCCTGGCCACTCATAGTCAATAAGTAAATTCAGAGCCCGGGAAGAAACTCTCTTTATCCTTTTCCGATTTAGTTGACTAAATCTTCCCAAAAAATGGTCTACCAGAAGGGGAATATCTTCCTTTTTCTCACGCAGAGACGGAAGCTGAAGACAGACCACATTAAGACGGTAATATAGGTCTTCCCGGAAGCATTTCCTCTGAATAAGTTTTTCTAAATTCTTGTTGGTCGCCGAGATTAGACGGACATCAGCCGTTAGGCAGTGGGTGCCTCCCAGTCTTTCAAAGGTGTGTTCCTGAAGGACTCTCAGTATCTTAGCCTGCATGGCTAAACTCATATCGGCGATCTCATCCAAGAAAATAGTACCTCCGGAGGCTCGTTCAAACTTGCCTGGTTTACTTCTGGCAGCATCGGTGAAGGCTCCTTTCTCGTAGCCAAAGAGCTCACTTTCTAGGAGCGCCTCCGGTATCGCAGCGCAGTTTACTGCTACGAAAGGTTTATCCCTTCTGGGACCACTATGGTGAATAGTCCGAGCCACCAGTTCTTTACCGGTACCGCTCTCTCCACGGATAAGGACAGCACAGTCGCTTTGAGCAACTATTTTAATCATCTGGAAGACCAACTTCATCCTGTCACCTTCGCCGATGATATTGGCAAATTGAGCTTTTCGGGATAGCTCTTCGCGCAGACGCCGGTTTTCTCGCTCCAGACTCTGAAGATAAAGGGCTCTTTTGAGGATAATCTTGATTTCTTTAAGATCAAACGGCTTGGAGAAGTAATCATAGGCCCCATTGTTTATGGCTCTTAAAGAAGTCTCTTCTTCCTGATCCCCGGTTATCACCACTACCTTTGTCTCTGGGTCAATCGCTTTTATTGCCTCCAGAGCCCTCATTCCCTCCTCAGGAGTATCCTCTTCGGGAGGAAGGTGCAGGTCTAATAATACCAAATCCACGGAATTTTTGTTCATAATCCGACAGGCTTGAGCCCTATTTCCAGCTTGTAAAAGCTTGTAGGACTCTTTTAGGGTCCAATATATCTGTTTTCTCAGATATTCATCATCATCAACAATTAGTATATTCTTCACAGTCTTGCTCTTCCTTTTCGTAATAGGCCCAGCAGAAGGTTTTCCACCTCTTTTTGTCTTTGTAAGCCACGTTCCACCTGTTTTCCTCTAACGTATCCCAGGTCAATGAGAATTCTTCCTATCTTCTTTTTGCATTTAGAACTTGCCTGAATTTCTACAGCCCTTCGCAGGTGATCTTCATTTATGGCTCCCGTTTCCAATAGATATTCGCCCAGACGCTTTCTTATCGTCTTAAACTTGTCATCGGTGCCAAGAATCGGCAGCTTCACCACAAAGGTTGTGCCCTTATGTAACTCGCTTTTTACCTCTGTTTTTCCGGCGTGTAAGGAGACGATCTCTCGACAGCAAAACAAGGCTAAACCTAGACCCTTGTGCTTGGTTGTGCTAAAGGGCTTAAATAAATGGTTATCTATGAACTCTCTGGTCATCCCGTGACCGGTATCGGAAATTTCGATAATAACAGCCGCTGGTCTTTCTTGGGTCCCGGTGGCGATCTTAAGCTTTCCCCCATCAGGCATAGCTTCCAGGGCGTTGAGAATGAGATTACGGAAAACTCTTTGCACGTTGACCTTGTCGACCATGATCTCTGGAAGTTCGCCATATTCTTCTATTAGCTCTATCCTTTCTCTTTTTCTCAAGTCCAAATTCTCTACGACGTGTTGGATAAGCAGATTCACGGATTGGAATCTCAATTCCAGAAAATGGGGAGTACTGGTTAATTTAGCCAGCAAATCCTCCATCCTTTTTACCGTATCTACCACAGTGGCTGTCAAATCGGCCTTAAACTCTGGATCCTCATAATTTTGTTGCATGTTGCTGAGGAGAAAAGAGAGGCGATTGATGGAGCCTCTGAGGTCATGAATAATTATCGAAGCCAATCTATTGAACGAATCAAGTTGCTGAGACTGAATTAGATCTTCCATCAATAGCGCATTTTCCAAAGCCAGAGCTACTTCATTTCCAATGGTAGAGAATAACTCCAAATCATCCTGGGTAAACCCCTTTCCTGAAACGTCACCCTCTACGGTAAGAGCCCCTAATACTCTTTTTTTTACCTCTAGCGGAACGCACATAATAGCCTCATCTTTCATATTCTCGTCTAGCTCTTTGAATGGCAAATCCCTGGTTTCTTGGTTTATCAAAATAGGTTTATCGTTTTTTATGACCCAATTGGCAATTTCCTTATGTAGGTCTATTTTAATCTGTCCTCCCTGAACGGCCTTAATAGTCGGCTCTTTTCCCCTCTCATTGGTGAGGAAGATCAGGCTTTTTTTAGCCCTGGTAACAGAAGTAGCCATATTGACGATCAGATCGCATTTTGTGCCAAGCTCCAGGGTAGAATTCAGAATTC
>JRER01002675.1_pt1 | contig 10736 bp, 13 predicted proteins | sample 210161 | NCBI WGS metagenome assembly JRER01 (sample SAMN03019618, study PRJNA260268) | marine sediment metagenome | biome: Marine; feature: Sediment; material: Clay; isolation source: clay from marine sediments 136 meters below sea floor depth collected from... | place: New Zealand: Canterbury...
GAGTTCCAGGTGGCCAGCCTTACGGCTGGTGGGCTTCCGCACCCCCTTAGCCAGAACCCTGATCTTCCCCCATTCCGGGGTGTAGAGGGTGAGCAGTCTATCCGCCTCGCCCAGGTTCATCCTTCGAAGGACGATAGCCTCTGCACGATAGAGTCGCTCTCTAATCAAACTACCCCTCCGCACCAGATTACTAGACTACGAGCTGAAGACGTGGGTAAAAATATTGCCGCACTTGGTTTGCGGCCTTAGGGTAAGTCGATCCACTCAGTTACTCTATTGATCTTTGAATCTGCCCTTATAGCCGTCCTGAACAGGTGCTTCAAGTCGCATGAATCGGACAGTTGCTACTCTTTCACCCTTGTGTAGGATTATAGTCGAGGCCGTAGCGTTGAACAGTTCAATAACCAGCCTTCCCCTCCAACCAGCCTCCACTAGACCTTGCTTGCCCGGCATCAATCCCCTCCGCTGGTAGGATGATCGCAGGACAATATCTCCAACTAAGTCAAGAGGGAGTTCCAGGCGCTCACTAGTTAGGAACAGCTTAAACTGCTTAGGCGCGATAGCGACTACTCTATCATTGCCGACTTCGAAAGAACTTGCACCCTTACCTTCTGATTGCATAGGTAGTTCGCCATCGAGTGATAGATCGTAGCTAGTGGGCTGAAGAGCCTCTTCGTCGAACGGCTCTATTACTAGTTGCCCTGAAGCAAGCAATTGTCTGATATCTACGTCTCGTTGTATCCCAACTGTCATATCTGAGTAGCCTCAAGGTCGGCGACGCTGACCTGCGCAGCTATTGACCCGCAAGGATACCTGCTATCCTTCCGACCTCCATAGCCAGTTGGAACATAAAGTAGATCACGCCCCCAAAGAGCGCTATCAAAGCTCCAAAGCCAGCGATGATCCATTTGTTGCTAGTAGCTGACACTCTCTGCATCTCTCTCACGACGTCCTGTCTTAGCGCCTGAAGGGCTTGCTCGATCTGAGTTTGAATCTGCTGAGTGATCTCCTCTATCAGCCCATCGAAGTCCATCCGCAGATTCTCGGCGGTTGCCTCTAGAGACCTGACCGCATCATCTATGTCGCTGATAGCCCTCACAGTTTGGGTTTGGATATATCTGATTACGTCTGGTGGTATTCGCCCAGCTTTTTGGTCATCCGTGGGCTGGTAAGGGCGTTCAGCTTCGCTGGTCAGGTAAGAAAAGCTGATTCCACAAATGGCTGCTCTAGAGGGAACGCGGAGCGGTCGGGATGAAGTGTTCAGAATAGTGAGGATCAACGGCCCTTCCCACCCGGGGTCCACCTGTCCTCCATAGTAGAGCGACAAGCCTCTTCTGCTCCAAGTTCCCCTTGGGTGAATTTGCCCCTTGATCTTCGCAGAGAGCTTCAGCTTCTCGTGTGTTACTAAGATTGCCCATTGGAAAGGGCGCAATATAAGTTCGCCTTCGGCAGCGAGGTGAACGGGCTCCGACGATCCACTTACCCATGCTTGGTCACCCACTCTGACGTCGTAGCAACTAGGCTGCAGGAAGTGCTCATCAAATCCGACTATCTCGAGGTCATCTGTTCTGAGTGCTTCTTTGATACCGCGGTCGCTGAGGCTCATGGTCCCTCCTTGGTAACTGCTAGTGGTAGAACCTCGATCATTATATCATAATGCAATCCGATTGCAAGCTTGAAATAGCATAACTCATATTATGCAACAAACCAACAGGTCAGTTCAGCGCACTCGCGATTTCACTACGGATGACGGCTAACATCTCCCAGATGCGTCCCTCGCACGGTGCCGTATCTATATCGCCGCCCCCAGTTTTCGGCCATCTTCCGCTGGTAGAGGGCCTCGGCGTCTAGGTCGAGAGCCGAGAGGAGGTGAAAGATGCGGATGATAGCATCTATCAGTTCCTCGCCTACCGCATCATAGGGCTTCCCCTTCTTGTAGGCATCGCTAGCCTCGGAGATCTCGCTATGGATGAGGGCTAACATCTCCCAGACGCGCTCCTCCTCCGCCGAGAAACCCTTGGCATCGGCCATCTGGCGCACCTCTTGCATCTTGAGGTTGAGCCCCTCCTTCTCCATCCCTCTGTCCTCATTCTTGTAACGTGTTAACTGACCGGCAGATTTCGCCCGTCTATCTACACTGTATTGCGGTCGCCCACTGAGACGCTCGGTGGGCAATGTTCAAACCGTGGACGTAGAGCAGCGGTGCCCCACCATCCCACCAAGGCAATAAAGAACAGAACGGCCTCAAGGGTCCAGATGCGGGATAGTGTTTCAAGCGCACCATACGACATCAAGCCGAATGCCCCCACAGCGTCGCCAGCCGTCTTGTATAGTATGGACAGCCCGAAGTAGCCCCATCGTCTGGCTCTCCAGGCATAGACAGCGAGCACAGCGGAGAAGATATGCACGGTGATGGCAAGCACTCTTTCAACAGGACCCACGGCGACCCACAGCAAGACATTGCCTGGCGGCAATTGAAGCTGAGACATTGCTTCGGGTGGCAAGCTCTGGGGTGAAAAGAGGCCTACCAGGGTGACGACAAGGGTAAACAACCCAAGGAGTAGAGCCTCGAAGCTGCCGAACCCGTTTCCAAACGCCACTGCCTGTTTCCAGTCCGCGTTCTTGACCCGGGTTATGGCTACGAAGAGGAGAGCACCTCCCCCCTCGAAGATACCGGTCAACGACCCAGCGAAGAGCCAACTCAAGGGATCGGCGATGTACTTGGGGAATGTCCGCTCCAGAAAGGAGAGCACTCCGTCACCGATCAAGGTACCCACTGCGAACTTCACTGCTACGCCGACCACCCAAGCCAGTGCACCCCACCCGAAGAATCCCCAGGATATGTCGTGTTTGCGCTTCCAATACAGGGTAAAGAGCAAGGCTACGGCGATTTCGCCGCTTCCGGTTATTAGTATGAACGGGTTGGCTTGCACAATGGAACTCCTGTTGGTGCAAAGTGCGAGCGAATTTCAGTTAACTCGTTGATTACATATTATACCATTCAGCCTTCCCCTCCGCAAACCTGGCCTCATCAAAAAAGCCGCATCCGAGGTTAGGATGCGGCGGCTAGGATCGTTTGGGAGGCTGCTACCTGAAAGGTGGGAGATGTTTAGAAGTGAAACTGGCGGGCAAAAGTTCGCCTAAAGTGTAGATCTCCATTTGGCCCTCGGGGTCGGCGACGATGACCTGCAATTCATCCTCCCCAAACTCCGCCAAAACCTGGCGGCAGGAACCACAAGGGGTAGCCATCGTCTCCGTAACCACCGCTATGGCCTTAAACCGCTGTTCCCCTGCCGCTACCGCCTTGAAGAGGGCTACCCTTTCCGCGCAGATAGAGAGCCCGTAAGAAGCGTTCTCCACGTTGCAACCGGCATAGACCTGGCCGGATTCCGCCAAAAGCGCTGCCCCTACCGAGAAATGGGAATAAGGGGCATAAGCCTTCTTCCTCGCTTCAAGAGCGAGAGCGACAAGATCCTTCTCCCCTCGGGACAAACCTTCAGTCATATATCTGCCTCCCCTTGTTTCGACTACTCTAGCAGCCTTAAGAGATAACCCAGGACCATAGCTAGCAACCCGGCTCCGATCATCTTCACCCCCGTGAGGGCGATATTCTCCCGTGAGATCGCTCCCAGGAAGGCTCCCAAGGCGAAGAGAGCCCCTAGAGCCATGGTCAGAGAGAGGTAGTAACTGGTGTAGATCTCCCCCCAGAGGGGCGTTAGGAAGAAGGGCAAGAGCACGACCAGCGCCGCCAGAAAGGGCGCAAGACCATCTACTAGGGAGACCACGATCGCCGCCGCCCGCGAGGCCCGCCCGATCTTGGTCTTATTCAGGTCCGTAAGCGTATAACTCTCCAGATCGTCAAGGTCGCGCTTCCGCTCGGCAGACTCGGTGAAATATGCTCCCCAGAAACCCGACACCCCTATGGCCATGGAGGTAGCCAAGCCGGTGGAGATGACCACTCTGGCACTCTCCACGCCAGCCGAGTAGTTCCCTATAAGCACCCCGATCATGGTCAATACACCGTCAAAGGCGTTCATGACGAAGTAACGGCGGGCTATCTCGCCTACCTCGGCGATATCCTCGTACTCCCTAAGTTGTTGCAGCCACCGTCTCAGAGGACTCATTTACCAGATACGCTTTTCATAGCCTGAACGAACAAGGAGGTGAACGACTTCCAAGACGCCTCAGCGAGGGCCTAGATCTCGCCTCCTTAGAGGTGTGGACTAACCTCCTGTTCGCAGGTGATCTTGCAGGGTTATCGATTCGTCGATGATGAGCGCGCCCCCCACCACCTCATCGATGGAGTGCAAAGAGCCCCCGTTCTCCTGAATAACCTCCAGGATCCCGTCGTAAGAGATATCTCTACCCTGGACGGTGACCTTGACGTTCTCCACCTTCTGATCGATCTCGTAGACGTTGACGTTGACCGCATCGATGCCCTCAAGATCGCTCAGTTGCCTAGCCCATTCTATGATAGTTGGCTGATGAGGCTTCAGGACATCGAGCACCAACCGTCTAATCTTACCCACCTTTCATCCTCCATATCCCTTAGTGGCAAACCCTTCGATCCCTTTCGCAACTGGTATCCTGATTGGGCGATCCCCAACTTCAGTATGAAATAGGATGAAGGGCTCGCTATGAACCGTCAAGAGTGGCTTCCCTCTCCCTCTAATTCACTTTTCATCTTCTCCTTCACCCGAGCCGGCACTCCATAGGCCAAACTTCCCGGTGGTACATCCTTGGTCACCACGGAGCCAGCCCCGGTCTTAGCGCCCGCGCCTACCTTCACCGGCGCCACCAGCATGGTATCTGAACCCAGAAAGACATGATCCTCCACGATGGTGCGATGTTTCCTCTCCCCGTCGTAGTTACAGGTGATGGTACCTGCGCCGACGTTAACCTCTCGGCCCAAGGTCGCATCGCCGATATATGAGAAATGCCCCACCTTTGTTCCCGGACCGATATACGACTCTTTGATCTCCACGAAATTCCCTACATGGACCCCCGAGGCCAGATGCGTCCCCGGCCGGAGGTGGGAGAAGGGGCCGACATGGACCTTCTCTTCCAGCACCGCTCCTTCTACCAGGGAGTATAGGATAGTGCAACCATCACCCACTTTAGTATCGTGGAGGTGGCTCCCCGGCCCTATGGAAGAGTTGGCACCGATAGTCGTTTCCCCCTCGAGGATAGTGTGAGGGTGAAGGACGGTATCTTGCCCTACTCGAACGGTGGAGTCGATGAGCGTGGAAGGGGGATCTACTATGGTGATCCCGGAGAGCATTAACTTTTCCCGTACCTTTTGACGAATCACCGCCTCGGCTCGAGCCAGGTCTATCCGGCTGTTTACGCCTAGCGCCTCCTCTTCATCCCCTGGCGAGAGGGCCAGGACCCTCTCGCCCTCTTCTACCGCTAAAGCCAGGAGATCGGTCAAGTAATACTCCCCTTGGCCCCCAGGTTCGATCTTCTCCAGATGGGGCCAAAGCCACCCCTCCCGGAAGCAAAGGACTCCATCGTTAACTTCTCCGATCCCCTTCTCCTCCTCGCTAGCCGCCGCCTCCTCGATGATACCTACCACTTGGCCCGCTTTATCTCGGCGGATGCGTCCGTATCCTGTTGGATCGGTAGGGTGGAAAGTAAGGATAGTGATAGCCGCGCCCTCTTTTTCATGCTCATCCAGAATCTGGCGCAGGGTCCTAGTGGTGATGAGAGGATGGTCCCCAAAGAGAACAAGAACGGTATCCTCTTTGCCCTCCAGAAGTTGATGGACCTGGAGGAGAGCATGACCGGTGCCCAACTGCTCTTCTTGTTCCACATATAGATATTCATCGCCCAGGGCCTGGCGCACCTCCTCGGCCCCATATCCCACCACTACCACCAGCCGATGGGGATGCAACCCGGAGACAGCCCGAACCACGTGCTTAATCATGGGCTCGCCAGCCACCGGGTGCAGCACCTTGGGCCTCTTAGACTTCATACGTATCCCCTGGCCCGCGGCCAGGATGACCGCTGATACCTCCATATCCCCTCATGAGTTGCAAAAAGGCCGAGACCCCCACCAATCAGGAGGAGATGTCTCAGCCCATCTCAATCTAAGTTTCGTCTATTACTATCGGAATCGTCAGAAACGTCTTCCATCACTACCTGTTCCACCGGCAACCCCAGGTGGAACTGAATATATTTTACCATAATTCAGCCCCCAGCGCAACCGCGGGGGAATCTGCTATAATGGGAGGCAGACGAAGGTGAGTTTCCTCCGCCGTCATGGGTTTCTGGTGAGGATAAACACCAACAGTTAAGGGGGAGATGTGAGCACCATCTTGGGCCTCGAGACCTCTTGTGATGAGACGGCCGCTGCCGTGGTGACCGAGGGGAGGCGTATCCTCTCCAACGTAGTGGCCTCTCAGATCGAGATCCACGCTCGTTACGGCGGCGTCTTCCCTGAACTCGCCTCCCGCCAGCATATTCGGGACATCCTTCCCGTCATCGAGGAAACGCTTAGCCAGGCGAAGGTGGAACTCGGCCAACTAGATGGCATAGCCGTCACCATCGGCCCCGGCCTGGCTGGCTCTTTGGTGGTGGGGGTGAACGCGGCTAAGGGCCTGGCCCTGGCTTTGAACCTCCCCCTCATAGGCATAAACCACCTAGAAGCCCACATCTATACCATCTGGACGCAAGGGCCAGAGATAGAATTTCCCCTCCTTTGCCTCATCGCCTCCGGAGGCCACACCAACCTAGTGCTCATGACCGGGCACGGAGAATATCTGCCCCTGGGGCAGACGCTAGATGACGCAGCGGGGGAAGCCTTCGACAAGGTGGCCCGGCTCCTGGGGCTGGGCTATCCCGGTGGGCCAGCCATCCAGGAGAAGGCCGAGGAGGGCGATCCAAAAGCGTTTGACCTTCCTCGGGCCTGGCTGCCAGGCACATATGACTTCAGTTTCAGCGGCCTCAAGACAGCCGTCTTATATCTGGTGCGGAGGCTGGAGGAAGAGGGGAAGGAGTTGCGCCTAGCCGATCTGGCGGCCAGTTTCCAGGCTGCGGTGGCAGATGTCTTAGTGGAGAAGACGAAAGAAGCGGCAGAGGAGCACGGGGTCAAGCAAGTGCTCTTGGGCGGAGGGGTGGCGGCCAACACTCTCCTGCGCCAAGAGATGAGAAGGAGGGTAGAGATACCGGTTCTCTACCCTCCGCCGGAACTCTGCACCGACAACGCCGTGGGCGTGGCCGCAGCGGGTTGGTTCAGGCTAGAGGCGGGGGAGAGGGCCGGCTGGGACCTGGACGTCATTCCTAGCCTGAGGCTAACCTAACCCCCTGGCCCTGGATTTCTCCCACAGGGATCCTGTAAGGAAAATCCAGGGCTGCAATAGACGGCATCATGTGTAGGGCAGATTTCTAAACCTGCCCTACTGCCTGTTTAAGGCTTAGGGATTTTTTGAGCCGTGGCGTAGACTTCCTTCAGGAATGTGGATATCGTCTCTAGTTGTTCGTCCTTATTCAGAACGAAAAAGTGTTCAGCCTCTAAATCCAGCGCCAAATAGATTTTGCCGCCTGGTGTTTTATCGTAGCGATAGCCAGATGCAGCCAGGATTTCCTGGCTTGGTTTGGCCTCAAATTCCAGTTCAAATACAAGTGACAAAGGGTCACTATAGTAGACACCGCAGAAATAGTCCTTGTTGTTTAAGTAGAAACCTTTCCACTCCCAACCCGCCGATTTTGAATAGATGCTAAGAGACGTGCTCTTGATGGCGACCTCGATCATGTTCATCAGGTTAACAAACGCTGGAACTCCCTCGATGTACTCCCTTTCAACCTTTTGCATACTCATCTTTTTCTCCTCTAGAAAGTCTAGAAATGAACGCACCAGATATCGACTAACCGGGTCTGCTGGCTTTTCCTCAGCCAACCAATTGTAAACCTCGAACCACTTCACATGCTTATAGAGTTTTGCCTCCTCATCTTTCAGATCTATCGAGAAACGGGTTAGCAGGATCAACTTTGTGATCTCAGTACCCGATTCCTCCAGCACCTTACTATAACGTTCGAGCTGTCTATATCCTAAGCCTGAATCGTGCTTGACTTCTATGAATAGAAGTTTGTCTAGCGTTGATATCTCGATGTCGGGTCTTCCCTGCTCCGTGCCAACCTGTGTGGCGATGGAAATTGGTTCGCTCAGGTCGAAAACGAACTCATCATTGTCTATACACAAATTAGTGAGCAACTGGATAGCCACCGGGCGATCCCTATCCAGCAAATGTTTGACTAGGAAAACGAATGCCTCAGTGAGATAGTTCTCTTCACTCGCCGAACTGTACTTGCCCAAAACTGTGAAAATGTTCTCGCCCATCAGTCAGCGGCCCCCTCGATAACCAACCCCTCCTCCCTCACCTCCCCTTCCACGATCCTGAAAGCCCTTATCTCTGGCTCCTCCTGGGCCAAGGAGACGATGAGGTACAGTGATTCAGGAAAGTAGGCCATCTCTATATCCCTGGCCGAAGGGTAGGCGGGGAAGGCGGGATGGGAGTGGTAGATGCCCCAGAGTTCCCACCCTTTCTCCTCCATCTCTATAAATATGCGGTACTGCTCCTCCGGCTCCAGGCGGTAGGTGGTGGGGCTATGCTCGGCGTTGGCCGTCCGGTACAATTTTACCGCCCTACCCTCCTTGCCCGCTATGACTCCGCAGGCCTCGTAGGGGGCCTCTTCTTTGGCCTGGGCGATCATCTCCTGGGCGAACTCCTGAGGCAGGGTTATCATCGCTCCCTCCGCAAATGGCGAGGGATCACCAACTTAAAAGCGTACTCCCTTCCCTCGGGATCCTGTAAGGACTCCGAGAGGCTTGCCACTTTGATATCTACCAGCCCGGCCCCCTTCGCCGCCTCGATGATATCGCTCTCCTTCACCCTGGGCAGGCCTTCTTTCTCCTGATAAGCCTTCTTGGTGATGACACTCCAGATAGCGCCGTTCTCTTTGATTCTCTCCCGAAGCATCTCCAAAGCAGGTTGCAAATCCTCGACCTGGCCTACCCAGAAGAGGATGGCGTCCGCCCTGCCTATCGCCGTCGCCCTCTCCAGAACCTGGGGGCTATCTAGAGCGAAGAGTGTCCCCTTCTCGCCGATGGCCTCTCCTATCTCCTCCAGGAGCCAGTCGCCCCCGCCGATGGTGAAGACGGTGTCGCCGGGCTTTAGGCCTAGTTTCTCGGTCACCGCTTTCCCAGGCATATCAGGCTACATCAGCCCCTTCTTCTCCAGGTGCTCCCGGATTATCCGCTCCAAGTTCCTCCTCCCTTGGACTCGCTACTTCTTGGCACTGATCAGCATATCGCTCTGCTGCGTCACGTTGAAGAGGCTAGGTCCCTATGTACTTCGCATACAAGTTCCGAGCCACCGTCTCGTCGCTGGTACCCCGGATGATAGCCCGAGCGTCGGGGAAGACGGTAACTAAGTAGTCGTTCACCTGGAAGCGGAGCATGAACTCATTGAAAGTGACTTCACCTATGGCCTGCAACCTCTTGGCCAGGGCAGGAAGGGAGACACTCACCTCGGTCATGGGGGTGATCTGCACGGCGTTGCGGCCGCAAAGGGAGGTGACCATAGCCACCTCTTTAGCCTCCAGGAACTCGAACTTCCCCTGCCCGCAGGCGGGACAGCTCTCCTCCTGCCGAGCCACCTGAAAAACCTCGAAGGTGTTCTCCCAAAGGTCGATGTGGATGAGCCCCTTGTTAGGCTTCCCCTTCCCGGTGAGGAGTTTCAGCGCCTCGTTGGCCTCGATGGAACCGATGATGGCCGGGACCGCCCCCAGGATCCCCGCCGTCTCACAGGTGGGGGTGATGCCCGGAGGGGGGATCTGGACGAAGAGACAGCGGAAGCATGGCGTCTGGTGAGGGATGATGTTCATGGTCATGCCGTAACTCCCCACCGCTCCTCCATAGATCCAAGGGGTATCATGCTTCACGCAGGCATCGTTGATGAGGTAGCGGGTCTCGAAGTTATCGGTCCCGTCCAAGACTAAATCCATATCTTTGATGATCTCTTCGACATTACGATAGTGGACGTCGGCGACCACGGGCTCTATCTCCACTTGGGAGTTCACTTTTCTCAATTTCTCCGCTGCGGCGATCGCCTTGGGCAAGCCTCTCTCTATATCCTCCTCATCGAAGAGGGTCTGGCGTTGTAGGTTATCCAACTCCACGTAATCCCTATCTACCACCTTTATATGGCCCACCCCAGCACGGGTCAAGAGGCTGGCGATGTTACAGCCCAACCCGCCGCAACCGATGATGACCACCGAGGAGTCGAGAAGCCTCCTTTGTCCCTCCTCACCAAGAGGGGGGAAGATGATCTGTCGTATATACCGTTCTAATTCCATCTATCCTCCAAACTTCTCTCTCAAGAACTCCAGCACCACCCCGTCTATATATTCGTCCTCTCGCCAACGCTCCTCCAGGTTCTCGATGCCTATCAACTTCCGAAGTGCGGATTTGGTCGTCTCGTCGTACTGGCCATTAAGGGGGCCATCGTAGTCTCCTGTACGCCTAACTAACTCTTGTAACTCCAGTACCACTGGCCCCTCGATCTTCACCAACTTCTCGGGGTCTGTCTCCCCGAAGTAGAGTTTGTGCAACTCTAAGAGCCGCTTCAGTTCCAAGATGGGGGTAGGGTGATCATCGATCCGAAGATCGACGGAGCGGTCGCTGAACCCGCCATACCCTCCCTTTTCCCGCACCACCAGGAGCCCCGCTGACTGCT
>JRER01001467.1_pt1 | contig 10706 bp, 10 predicted proteins | sample 210161 | NCBI WGS metagenome assembly JRER01 (sample SAMN03019618, study PRJNA260268) | marine sediment metagenome | biome: Marine; feature: Sediment; material: Clay; isolation source: clay from marine sediments 136 meters below sea floor depth collected from... | place: New Zealand: Canterbury...
GTTCGCCGCTTCTTTGGCCGCAGCCAAAATCTTATTCAAATTCTCGTCAATCTTCGTTAGCCTGGGTTCTATCTGAGCAGCAGCAATCTTAATCTTGTCTGACATGCTTCTCCCTGCGTCTCGCAGCACAGGGTCAAATCTAGATTTGGGCTGAGAGTTAGCCACCGGCGCCAGTATAACAGCAAGAAGGTTCGAAACCAAGTCTAACAGACACGCTAGCAGTGCCTATAGAAATGCGGTCTTGCCCTGCGAAGCCCGCTGGCGCTAAGGGATATCATCACACCCGCGCTTGTTGTATAATGCCAGTAAGGACGTTTGGATATAGTGAAGCTCAGGTTGGCTGCTCAAAGCACATGTCATTGAAGTGTAGCGGCTAACAAAAGGCGTAGGAGGAAAACCAATGGACATATTGGAGCAATTCAAACTGGATGGAAAGGTAGCTCTGGTTACCGGCTGCAAACGCGGGATTGGAAAGGCCCTGGCTCTAGCTCTCGCTGAAGCCGGTGCTGACATCATCGGTGCCAGCCTCACTCTGGAGGAATCTGGAAGTCAAATCGGACAAGAGGTCACGGCTCTGGGCCGGAAATTCAAGGGGGACCAATGCGATTTTGCTGATCGGCAGTCCACCTACAGGTTTATATCTCGAGTGAAGGCTGATAACCCGGTAATCGATATCCTGGTTAGTAACGCAGGCATAATTATGCGCAAGCCAGCCGTAGAGCATCCGGATGAATACTGGGATAAGGTAATAGAAACCAACCTCACCTCCCACTTTATCCTCAGCCGTGAGATTGGTAAGGATATGGTCGCACGGGGGTCAGGGAAGATAATCTTCACCGCCTCGATGATGTCTTTCCAGGGCGGAGTTCTGATTCCCAGCTATACTGCCAGCAAGGCTGGTATCGGCCAGCTAACCAAGGCACTGGCGAATGAGTGGGCCGGTCATGGGGTAAATGTGAATGCTATTGCCCCGGGCTACATTGCGACTGATCTTAACCCGGAACTCAGAAGTGACCCGGTGACCAATAAATCCATTCTTGACCGAATTACGGCTGGCCGCTGGGGAGTGCCAGATGACCTTAAAGGGGCTGTTGTCTTTTTGGCTTCACCGGCATCGAATTATGTCCATGGAGCGATACTAAATGTCGATGGTGGCTGGCTGGCAAGATAGGCTAATTCTAGTCTGATATAGGCACAGTCATGGTCCCATCCAACAAGAAAAGCACTTTAGCATCGTTCCCCTTTACATCGAGGGCATGGTCTAGAGCCTCTTGGAGGGAAGGGAAAGGCGTAATGAAAAGACTCCTTGCGAGCTCATCAGGAAGGCCAGACACGCCATACATCTCCGCCCATAGCTTGATCTCAGCTATCTTCGCCGCCTTATGATACCCCAGTACATATCCCTCGTCTATTTTCTTAAGGGCTTCCTCAGGGGTATTGCAATTACACAGAAGCCGGGCAAAGGTTTCATCACCGATCCCACAGCGGCACTTGGAGACCAGAATGAGAATCCCCCCTTGCCTCAAGGCAAGTTTCCCATTATCCAGCGCCTTTTGTGACTGGTAAAGGTCTATATCCATAGGGAATTTGGCGACAGAGACAACTATGTCAGCCTTTCCCTTGGTCTTCACCGCAAAGACCTCCTTCGCCCTGGTGGTCGCCGCTGCAAAAGAATCGTCGATGTTTCCAGCAGTAGCTGCGTATATCCTATGATTCCTATCAAGCACCGTCATAATGGAGAATATTTCTTTGTTCCTAATAGTTCCCAAAGCATCTACCATATCCTCATGCACCGGGTTCCCTTCTAATGCCAGCGCCTTTGCCTGGGGGTTCAAGGAAAGTCGGTGATTTTGTTCTATGGATTTATACGAAGCTATCCCAGGCAAAAAGGATTTCCTGCCCCCAGTATATCCAGCGAAGTAGTGAGGTTCCACAGAGCTTATTATGACAATCTTGTGGCATTCCATCCCCAGCCTATTTACTGACATTCCCGTCCCATTTCTGGATTTGCCTATATATGCCATATCCTTCTCGGCCCTGGAATCGTGAGTATAAATGCGGGGCCTGAACTCTTCATAGTACCGACCGAAAATCTGCCTGTACTCCTCCTCAGTAGGGGCACGATGTGCTCCCGTAGCTACAATAAATTTTGGATTAAAAGGCTTTATCACCTCATGGATGATTTCCAACACGCGAGCAGTAGGCGTGGGTCTGGTGGCATCGTTTACAATAAAAAGCACATCTCTGGCATCTGCCAGAAAATCGCCAAGGTTTCTTGAATTAATAGGATTCTCTATAGCCTTTCGGACCGTCTCAGCCTCATCGCCGACTAAAACATCATTGCCCTCTACTATGCCAGCAACACGCGCTCCGTCTATTTCTACCTTTGTCTTTCCTTTCCCATATGGTACTTCTACCAGCATATTCCGACCTCACTAAGTTTTGTCCTATCTCTTTCCTGCTGGATTATACCATACCCATTAATAAGCCAAGAGTCACGTTCACAGCATCACCGACGGCCCCAACGCAGCCGCCCGTATACCAACGTATCAAGAAAATTGCCGTTTGCCAATATCTTAAAGCCTGGCGTATTGCAAGTGAAGGTGTATAATATAATAAGAGCAGGTAGGCGTGAGCTTATGATGCTTATCTGGTAATCAGTGTGTCTAGTGGAGGTGAAAGAAATGAAGCAAGAATATCTCTTCCCAAGTCCTGCTCCTCCTGCGATAAGGGAGGCTATGGCCAAGGCTGCTGAAAGAAGAGAAAAGGGTCTTCAGGTCTTTGATTTCAGCAGTGGAAACATAGGCAACTTGTTGGTTAGCCAGACAATTTTTGACAAGTTTGAATTGAGCGTTAATGATTCTGTTCCTACTGAATTGAAAGGAATAATTGAGGGATTGAGAGAAGGTGTAATCAACTCGTACTACCCGTACCCCAGAGGCCTTTCGTATTCTACCACTGGGGGGACCCAAGCCGTCAGGAAACTGGTGGTGCAGTATTTCAGGGAAATACACGGAGTGCCTCTTTCGGATACCGACACCGACAGGGTTACAGTGACGGCGGGCGGACAACAAGCCATGGCCGCCGCGCTCAGGTCCATAAAACCGGAAACACGTGTCCTCATACCAAGGTGGGAGTACGCTCCTGCCGCAGGTGTATTGGAGTTCCATAACCTGAACCTGGTGAGAGTGGAGGTAAATGAAGACCTGTCGATAAACATCGATGATTTGAAGAAGAAGGTCAGTGAAAACTCTGTGTTCTACATCAGTATGCCCAATAACCCAACAGGATATCTTTCACCTGAAGAGCTAAGAACAATAGTACAGGTCCTGTCAGCTAGCAACGGTGGAGTAGTATGGGATGCTCCATACTTATTCACCATATTGAGACTCACTACGAAGGATGCAAGATTTGACAAGGAGCTGTTACAAGAAAAACTCAGCGAATTCAAGGAAATAGCAAGCAAGTATCACGAGCAAATGTGCATCCTGTCGAGTCTATCGAAAACGTGTCTCATCGCTGGTTTAAGGTTCGGGTTCGCAGTTGCCAGCAAACAATGGATAGACAACATGGATGCCATAATCGGCAGAGAGAATCTTAGCAGCCCTACACCGTCTTTCATCGCCGGCACAGAAGTTCTGAAGAGGTTCTTGCAACAACCCACAAGTTACGAGTGGATTTGCAAAGTGCTTGCTGCTAGGCTCAGCATTTTGATGGAAGAAATCGGCGAGCATCTTATGCTCCCGGGGGATGGGCTGTTTGGAGCTCTCTATGCCGCGGTGCTGACAGGCAAAACCAGCAGCAAAGAACTCTCAGAGAGACTGATAAGGGATTATGGAATAGTAACCGTTCCAGGCGAGCAATTTTTCGGCGGTGCAGCAAATGCAGTCAGACTTTCGCTTGTCTCGGTTCCCTGGAGCGAGGGTGAGGAGGCTTGGATCGCAAGCGTCAAGGCGTTAAAGGACGCCCTGGTAAAGTTAGCCGCTTAAAGGCTGGTAATCACTCCGGTCTATCAGCTTTCACCCACAGCCTTTCACCATCGGTAATAAGCTCGATGGTGCCATTTCCCGATGTTAGATATACTTTGTCTTCGCCTAGCTTTTCCGCCAGTCTCTCCACTACTTCAGGGCTGGGATGCCCAAATGGGTTATTTGCTCCAACTGAAATCACCGCTACCTCAGGGTCAACCGCTGCCAGAAATTGTGGCGAGGTGGAAGTCTTGCTGCCATGGTGGGCAACTTTTAATACAGTGCTTCTCAAGTTGGCTCGCTGCCCGATAAGCTCAAATTCGGCTTCTTGTCTGATGTCTGCGGTAAATAGGAAACTGACTTTGCCCCAAACCAGCCTTAGCACTACCCCATTATTGTCCACATCGTGGCTGGTTCCCTGAAACAATTCCGGCGGCGGATTGAGCACCTCTATCCTAATTCCATGGCCTAGGTCGATCTCTTGCCCTGCTCTGGCGATATCATGCTTAATTTCTTTCTGTTCTATGAGGTCACGCCATTGTTGATAAATAAGGGAATCATAAGACACATCTGCACCGATGACTTGTTTCACCTTATACCGTTGCAGCACTTCCACCAAGCCAGTGACATGGTCAGCCTGAGGTTGGGTGGATACCATGAGGTCTATCGTTCTATCCCAGAAAGGAAGCTTCTTGCTTAGTTCCAAATCTATTTTCTGCGGGTCAGGTCCGCCATCTATGAGTATATTCTGGTGAGCCGGCGTTTGGATAAGAATAGCATCTCCTTGCCCAGTATCAAGAAAACTTACATGAAGCTTGTCATCAGGCATGGTGAGAACCACTGACCAAACCAGGATGGCGATTATCAGCAGAGGAGGGATGAGCCACTTTCTGGAAAAACGGAGCCAAGGTTTAGCCATGTTTCCGGCCATTTCCTTCACACCCGAAGCTAACCTGGAGAAGGAATCGATCAATTGTTTTCTACGGCTAACGAGTGCCACGGCTACTGCAAACACGATGTAATATCCCCACACTTGCCAGGGGGGAACAGTGGCCACCTCAAAAGAGGAGTAAGGCAAAGCATCGAAACCCCGAACTACCAGAAGCAAGTAGCTGAGGAAAAGCCAGGCCAGCCAGCCCAGGATCTGGGCCAATAGTGGGGCAAAAAGCCCGGCGAAGGCAACCAGCGCAGCGGTGATGATTATAGGAGGCAGAGCAGGTAGCGAGAAGAAAGTCGCTGGCAAAGCAACCAGGGAGACAACGCCGAAGTTGTAAGCTACGAGTGGCCACACTGCTACAATTGCTGCTAGAGTTATGGCAAAGGCATCAGTTACCATGCTACCTGTGACTATCATTGCCTCTCTATCACCAAACAAAGCAGTAACGCCTTTCCTCCCCCATGTCTGGAAGTAAGGATAAAGGGAAATAAGCCCGGCCATAGCTACGAAGCTAAGCTGGAAGGAGACGCTCCATAAAATCTGGGGCTGGATTCCCACCATTACTGCGGCAGCAAAAGCCAGGGCGGTGATAGCACTTCTCTGTCTGCCTAAGAATTCAGCCATCAAAAACAAGCTGCCCATAATCGCTCCGCGAATTATTGGTGGCCGCATCCCGGTGAGCAAGGCATACAGCCAGATAGCCAGGAGGGCTAGCCAGATATATATGGAGCGTTGTCGGCCAAAAGCCAGAATGGCAAGACTGAGCACCATCCCAACGACGATGCTAATGTGCAGGCCAGAGATGGCTAGCAAGTGTGCCGTCCCCGTCCGGGAAAAAGCTTGATTAAGCGAGTAGGGTATGTTGCCCCTTATGCCCAGCAAAATGCCTTGAGCCAGCGAACATTGCGGCTCGGGCAATGCTCTAGCCAGAGAATCTGAAAAGCTTTCCCTGAAGGAGTAGAGCCATTGCAGGGGCTTAAAGCCTTTGCCACTATCCAAAAGCTCTATTTTGGGATAATAAATAACGGAGTAAATTCCTTGCTGGGCCAGATAGCTTTTATAATCGAAGCTATCAAATGGCTCTGGCGTTTTTAGCTCCCCGGTTACCTGGAGCACATCCCCATAATGATAGCCAGAATATCTGGGCGCTCGTATCAGGGCAGTCCCGGTTATCTCTTTCCTTGTGCTATTTATGTTTATTTCTCGGGCAGCGAATCTTAGCTGGCAAAACGTGCTTCTGCTGTCTGGCTCTTCTGCTACCATGCCTTGGATCTCTACCACTCCTTTATCGTTGTAGAAGCAAAGCGAATGCTCATCTAGTTTGGGCAGGCTCGATGGGAAGCGTAGAGCACCCCCGAGAAGGACCATGAGGCACAACGCGGCTGCTATCAAGCTCCTTTTGCTATTGGCGAAGAGGGGAATAAATAGGAGAGGGAGAAGCCCAAGCGGAAGGGCAACCAGCGGCAGGTTGGCTTTAGAGCCTAAAAATATCCCAGCCACCCAGGCGCAGCTAATATAGAGCAGCCACATAAAATAGCCCTTAATCCGACGCAGTTATGCAGTGAGCTAGTTTACCAGTTTGCGTTGCACTAAGGGTAGCTATATAGTTAGTTCGGTTGTGATAGGATGGAATCATACTGAGTCAACAAGTATCGCCTAAAAAGTAAAGGATGGTAAATACTTTAAATAGACTAAGATATATAGAAATCATGACACCTGCGAAATTGTTGTAGGAGGTGAAATTGTGAGTAAGATCGAAGAGAAAGATATCGAGGAAATAAGAAAGGTGATAGAAGAGGAGTTGCCAAATGACCCAGCTTTACAGCACGTCCACATTGCGAGAAAAATCATTGCTAAAGAAGCCGGACTCGAAGGATTGAGTTTTCTTGAATATATTAAATCACCGGGCAAACAGATTGAAGATGTTCAATAAAGGCACGGCGTATAATAGGGTGTACAACAACTCAGATTCTGCAAGTGCTACAATTACGATAACCTAGACAACTGCGCCTTATGAAGGAGGTTAAATAATGTTCAAGAAATTAACCATAGGAAAGATAACGAAGTTTAAGAAACGGAGAAATGTTGTAATAGGGCTCGGGGTGGGTATTCTGATGCTCACTATACTGCTGACTGGCTGCCAAAAATCTCCGGTCACAATAGAAACACTTCTAGTGCCTGAGAAAGCCGATGCGATAGCTAAGGTTAGAATAGCTGAAATCCTGAACGACGAAGATATTGCCGACCTCTATACTTGCATAGCAGCAATAGACCCAAATGCCCCACAAACACTCAGCCTGGCATTGGATGAGCTTAGAGACGAGACTGGAGTTGACCTTAGATATTTGAAGGAAGCTGTAGTATTTGCTGATATTGCTCCGATAGAAGTAGTTGCTGATACTGCTACGATAGAAGCGACAGGTCCTTATGTTGGAGCTATTGTTGAATGTGACACTCCAGCCAAGCAAGTCTTTGAAATCCTCCAGCTAATGGGAATTAAAAATTATGAAGCATACACGTACACTGACTATAATATCTATAGCCTTGCTGATGATATTAATATTGCCTTTCTCAGTAGTAAGTTGGTGGCAGTTGGGCCTAGAAATGTAGTGGAGGATATTATCGATGTGGGTCTTGGTAAGAGTACGCCAATTAGTGCGGAACTCTATCAATTATATGAGTCGCTTGGTGACACTTTAGTGAAGGGAGTATACAAAGTGCCACCATCAGTCACTCAGGGAATCCCAATAGAAATTCCCATAGATATGGCTGCTTGCACTTTCGATAAAGGTAATTCAATTATGTATCTCCAGTTACAACTATACTTTGCCAGTAGTTCAATAGCTAGTGATAGTGCCGATATTATTCAAGGGCTTATAGCCGGAGTTAAATATATTTATCCTCAGCCTGAGATAAGGAATATGCTCAACAAGGTTGACGTAGCGACGTATGATTCCCTGGTTTCATTGCAAGCTGAAGCAACGGTAGATGAGGTCAAGGACCTAATAAGTGTTTTGGAAGATGTCCTTTGAAGTGAGATACTCGGCGAACTATACCTTTGCCTGATGAGTAATCCAGCCAGGCGGATTTGGAGAGGTAACGGCGGGTGTCAGTTGTGCTAGTGTTGTTGAGCTACTTGCTTGGGTCCATCCCATCTGCCTATATTGCTGGCCGAGCATCCAAGGGGATAGACATCAGGAATTTTGGCGACGGCAACGTTGGGGCGGCCAATGCTTACCGGGAAATAGGGCATGCCACTGGTGTGGCTGTTCTCATAGCTGACGTATCCAAGGGAGCAGTGGCGGTCATGGTTGCGCAAGCCTTTGCTTCGCAACTTGTGGTGCTTCTAGCCGGTTTCGCAGTAGTAGCAGGTCACAACTGGCCTGTCTACATTGGTTTCAGAGGCGGCAGAGGCCAGGCAACGACAATAGGCGTCCTATGCGCCTTGTTGCCGCAGGCGATGTTTATCCTACTGGCGGTGTGTGCCGTGCCCTTCTTAGTCACCCGCAATACAAAGCTGGCTGGCGTCATCCTGTTTGCGCCACTGTGGCTTGTAGCTTTACTGACAGGAGCCTCGGGCGTTCTGGTCGCTTACAGTGTTGGACTGCCCTGTCTGGTAGGCTTGACGAGTTTACTGACTACCAGGCATTTGCCGGATGAGGCCAAGCGAAAAACCAACTATATGCGGTGAGACACAAGGGGTAATATTGAGAAATGGGCACGGCTGATAAGAGCTAACCCAGATAGACGAGAAACGGATTCAGTCAAGTCCAGGCCCGGATTTGGAGAGGATAGGCACTGCTTGGCGCAGGCATTCTATTCCGCCTGGCAATGACTAGGGACTTATCCCGTAGCATTGCCAATAGAATCAGGATTTGTCTTGCTCCATAAGCAAAAACGAGAGCCAGGACTGTCTCAAAATAGTCGTGCCTTCCACGATGGTGGTACTTTCACTTGGGGTTGGTTGGGTGTATAATTGAACTAGGAGGTCGAAAAATTCTGAAAATGAGGAGGTGTCCAAATTGGAAAAAGCAGCATTGTTATTGATAGAGTTTCAAAACGATTTTCTCAGGGAAGATGGAGCACAGAAAGCAACGGGAATATGGAAAAGGGCAAAGGAGCATAAGGTAGTAGAGAACACAGTTAAACTGGTTGAAGCGGCAAGGAAGGCCAACATACCCATCATATACGCACCGATCTCTTTCAGGGAAGGCTACCCAGAATGGAAGAGACAATTTGGCATTGTTAAGGGTGCTGCTGATGCAGGCGCATTTAGGAAAGGAACATGGGGAGCCGAGATCGTTGATGAGCTTAGACCGAAGAAAGGGGACTTTGTAATAGACAAGAGGAGGCTGTGCGCGTTCTGTGACACTGAGCTTGAATCTCTACTACAGGCCTTGGGCGTCGAGGACTTGATCATAACCGGGTTTATCACCAACTGGTGTGCAGAGCAAACGGGAAGAGAGGCGTACGACAAAGGATTTAAGCCGGTCTTCGTGGTTGATTGCATGGAGGCGCTCTCAGACGAGGAGCAGAAGTTCGCAGTGGAAAAGATATTCCCGGCTCTTGGAGACGTAAGAACATCGGAAGAAATAATAAAAGAATTTGAGAAACGGTAAAGTCTCATTTTAGCCACCAGGTTTATATCTGTTTCCAAGCAGAGCTAAAATGCCAGAAGGCATGACCCAACAGAAGTTGTTGCGAATCAACCGGGCTACCATATCGTTAATCACCTTTATGAGATGACAACGGGTAATTTTGAAGACATCGCCTTGGATACAGACATACCTCCTAAAGAAGTAATTAGTGAGTTGCCAAATTACAGGAAACAAGGTCTGGTTAAGGTGGTAGCAGACCTAAAGGCTAGTAGCCAAGCCCAGCAGCGAATTTGGAAAGGAGGAAAGACATGTTATTCATAACACTTTTATCCCCGAAGGGAAAGGGAAGAGAAGCCATCAGTTATCTCAAAGAGCTTAAGGCTCCACAAGGCATCACAATCCATGATGTTTATCTTACTTTTGGGCGCTATGACGGCTTAATTGTTTTCGAGGCGCCTGACGTAAAGACGGCGATGAACTTCGTGTTAGAGACCGGCTTTACGACCGATTATGCCGTGGAGACCTTAACTGCTATTCCAGCCAAAGAACTGTGAGCAATACTCTACCTTAAGAAGGATTGGTAGAGCTCAGCAGGTGAGTTTCGAAAGGAATTTTATTGCTGAGCCCGACTACAGAGACCATGAAGGGTTATCGCACTCCATCCTGGTTCCGCACGAAGGGATTCCGTAACAGGAAGGCGCAAGACAAGGTTCGGAGCAAGAAGGCTGACACACGCGGATATCGGAGAAAATGAACTTGACATAGCCCAGCCGACGGATTTGGAGAGACCGGTAGAAACTAATAGCGAAAACAAAATAATTAGGGAGGAAGAAAATGAAGGTTTTAGGAATTGTCTGTAGCCCCCGAAGACGCGGTAACACTGAGATTTTGGTGGATGAAGCACTAGCCAGTGCTAGAGATTCGGGAGCTGAAGTAGAACTGGTGACCGTCTCTGGCAAAAATATTGCTCCCTGTGATGGTTGTGAATCCTGCGCGATAACTGGGAAGTGTAGGATCAAGGACGATATGCAGGAAATTTACTCCAAGCTTTCAGAAGCCGATGGGATTATCTTCGGCACACCAGTCTACTTCTGGAGCGTAACCGCTCAGGCAAAGGCAATCATCGATCGGACTTATGTATTATGGAGGGATGGGCGAAGGTTAAGAAACAAGGTTGCTGGCGTGGTAGTCGTTGGAGGCCGA
>JRER01004256.1_pt1 | contig 10701 bp, 9 predicted proteins | sample 210161 | NCBI WGS metagenome assembly JRER01 (sample SAMN03019618, study PRJNA260268) | marine sediment metagenome | biome: Marine; feature: Sediment; material: Clay; isolation source: clay from marine sediments 136 meters below sea floor depth collected from... | place: New Zealand: Canterbury...
TATAGTCGTCGGCGCTGGTCCGGCAGGTTGTGCGTGTGGATACACCTTGGCAAAGGCTGGCTTAGAGATACTATTGGTTGAGAGGGGAAAATTCCCTGGGGCAAAGAATATGTGGGGTGGAGCTTTTTATGGGCCAACCTTAAACCAGCTCTTTCCACGCTTTTGGGAGGAAGCACCAGTCGAAAGGCACATCCATCGCCATAGATTTTCCCTGCTTACTAAAGAGACCTCATTATCAGCTGAATTCACCACCAAGAAATTTGGGGAGCCTCCCTATAATGGCTTCTCAATACTGCGCTCAAAATTTGACCGCTGGTTTGCTGCCAAGGTAGAGCAGGCGGGAGCAATCGTCGCTAGTGGGCTTCAGGCTGACGATCTTTTCTGGGACGGCAATCAAGTGGCAGGAATAAAGGCAGGTGGCGATGATATTCCAGCCAGCGTGGTTATTGCCTGTGACGGGGTGAGTTCTTCGCTGGCGGAAAAAGCCGGGCTTAGAGAAAAGCATTCGCCACAAGATATGAAACAAGGAGTAAAGGAAGTCATCCAAATACCACGCAAGCTAATAGAACAACGCTTTAACCTAACCGGAGAAGAAGGTATTGCCTGGGAGTTTATCGGTTCCTTCACCAAAGGTATTCCAGGTGGCGCTTTCATTTATACCAATAAAGAAAGCTTATCAGTCGGTATTGTCGTCCAGCTAAGCGCTCTGGCAGAGAACAATGTAAGAGCTAATGATCTACTCGAGGAATTTAAACGGCACCCAGCAGTTGAAAACATACTTGCCGATGGTCAACTTGTTGAATACTCGGCACACCTGATACCTGCTGCCGGAAAGGCTATGATGCCTACTCTCTATACAGATGGTTTTCTGGTGGCTGGAGATGCTGCCGCGTTTGTCCTGGCCACAGGGTTGACCCTTGAAGGGGCCAACTTTGCCATTGCCTCAGGAGTAGCGGCTGCTGAGACCACTATCAGAGCTAAGAAAACAGGAGATTTCTCCCGGAAGTCTCTTTCCTCCTACCCAAAGATATTGAAACAGAGCTTTGTCCTGAAGGACCTCAAGACATTCAAAAAAGCTCCCCACTTCCTGGAAAACCCTCGTTTATATAAACAGTACCCTGAGCTAGCCTGCGATTTAGCCAAAAAGATTTTCACCAATGATGGCAAACCGAGAAGGAAAATCTGGAAACTTCTTCGGGAATCGATAGGCGGGAAGATTTCCTTCTGGCAAATAATTCGAGACTTAATCCAGATAAAAGGAGCATTATGAAACCGAAAAGCGTTGAGGATAAACTTGCGGTCAATAAATACGACATAGACAAGGAAGTCCACATCCGCATAAACGAAGATATCTGTGAGAAGTGTGATGAGTTTCCCTGTTTGTTTACATGTCCGGCTGACTGCTTCAAGCAAACAGAGGAACATATTACCCTCTCCTTTGAGGGCTGCTTGGAGTGCGGAAGTTGTCAGATAGTATGCGATAAAGGAGCTATAAATTGGGCACTGCCCAGGGGTGGATTTGGGATATTTTACCAATATGGATAGAAAATAAAAAAGATGAATATTATAGTTTGTATTAAGCAGATACCAGACCCAGAGATTCCTCCAGCAAAGTTTAAGCTGGATATTGAGTCCAAGCGTGTTATACCACCAGAAGGAATACCGCCAGTGATAAACCCTTATGATGAGCAGGCGGTTGAGTTAGCGTTGAGGCTTAAGGACAAATATGGAGGCAAGATAACAGTATTAACCGTTGGCAGCGATGCGGCTTCGAATATCGTCAAGCATGCTCTGTCGATGGGGGCTGACCAAGGCATTGTCCTTAATGATAAGGCATTTGAAGACTCAGACAGCTTCTCAACAGCATACATCCTGAGCCAGGCTATACGAAAGATCGGGGATTATGATTTGGTATTGTGTGGCAGGCAGGCTGCAGATTGGGATGAAGGCCTAGTCGGCTCAATAATTGCCGAGAACCTGGGTCTCCCTCTGGTCACACTGGCTGAAGCAATAGATGTTCCTGATGGGGAACTTAGTGTGAAACGAGTCACCCTTGACGGTTATCAAGTGATTGCCGTTCCTACACCTGCAGTGGTCACAGTAAGCAATGAGGTGGGGCGACCTCGCTTGCCCTCAGGATGGGGAATCATATCGGCATCCCAAAAGCAAATATCTGTCTGGAAAGCTGGTGATCTCGATGCCGACCCGTCTAAAATTGGAGCTAGCGCTGCCAGAAGAAAGCTTATCAAGCTCTTCATCCCAGTGCGGGAGAGGAAGTGCGAGATAATTGAGGGAGAAACTGAGGCTGAGGCATCAGTTAAACTGGTGGACAGATTGATAAAGGCAGGAGTGATATAGACTATGACCAAGGATATGGATTAATGGCAGACTATAAAGGAGTACTAATCTGCGGAGAACTAATAGAAGGCAAGGTCACTACCACTACAAAAGAATTGATAAGTACGGGCAGGAAACTTAGTGATGGCCTTAACCAGCTGTTGAGCCTTTTGCTTATTGGACAGAATCTTCAAGAGGTAGCTGATGAAGCTATCTCTCTCGGTGTTGATAAAGTCTATATAGGCGACGGCGTTCCGTATGCTGAATCACTCCCTGAGCGATATGTGGCCATAATCTCCAGTGTCTGCAAACAGATAGAACCATTTATCATTCTTTTCGGACAGACTGATATGGGACGTGATATTGCTCCCCGATTAGCTGCAAGACTGAGGACTTCTGTTTGCATGGACTGCGTTGAGCTGGCAATAGACCCGGATACTAGATCACTGCTTCAAACCAAACCGGTTTATGGAGGGAATGCTGTGGCAGTGTGGGCCTCAGAAAATTATCAGCCTCAAGTAGTGACCATGCGGCCAAGAGCATCAGCACCGGCTGAACCAGATACATCCAGAAAAGGTGAGATTGTGCCGGTTACTGTTAAGGTAGACGACTCAAAAATCAAGTATAAACTAATGGAGACAGTAAAAGAGGAAGTTAAAGGGATAAAACTTGAGGAGGCCAAGGTCATTGTGACTGGGGGTGGTGGAATCGGAGGTAGCGAGGGCTTCCAGCTAATAAAAGAACTGGCACAGATTCTCGGCGGGACTATAGGAATAACCAGAGTCCCCTGCGATGAGGGCTGGACGCCGAAGAGCCTTGAAATTGGGCAAACCGGTCATATCGTGAGCCCAGCTCTCTATATTGCTGTCGGCGTTTCTGGTGCCCCACAGCACCTTGCTGGATGCTCAGGTTCAAAGTGTATCATTGCCATAAACAAGGATCCTGAGGCTCACATATTCAAGGAAGCCGATTTCGGAATAGTTGGAGACTATAGAAAGGCCCTCCCCTCACTCATCAAGAAATGCAAGGCTTTATTTGCTATCTGATTTCATAGAACTTTTATTCTCAAAATGAAACCAGTTTTTTAAATTGGTTATAGCGAGTCTCAATTTCTGAGAGAGCTAAGCTCTTAAAGCGGTTGATCCCAAAATCTTCGATGACAAAAGAGGCCATAACACTTCCAAAAACTCCTGCTTTACGAATCTCTTTCTCATCAAAAGATTTCACTTTATCCAGATAGCCTAAAAACCCTCCAGCAAAACTGTCTCCTGCGCCGGTGGGGTCGATCACCTCCTCACAGGGATAAGCCAATGCGCCAAAGATAAAATCTTTCCCCAAAACAAGGGCACCATGTTCGCCCTTTTTCATGACAATTAATGATGGCCCTTGGCTGAGAAGCTCTTTACCCGCTTTGATCAAATTTGCTTCTTTGGCCAACATCTTTATCTCCTCTTCATTAGCAAAGAAAATATCCACACTCTCCAAAACTCTCAAAAGCGAGGCTGGCTTGCCTGCAATCCATAAGTTTATCGTGTCCATAGCTGTAAGCTTTGGATGCTTTACCTGAGCCAAGATATCTTCCTGTTGGTCAGGATCGATGTTACCCAAAAAGACAATATCAGCAGACCTGTATTCAGGAGGAAGAATAGGTTTAAAATTTTCAAACACATTCAACTCGGTTTTAATTGTTGTCCTCTGATTTGGGTCATGGCCATAGCGGGCTTCCCAGTGGAAAGTCTTTCCAGATTCCATCTTTAGCCCCTGAAGGTCAATCCCTCTCTCTTTGAAAAGATCGATCGTCTCCTCAGGAAAGTCCTCTCCAACAACACCGACAATTTTTGGTTTAGTGAAAAAACTTGCTGCCAGTGCACAATAAGTGCCTGAGCCTCCGACGATCCTTTCTCTTCGCCCATAGGGAGTTTCAATCGTATCAAAAGCAACAGAACCGATAATAACAAGACTCATGATAATACTCTATAATCTTTAAATTTTGATATACTTCTTTATGATAAACCGAAGTTTGTCTTTCATCTCCTGGGGAATGAGTTCAGGGTTTGTGACTATACATTTTTTTAGTGCATCTGCACACTCGCATTCACTGCTTCTCTGCGGTGAGAGTGCCAAGAGGGCTTTTCTGATGATAGATTTAGCATTGTTGATATTTTTCTTCATATTATCCAAAATCATCTCGATCGAAACTGGCTCCTCAGCCTCATGCCAGACATCATAATCACAGACTAGATTCATGGTCGCATAGCAAATCTCAGCTTCACGGCATAACTTGGCTTCTGTGGCACTCGTCATCCCGATCACATCACATCCCCATAAGCGGTAAATATTGGACTCTCCCTTGCACGAAAAAGATGGACCTTCGATACATATGTATGTTCCTCCCTGATGGATCCTCAATCCGAGTTTATTTCCCACATCAAAAAGGAGATTGGAAAGTTCTGAGCAAACAGGTTGGGCAAAACCGATATGGGCCGCAATCCCTTCTCCAAAAAATGAACTTTTGCGGCTTGTTCTATCAAAGAACTGGTCAGATAAAACGATATCTTTAGGTCTTATTTCATTCTTAAGGGAGCCAACAGAGCTCATAGAAATCACTCTTTCTACGCCAAGCATTTTAAATCCGTAAATATTGGCTCTGTAATTTATCTCTAAGGGCAAGATGCGATGTCCCCTTCCATGGCGGCTGAGAAAAGCAACCCTCTTCCCTTCCAGCAGCCCTATGATAAAGGCATCTGAAGTTTTACCAAAAGGAGTTTTAAGGTCGACTTCCTCGATATTTTTTATTCCCTCAATTTCATAAAGGCCTGTCCCACCAATAATCCCTATCTCTGCTTGAGGGATATTTTTCCTGTTTGTGGCGCTCATTTCTCCTGCTTAAACGAGATTATTGATATATAATTTATGAAAGTCCAAGTCAAGCCAACAGATGGCTCGTTCGGGGAACGAGCCCTACAATTTCACTCACTTCGTAAGTCGGTTATTATAAAATTGTAATTGCGCCTTGCGCTTTACAGTTTACGTTTCACGTTTTCTGGCCATTTAATTTTTGATTTTTAAGAGAGAAAAGATTATTCTATTGTCCGAAGGATAAGGAGATGAAAAACAAGGAAAATGTCACTTCTTTAACAGAGATCCTTCAGAACATGAAGCGGATTGCTGTTCTCACAGGAGCTGGAATTTCAGCGGAGTCAGGGATTCCTACATTTCGAGGAAAAGAAGGCCTCTGGAAAACCTACAGAGCAGAAGAATTAGCCACGCCTTCAGCTTTCAGCCAAAATCCCAAGCTTGTCTGGGAATGGTATGACTGGCGGAGAGGTCTTATCGGACCAAAAGAGCCCAATGCCGGCCATAAAGTACTGGCTTGTTGGGAGAAAATCTTTCCCTCTTTTGCTCTTATCACTCAAAACATCGATGGCCTCCACCAGAAAGCCGGCTCAAAAAATATACTTGAGCTCCACGGAAACATCTGGAAGCTGAGATGCACGGAGGAAGGAACAATCACAGAAAATCACGAAGCGCCCTTAAAAGAGATTCCTCCACGATGTCCTGATTGTGGCGCCCTTTTAAGGCCTCATGTTGTCTGGTTTGGCGAATCCCTCTCTTCCTCCACACTCCATAAAGCATATCTCCTGAGTTCAAGCTGTGAAATAATGTTTGTTGTCGGAACCTCTGCCGTGGTCCAGCCGGCTGCTTCCCTTCCACTTTCAGCCTCTGAAGCCGGAGCCAAAATCGTCGAAATCAACCCTGACCCCACTCCTCTCACTTCTTATTCGGATTTTTCGTTCAGAGGAAAAGCAGGAGAAATACTGCCTTTAATAGATGAAGAATTAAATATAGAGTCTCAGGATTGAAAGGAAAAATTTGAGATGAATTATGTTTATTTCGACGCCTCAGCCGGTATGAGTGGAGATATGATCTTAGGGGCTTTTCTTGATCTAGGTGTATCTTCCTCTCTCTTCGAAGAAAAAATGGCTGAATTAAACCTTCCAGTAGATATCCAGGTCAAAGAAACAAAAAGAGCTTCTCTTCGCGGATTAAAAGTGGATATCAAGGTGAAGGGCAAAAAAAGTAACACCAGAAAATGGCAAGATATCGAAACTCTTTTAAAAAAAAGCCCTTTCTCTTCCTCTGTCAAGAAAAACGCCTTAGCGATTTTCAAAAGACTTTTTGAAGCCGAGGCAAAAGTCCACGGCCATAGTTTCGAAAAGGCTCATCTCCATGAAGCAGGTGCAGACGATGCCATTATCGACATTGTCGGGTGCTGTTTCCTGGCCGAGGTTCTGAATATCAGCGAATTCTATTCCTCACCCCTGAATTTAGGCCAGGGATGGGTTAAAACCTCTCATGGTATTCTCCCTGTTCCTCCTCCTGCTGTGGCAGAACTGCTCAAAAACATTCCAGTCTATTCAGCCTGGGTAAAAGAAGAACTCGTCACACCTACAGGGGCAGCAATTGTCTCTACTTTGGCCAAGAAATTCATCCCTTTTCCCGAGATTTCCTATAGAAAGATAGGTTGCGGAGCCGGGAGCCGAAATTTCTCTCGCTTTCCAAATATTCTCCGCGTTTTTTACGGAGAGAAGAAGGCATTCAGGGAAGATAAAAAAATATACATGATTGAAGCCAATATCGACGACTCTAACGCTCAAGTCCTGGGGACTTTTTTTAATAAAGCTTTTAGGTTCGGAGCTCTGGATATGTTCCTCACTCCTGTGCTCATGAAAAAAAACAGGTTAGCCACGAAATTGACCGTGTTGGTTGAGATTGATAAAATAGATTCTCTTATTGAAGCCATCTTCAAAGAAACAACCACGATAGGGGTTAGATATTTCCCTGTAGAAAGGAGAGTGCTTGAAAGAAAATCAGTAAAAGTCAATGTTCTTGGAGAGAAGGTTTCGATTAAAATAGCGTACCTTGACGGAAAAGAAGTCAACTTCCATCCCGAATTTGTGGATTGCTTGAAACTGGCAAGAAAGAATAAACTTCCTGTCAAAAAAGTTATTCAACTTGCTGTAAAGGAATTTTTTAAAAAAGCGAAAAGAGTTTCAAAGAAAAGAGTTTAAAGAAAAAATTTTATGGAGCAAAAACACAAATGCCAGATAAAAACAAGAAGAAAAAAGCGGATTTAAAGAAAATTGAAAGAGGAGTAAAACTCATCTTAGAGGGTGTCGGCGAAGACCCAGCTCGAGCAGGTCTTAAAGCAACACCCCAAAGGGTTGCTCATATGTTTTCAGAGATACTGGGAGGCATCAACCAAGACCCCTCTACCCACCTTCGGACGATACAGGACGAGAAGCATGATGAGATGGTATTAATCAAAAACATTCCTCTCTACTCTGTGTGCGAACACCATCTTCTTCCTTTTGCTGGAGTGGCTCACGTAGCTTATATCCCAAAGGGCGGAAGAATCGTCGGCTTGAGCAAGATTGCGCGAGTAGTCGATATTTTCTCACGCCGCCTCCAAGTCCAGGAAAGGCTAACTAAACTGATCGCTGACCTCATAAACGATCACCTCAAACCCCTTGGAGTGATGGTTGTCATTGAAGCCGAACACATGTGTATGTCAATGAGAGGCCCTAAAAAGCCAAAATCGATGACAGTGACCTCAGCTGTAAGAGGTTCTTTTCGCACCCACCCTGCAACTCGATCAGAGGCCATGACTTTGATCAGGGGAGGAATGTCTGGTGGCAGAGAGCTCTAAAAAATGTTTTTACATCACAACCCCTATTTACTATGTGAACGATATACCACATGTCGGGCATGCTTATACAACTATCATTGCTGATACTATATCGCGCTTTGAAAAGCTCTTGGGAAACGAAGTCTTCTTTCTTACCGGAACAGACGAACACGGTCAGAAGGTGGAGAAAGCAGCTGCCGAGAAGGGTTTAAAGCCGATAGAACTGGCAGATCAGGTTGTAGGAAGATTTAAAAGCTTATGGAAGGATTTGAATATATCTTATGATTTTTTTATTCGCACTACCCAGCCAGTCCACGAAAAGGGTGTTCAAAAGATCTTTCAGAAATTAAAGGATAAAGGTGATATCTACAAGGGAATATATAAAGGATGGTATTGTGTGTCTGATGAATATTTTCTCCCTGAAGATATTCCTATCGAAGAAGGGAAATATAAAATCTGTCCTGACTGCGGAAAAAAGGCAGGAATCGTCTCTGAAGAGTGCTATTTTTTCAAGCTCTCGGCCTACAGAGATCGCCTTCTTGAATTTTATCAAAAGAACCCAACCTTTGTCCGTCCACCCAGCCGGATGAATGAGGTTACGAGCTTCGTTCGCCAGGGACTAAAGGATTTAAGTATCACCCGCACCACAGTCAAATGGGGCATTCCCGTACCAGATGATCCTTCACACACGATCTATGTCTGGTTCGATGCTCTCCATAACTACTTAACGGGCATCGGTTATGAGTGGAATAAACCTCTCTTTCAGAAATTCTGGCCAGCAACTCTTCATCTTATCGGAAAGGACATCCTCAGGTTTCATGCGATTTTCTGGCCGGCTTTCCTGATGGCCACAGAATTTCCTTTGCCTCAAACTATCTTCGGTCACGGCTGGTGGCTCAAAGATGAGACAAAAATGTCCAAATCAAAGGGCAATGTCCTTGACCCTTACCTTATACTGAAAACTTTTGGAGCAGACCCCTTGCGCTACTTTCTCCTGAGAGAAATTCCTATCGGACTGGACGGAAACTTTTCCCATGAAGGGTTTGTCCACCGTGTAAATTCAGACCTGGCTAACGATCTTGGAAACCTTGTCCAGCGTACCCTCACTATGATCCAAACCTACTTTAAAGGAAAGATTGAGGAAATCGCAGATGAAGAAAAAGGAGATAGAAAGCTTCGTCTGGAATTTGAAAAGGTCAAAAAGAAAGTCTTAAATTATTATCAGGATTATGCCATTAACAGGGCTCTGGAAGAAGTCTGGGCCTACATCACTTCTGTCAACAAATATCTTGCCGAAAATGAGCCCTGGATAATAGCCAAAGATAAGAGCAAAAGAAAAAGGCTGGGAAGAATCCTTTTCCAGGCTGCCTCGGCAATTAGGGTCATCAGCTATCTTCTCTTTCCGGTTATGCCTGAATCTTCAAAAAAAACCTGGAAATTTCTTGTAGAGGAAAAATCTATTGAGGAAGAATTATTCTCAGAATTGAAGTTTGAAAACTTCAAGTTGGGGAAAAGAATGAAAGAGCCCGAACCTCTTTTTCCAAGGATTGCCCTAAAGGATTTTCTGAAGGAAGAGGGAATTCAGCCTACCCAAATCAGAAAGGAGGAAAAAATGGAACAGATCACTTTTGAAGAATTTATGAGGATGGATCTTAGAGTCGGAGAAATCCTTAACGCCGAAAAAGTGGAAGGGACTCAAAAACTCATCAAGCTTGAAGTCGACATCGGGACAGAAAAAAGAACCATGGTGGCTGGGATAGCCGACGTTTACTCTGCTGAAGACCTGGTGGGAAAAAAGCTGGTGGTGATTGTGAACCTGAAACCGGCCATCATAAGGGGAATCGAATCCCAGGGAATGATCATTGCGGCTGAAGTAGAAGGCAAAGCAACCATTCCTTTCTTTGATCAGGATATCCCCACCGGCGCTAAGGTGAGGTGAATAAACGATAAAAAATCGTATAGACTTTCGTATATATCAATGAAAAGGAGAAATTTTTTAAATACTTGTATGGGAAGTATTGCTGGTATAAATGTCTTCCTTTCCTCAGATAAGTCCAGAGCTTTTTCAGAAGACTCAAAAAAGGGGGGAAAAGAGTCCGATGTTGTGGTTAAAGTCTTGGGTACAGCCCAGGATGGGGGAATCCCACATTTTGGTTGTTACTGCAAAAATTGCTTTCGGGCGCGAAAGAATCCTCAATTTTCCCGACTCATCTCCTCCTTGGCCATCCTTGATCTGAAAGAAAATAAATTTTTTCTCCTTGATGCCACACCTGATATAAAAGTCCAATCCGATATTGTCTGTGAGAGACTCAACCTTAAAAAACCAGGTTCAAAAAATGCTCCTGATGGAGTCCTTCTCACTCATGCTCATATAGGCCATTACACTGGTTTGATGTTTTTCGGCTATGAAGCGATGTCGACTCACAAACTGCCTGTTTTCTGTTCTGACCGGATGAAAAGCTTTCTCTCTGATAACGGCCCCTGGAGTCAACTCGTAAGTTTAGAAAACATCACCCTTCGGCCTCTTTTCCTTAATAAAAAGTTCTCCCTGACACCACAGATTTCATTCACTCCCTTTCAGGTCCCTCATAGGGATGAATATTCAGACACCCTTGGTTTTACAATTTCTGGAAAGAAAAGGAAGCTTCTTTACATACCAGACATTCAGAACTGGG
>JRER01002517.1_pt1 | contig 10695 bp, 14 predicted proteins | sample 210161 | NCBI WGS metagenome assembly JRER01 (sample SAMN03019618, study PRJNA260268) | marine sediment metagenome | biome: Marine; feature: Sediment; material: Clay; isolation source: clay from marine sediments 136 meters below sea floor depth collected from... | place: New Zealand: Canterbury...
AACTGGCCAGAGAATCGTTATCAAGTTCCTTGACGACTAAGGTAGACCGTAATACAATAGGTGTGTTTTCATAAGCGAAAATGTTCGCATATAGACTAGGGTAGGAAAAACTAGCCATTGGAAAATGGTGAAACAATACAGTAGAGTATGAATTCGCTTATAATAACCCTTAAGAATATTTGGTACAGAAGGATATGTACGGGTTTGACAGTACTCGGCGTAGAGGTAAGTGTCGCTGCTTTTGTTATAGTCATTTTGGGTATAGTGAATATAATGACGACTTCTGTGTTGGAGCGAACACGAGAAATAGGGATTTTGCTCGCTATGGGATGGAGGAATATCAGGATTATTGGTTTAGTATTGTACGAGTCCATTCTGTTGGGACTCTTTGGAGGGATCTTTTATTCTGGTTCGGGCGAAATGCACAAGTTAGTGGCTAATAATGTCATTGATGCCTTTGCTGAAGCGGTAACCGACTCTCTATCTAAAGAAGAAAAAGTCATTCTATTGCCCGAAGAAAACGAACCTGCTGGTTTATCTCAGGCAGTTGCGGAGTGTCGAGGTAAACTCGCACGTCCGAAGGAAGATGAGAGAGACGCTGCCCTGGACATGATTGAATCGATTTTCTTACCACCTGCATAATCGAGTGACACTTGTCACTCATAAGCAAACCCATGATATTCTTTGTCCCAAAGGATGGATAAATCAAATCTAGCGAAATTTACGCTTACAGAGAAACTCCTAGCTTTTCCTGATTTGCCACGTTGAAGATATTCCGGTTAGCAATACTCAATCTGTGCTAAAGATCAACTTTACATGCGCAATTGATCCCGGACAAGTTTCGAATCCTACCAATCTTGAAACAGTGTTGACTGCACTCATATTTATCTTTTGGTGGTGCGCCAATGTAACTGCTGGGTCCGAGGTATCCAGCAAAGACCAGGCCGATTTACCGAAGGCAGTTTCAGTTACCCTAGGGCTACTTCCCAGGTGGATTGGGCAAAAAAATAACTAAGAGATAAAAATAAGGGGGTGAAGAACAGATGTCGGCTAACAAGAAAGAGGAAACATTTGAAATAAAAGGTGAGGACTTATTGAAAAAAATCAAAGAATTAATAAAGGAGGGTAATGTAAGAAAAATTACCATAAAGGATAGGGAAGGACAGACACTTCTGGTCATTCCATTAACAGTCGGCGTTATAGGAGCGCTCATTGCACCAGTTTTGGCGGCAGTAGGAGCACTCGCTGCGATAATTACCGAGTGTACCATTTCGATTGAAAGAAGGTAAAAAGAAGTAAGAGCGCATCCCTCGCGTTTTTCAACAAGAATTATTAAGGAGAAAAAAAGGGCTATATATTAAAAAATATTCACCTCAACCTCTAAAATTCTTTGTATGAGGCTCTTATGAGCCTATTTTGAAAAGAAAATAAGGCGTTGATCCCATTTTACACAAATAAGTCAATTGTAAGCTGAATATGAGATGAATGGAAGGGAAAGATGAGCTTTAAGGAATTATTTATTATAATTGGGATAGTAGTCTTGGGTGTTCTTATTACCTTTGCAGTTGGGGAAATTAGATTTAGATCGATGAAGAGAGCTCTTACGACCGAGGTCAAAACCCTCCAGAAAAAAAATCAGAACCTCCAAACCAAAAATGCTGATCTTATCGAACAGATAAAGGCTCTTAAAGCCCAACTGGAAACAAAAATAAGGATCATACCGAACGAATAAGGACTCTAAAAGCTCAACTGGAAACATAAGGGCAGGAATACGAAGAAAAAATGGTAATTTGATACATTCTTACAAGTAACGGAGTTTCAGGCCGATTACGGGAGTTGGACAGAGTAACAGAAAGGACGCAAAAAATGAACAAGGCAGAATTGGTAGAGGAACTATCCAATCAGACAGGACTAGCAAAGAAAACATCTAGGGAAGCGGTTGATGTAGTAATCTCAGCAATAACCGACTCCCTGGGCAGAGAAGAAAAAGTCACCTTGGTTGGATTTGGCACTTTTCAGGTTATGGAAAGAAAAGCAAGAAAAGGAATTAATCCTCAGACAAGGCAAGCCATAAATATTCCTGCTAAGAATGTGGTCAGATTCAAAGCGGGAAAAGGATTAAGAGAAAAGGTAAAGTAAAGGGGTGATTTAAAATGGCAAAGGAGGTCGCGATGAGATACAATCTAGAAAAGATGCTCCTGACGACGATCGTAATTGTTTCAGCATTTGCCTGGACAGCACCATCCCAGGCACTCATTTTCCGAAGACCTCTTGAGGGTATAAGCGAAGTGAGAATCGTCATCGATAAGCTCCCTGCCGATGCTGCCACGCTGAACATAACCGAACATACTCTGAGGAATACCATTCTGACTCTGCTCAATAGAAACCTTCCGGAACTCAAAGTAACAGATTCAGCTCCGGTAGATCTCAGTGTATCCCTCGCTCTCATCCAGGCTACTTCCAAAGCTGGTTCCTATCTCGGTTACTACTCCCACTTATTAGTGAGATTGGTAGACTATGTCCGAGTTCCCTACCCTTCTGTTGAAGCTCCTGAATTCTACCGGTTCGCCAAAGCTCTTGTCTGGGAACGGAGAGTACTTTTTGGTGGTTCTTCGAAGGATGCTTGGGGACAGCTGGAAAATATCCTCACCGAGACTATGGGAAGATTTGCTGCTGACTATTGTTATGACAATCCTGGGTGTAGAAAAGGAGAGTAAGAGCGATGACTGGTGAGCAGCGTGGAGAAAAAATGAGCGGAAAATCGGGTAATACGGGAGCAAAACCTTTACTTAAGATGGATACAGAAGGGAAGAATGGCCTGATCATCGAGCATGTTCAGCAGAACCTCAAGGCGGAACGACTAAACTGCCTTGAAAGGCAAGATGCGTTACCGGCTTTCATCCGCAAATATCTGTTATTCTCTTGAAGGCGTGTGCTCCAGGATTTAATCTAACAAAGGAGAGTTACTAGTCAACAACCCTCATCCAAATCTGGTGAGGCTCTTTTTGACACCCTTCACTTTTTAGCTAAAATATGAATAGTTTTGAGGCTAGTCTCCAAGGAGGTGAGAAAGATAGCTATCTTGTGCCCCAGATGTGGACATCAATACGATGTTACATTATTCGAATTTGGCGAAATGGTAAAGTGTGACTGTGGCGCAAGGATAAAGTTGGATCCAGAAAAAGGTGTAATTTTAGAAAAAAATAAGTCAATGCCATAAAAGGTAGTTTCATCCTCTTACAGATGAGCTTCTGGAAAATGCCCAATAAACGCGTACTAAACAGAAAACTGGTTCTACTCTTTCTTTTATTCCTCATTGTCCTCTTCAATGGCTGCCAGAAAGAAAGCGATTCGGTTGTTTTTCCCTCACCAGAAGTTTTTGTTGCCTATTTCTCTCCCCCAGACCCTCTTTATCCTCATCTTATCTACTTAATAGATGAAGCCAAAGAGAGTATCTACGCCGCCTTCTACAAGATAAAGCTTGAAAAGCTCTCCCGTGCTCTCATTCGAGCTTACCAAAGAGGGGTCAAGGTAAAGATATTCACCGATGACTTAACTTCCCGGGACGAGGACTCCCAATCCAACTATCTGGCTAAATTTGGCCTTATAAAAAAAGACCGCGATCCTGAAAGTTTTATGCACCACAAGTTTTGTGTCATCGATAAAAGAATTGTCTGGACAGGATCTTTCAATCCTACAGAGTCGGGAGCCTACCGGGAGAACAACAACGTCGTAGTTATTAGATCTTCTGAGGTAGCGGCAAATTTTATCCAGGAGTTTAAAAGACTATGGCAGGGACCATTATCCCGGCCTAGATTGGCTTATCTTCCCATTAAGCTTGACCATAGTTTGATTGAAACCTATTTCTCTCCTCAGGATAATCTAGAGGAGGCCGTCATCAGAGAGCTAAAAAAGGCCAAGAAGAATATCTACTTTGCTCTTTTTTCCTTCACTTCCAAAAAAATCGCCCAGGCTCTGGTACATAAATACGCCGAGAATCTGGAGGTGAGAGGGATAATGGAGAAGGATCAGGACAGCCCCTTTTCTCAATGTCGTGGTCTAAAGCGGCTCCGAATGAAGATAATCTGGGACAGAAACTTCTATTTCATGCACCATAAGTTCTTCGTAGTCGATGATTCTCTAGTAATCACTGGCTCTTTTAATCCTACCTGGCATGCTACCTATCAGAACAGGGAAAACCTTATCATCATCCACAGTCCCTCCTTGGCCAAAAAGTACCGAGCAGAATTTGATAGATTGTGGAAGGATTGGTATTAGTGAAGCTCTTTTGTGGATAAATTGACAAGACGGGACTTTGTGATAGAATCAGTCTAGATGTTACATAAAGACCCCAAGGGGAGTCAACAGATGAGTGTAGGTTTGATTATGGCAGGGGGATTCGGAAAGAGGCTCTGGCCAGAGAGCAGAGTGACTCACCCCAAGCATCTTTTAAGTCTAGCAGGGAAGGAAAGCTTTCTTCAGGCAGCTTACCGCAGAGCCTCCCATCTTTTTGGACGGGAGAATACCTTTCTGGTGATTAGAGAGGAGTTAAAGGAGGCGGTGGTCTCTCAACTTCCAAAGCTTCCTGCGGATAACATAATAGCTGAGCCGCAAGGAAAAGATACTGCTCCCTGCATTGGATTTGCCAGTGTTTGGATAAGAAGGGGAAAGGGCGATGATTCCATGGTTGTGCTTCCCGCTGATCACCTCATAAGAGATGAGGAAAGATTTGCTGAAATCATTTCTGCGGCAGCCAAGCAGGCAGAGAAGGGCCTCCTGGTAACTATCGGCATCGAGCCTACCCGTGCCGAGACTGGCTATGGATACCTCGAGATAGGAAACAAATTAGGGGATCTTGATGGGATTCCTCTTTTTGAGGTGAAAAGATTTACCGAAAAGCCTTCCTATAAAAAGGCTAAAGAGTTCTTTGAACAGGGTAGTTTCCTCTGGAATGCGGGGATCTTCGCCTGGACACCGACCACTATTCTCAAACAGATGGAATTACATCTTCCCCAGCTTTATCAGGGATTAATGAGGATTGAGGAGGCCCTGGGAACAAAAGATGAGCAAAGGGTGATAAGGGAGGTCTATCCATCCTTGCCTAAAATCTCAATTGACTATGGGATAATGGAGAAGGCCTCTTCAGTAGTGGCCGTAGCGGGAGATTTCTTCTGGGATGATATAGGTGACTGGAGAGCACTGGAAAGAGTCCTTTCTAAAGATAAAGCGGGAAATATTATCAGGGGAGTGGTTGAGGAGAGGGAAAGTAGTAACTGTATATTTATTAACTGGGAAGATAAAATTCTCGGAGCAATCGGACTTTCTGATGTGATCATCATAAATACAGAAAAAGGCATTCTGGTGGTAAGAAAGGAAGAAGCGCAGAAGGTAAAGGATCTTGTTAACGAACTGCTAAAAGATGAGAAGCTAAAAAAGTATCTCCAATGAGCTCCATAGACTCTCGCCTATCTCGGCTGCAGCAAAAGTTAAAGGAAAAGAGGCTAAGTGCTTTTTTAAACTGGGAGCCTCATAATGTGGAGTACCTTAGCGGGACCCGGGTGGAAGGCAAGCTCCTGTTTATGGGAAAGGAAAAGTTCTTCATAACTACTCCCCTTTTTGCCGAAGAGACAAAGCTTACTCTTAAGGATTGGCAGATAGTCATTCAGCGAGATTCTTTTCCCGCTACATTATCTCGGGTATGCAAGAAATTTCCTAGAAGAAAAATAGGTTTTGAGGCATCTCACCTTTCTTATGAGGAGTATGGCCAGCTAAGTAAAATTAAAGAGGTGGATTTTGTTCCCTGTGGTCAATTGGTGGAAGCCTTGAGGGAGGTAAAAGACGAAAAAGAATTATCCTTAATCAAAGAGGCTCATACCTTAACTGAGACCGCATTTGATCGCGCGGAGGAGCTTCTTGAATCGGGAATAACCGAAAAAGAGCTCTCTGCTGAGATGGTGTATTTTCTGAAAAAGTCCGCCGACAGCGAAGCCTTCCCTCCCATAGTTCTCTTTGGGGAAAGAACTTCTTTACCTCACGGTAGACCAACAGAGCGCAGGTTAAGAGGGAACGAGCTGGTTCTTCTCGACCTGGGAGCTAAAGTAGGAGGGTATTGTTCTGATATCACCAAGACTATTTTTTTTGGTGAGGTAGACCAGAAGTGGTATCAGATTCGTGATTTAATAAGTAGGATCCAAAAAGAAGCGGTGGGGAAAATAAACCCGGGAGTGCCCTGTTCCCAGACAGACAAGCTGGTAAGGAAGAGGCTAAAAGAAGCTGGCTATCTAAATGCTTTTCTTCATAATACCGGACATGGGGTAGGATTGGAGGTTCACGAGCAGCCAGTTATTGGTCCTAAATCTAAAAAGATTCTAAAAAGAGGCATGGTGATTACCCTGGAGCCAGGGGTTTATCTACCGGGAGAAGGAGGAATTAGAGAAGAACTAATGGTTATGGTAACCAATGAAGGAGGTAAGATTCTAAGGTGATTACGGCGAATGATCTCCGGGCTGGAATGACCATAGATCTAGAGGGGCAGCTTTATGAAGTTGAGGAATTTCAACACGTAAAAAGGGGCAGAGGAGGGGCTTTTGTGCGTACCAAACTAAAAGGTCTTCAGAATCTTCAGAGTATAAAGAGAGTTTTTCAGCCTGAGCAGAGAATAAAAGATGCCTTTATTGAGGAAAGGTCTGCCCAGTGTCTTTACCAGGATGGGGAAAATTTTTATTTTATGGATTCAGAAACTTTCGAGGAAAGGGTGTTGTCTAAAAGCACCCTGGGAAAGAAAGTAAACTTTTTCCGAGAGAATATGGCGGTAAAAATTCGCCTCTATGAGGAAAAAATTGTAGGGATAGAACTTCCCGTCTTTGTTGAACTTCGGGTAAAAAAGGCATCTCCCGGAGTCAAAGGAGATACAGTGGGCTCAGCCACTAAGTTGGTGATTTTGGAGTCTGGTTATCGCCTTCGGGTTCCTCTTTTCATAAAAGAGGGGGACATAATTCGCTTGGATACAAGATCCGGGGAGTATGTAAGTAAAAGATGAGACAGTTACAGAGATGTGGGGGTAAAGAATGGATCTCAAACAACTACAAAAAGTAATTGAGATCTTTGAGTCCTCTTTCCTATCTGAATTAGAGATAGAGGAGGGTGGAACGAGGTTCCGGCTGGCCAAACAGCCGAAGGGGTGGTCTGCCAAGGCTATGGTAGAATCCGAGGTTGCATCTCAATCTAAGGAAGTAGAAGGGGTCAAACCAAGAAAAAAAGAGCTAAAAGAGAAAAAATCACTAATTTCTGTTCGCTCACCTTTGGTGGGGACCTTCTACAGGACTCCTTCTCCAGAAGAGAAGCCTTACGTAGAAGTTGGAGATGAGGTGGTGGTAGGGCAGGCTCTTTGTGTTATAGAGGCCATGAAAGTGATGAATGAGATAACCTCGGAGGCAGAGGGAAGGATTAAAGAAATTTTGGTTAAGAATGGACATCCGGTAGAATATGACCAGGAGCTATTTTTGATAGAGGGGGGATAGTGTTTGCCAAGATCCTCATTGCCAATCGGGGTGAGATTGCTCTTCGTATAATAAGAGCCTGTAAAGAGCTAGGGATTGAGACGGTGGTGGTTTTTTCCAAGGAAGATGAGCACTCTCTGCCGGTGAGGTTTGCTGATGAGGCTATCTGTATTGGTCCACGCGAGCCGGCGGAAAGTTATCTTAATGTTCCTCGCATAATTAGTGCGGCTGAGGTAGCTGGAGCGGACGCCATTCATCCTGGATATGGGTTTCTGGCTGAAAATGAGCAGTTTGCAGAAATTTGTCGTAGCTCAGGAGTGGAGTTCATCGGGCCTCATCCCGAGCTAATTAAAAAACTGGGCAATAAAGTGGAAGCACGCAATACTGTGGCCAGGGCTGGGGTCCCCATAATCTCTGGCTCGGAGCAGATCATCAGAAATAAAAGAGAAGCGGCTGAAGCAACCTCCCAGATTGGTTATCCCGTGATATTAAAGGCGGCCTTGGGTGGAGGGGGTCGAGGGATGAGGGTAGTGTGGGAGGAAAAAGATCTGGATGTTCTTTTTGATTTGGCCCGGCAGGAGGCTAAGGCTTCCTTTGGAAAACCGGATCTTTATGTGGAGAAATATTTAGAGAGAGCCACTCACATTGAATTTCAGATACTGGCCGATGAATCCGGGAAGGTCCTTCACTTTGGGGAAAGAAACTGTTCCATCCAGAGAAGATATCAAAAGCTAATGGAAGAGTCTCCTTCTCTGGTTCTAGATGAATCTTTGCGCCAGGAGATAGGAAAGGTTGCCGTAAAGGTGACCAGGGAGCTAGGATATGTAGGAGCAGGAACAGTCGAATTTTTACTGGATGAGGATAAAAAGTATTACTGCATGGAGATGAACACCCGCCTTCAGGTAGAACATCCGGTGACCGAGATGGTTACCGGTAAGGATCTGGTTAAAGATCAGATTGTCATTGCGGCAGGAGATAATTTACCCTATAGTCAGGAGGATATAAAGATACAGGGCGCTGCCATAGAGTGTCGAATTAATGCTGAAGATCCAGAAAAAAATTTTGCCTCCTGCCCCGGTAAGATCACAGCCTTCCACCTCCCGGGAGGACCGGGAATTAGGATAGATACCCATATCTATTCCGGCTACAATATTCCTTCGGCTTACGATTCTTTGCTGGCCAAACTCATCACCTGGGGGGAAAGTAGAGAAGAAGCTAGGGTTCGCATGAAACGGGCTCTGGAGGAGTTTGTCATCGAAGGAATAAAGACAACTATCCCCTTCCATCAGCGCATTATAGAAAATGAACATTTTAGAAAGGGTGAGTTTTATACCAATTTCGTTGAGGACCAGCTCCTGAAGCCAGAGGTGTAAAGGAGATTATGATGGCTGAAGCCCAAGGATATGAGGTTGACAAAAAGGTCGCGTTGGAACTCATCAGAAAAGCAGTAGGGCAAGTTGAGGGAATTCATAGTATTAAGAGAAACCTATTCGGGGAAGGAATTAAAGTAAAGAAGTTAGAAGAGGGAATGGCAATTTCTTTAGAACTACTGATACGTGAGGGAGGCTTTGTCCCTCAGATTGTGGAAGAGACCCAGAAGAAGGTCAGGGAAGAAATAGAAAAGACTCTAGGCACCAAGGTAGCAAAGGTTGATATAAAAATAAGGGGAATTAAATCTTCCTCATAAATCGTTTCCAAGGAGGCTAAAATGAGACTTTATCAGAAAGTCCTGTGGGGAGTAGGGGTTTGTGGTCTAGCCCTTCTTTCTTTAGGAGGATTTCTGGTAGTCGTGGGGTTGTTTGATAGGTTTGTTGTCCATGGATGGCTTACCTTTGTTGAGCAAACAGTGTTGACCAGATCGATTATCCTGCTCATTTTTGGTTTCTTATTTGGACTGAGTCTTTACCTTCCCTTTTTAACCAGGACCAAGGCCGGAGGAGCAGTTATTCCTTTAAAGAATCCCCTGGGTGCAGTGGAAATCTCTCAGAAAGCAATCAGCGAGTTCATTCAGCGGATTGGTAAAGAAGTTGAAGGAGTTGAGGATATCAAGGCAGCTATAAAATCAAGTGATGAGGGGGTAGATGTTTATCTTACCCTCTCGGCACAGGCTCAAGGAGAGGTTCCCCGACTGATAGACGAGCTGCAGACCGTGGTGAAGACCTATCTCAATAAGACGGTGGGTATTGAAAGTGTACGGGAGATAAAGGTAAAGGTAGCCAAGCTCATCTGACTCGCAGGACTATGTTTTCGGGATACCAGGGAGAGTAAGATTGAAAGGGATTTTTGGGAGAAAGGGGTGGTTCGTGCCCCTTTTTTTCTTTTTCATATTTGTTCCCAGAATTACTTTGGCAGAATTTAATCATCCCGAGCTGAGGTGGAAAGTCATAGAAACTCCTCATTTCCTTATCCACTATCACCAAGGGGAGGAGACTTTCGCTCAAGCCTCAGCCAGAATCGCTGAGGAGATCTATCCTCATATTACCTCTGATTTAGGCTACCAGCCCTCTCGGAAAACTCCCATCATTGTTGAAAACTACAACGACACCACCGGAGGATACACCTCTACCCTAACTGGAAAGATAGTCATCCAGGCTCAATCAGATCCTGCTCAGGGCTCCGGGGATCTCTCCTGGGCAAGAGAGGTCATTGCTCATGAATTTACCCACGTAGTGACCTTCGCCGCCATTCAGGAATCGGTCTTTCCTTTACGACGGCTGATGGCCAGTTTGGTTCTCCCCATGTGGTTCATAGAGGGATTGGCTCAATATGAGGGAGAAGAACTACATTCCTTGAAGAGGATGGTGGTAGGGGATGAGGCACGCCAGAGGGCCATTATGTCAGAGGCAGATTTAGCTGCTTTTTATTTCTTTGAGGGCTGGGGAAGAATTTCCGGTTACTATCAATCAGACAGTTTCGTCCGCTATATCTTTCAAACTTATGGAAAGGATAAGATAGCCGGGATTTTAACTCATCTTCGCAGTCAGCCCCTTTACCAGCTTGTAGGCCAGATTAGCCTCACCACGGGGGGAGTGGCTCTTTATCCTCTGCCTCATTTTCTAAATTTTGATGAAGCACTAAAGAGTGTAGTGGATAAGGATTCCTCCACCCTCTACACCGAATGGCGAAATTGGATCATGGATAAATATAGCAAGGAAAAAGAAGATGCATCCGATCCATTTCTCACCCCAGAATCACT
>JRER01000359.1_pt1 | contig 10691 bp, 12 predicted proteins | sample 210161 | NCBI WGS metagenome assembly JRER01 (sample SAMN03019618, study PRJNA260268) | marine sediment metagenome | biome: Marine; feature: Sediment; material: Clay; isolation source: clay from marine sediments 136 meters below sea floor depth collected from... | place: New Zealand: Canterbury...
ACCGGGTGAAAGCCATCGACATCCTTTTTGGGGTCAATGGCATAAAGAACTCTGGTCTGATTGATATGCTTGGGCAGGGGTAGTTGGACTAAAATCCCGTGAATCTTGGGGTCTTTGTTTAGCCGGTCAATGAGCTTGAGTAATTCTTCCTCACTGGTATCAGCCGGCAGGTCGTGCCTTTCCGAATAGACGCCCAGGGCAATAGATGTCCTCTCTTTCGCCCCAACATAAACCTGGGATGCCGGGTCTTCACCTACCAAGACAGTGGCTAACCCCGGTATAAGATTATGCTTCTCCTTGAGCTCAGCGATTTCCTGTTTCAGCTCCTCCCGAATCTGCTTGGCAATCTCAGTGCCACTAATAATCTGTGCCGTCATTTCCAGCTCCTTTCAATTTTAGGCGCAAATTTTATCTTCTATGTTGCTGAATTAGCCTACACTAAAAACGGGTGAAAAGCCCCTCAAGGGTAGGAAAAACCAAGAGAAGCAAAACGAGAACAACAACTATAATAGCCAGCCAATACCATTTCATTTGCCTCCCTTCTTCCTTTAGGGCTAAATACCCGCCGAATACTACCTGAGACACCCCTAGCACAAGAACTATTATCAGATTAATAGCAAAATGGATTCTAGAAAACCAATAGAAAAGAAGGACGGGAGGATAAAACGGAAAAAAAGCTGCAAGAACACATATTATGCCATGAACCACCAAAAACCAGCCTAGTATCTTTTTCATCATCCTCTCCCCTCCTTTATAAAATCTTAGCCATCAAATCGTTAACTGCCCTCACCGCCTTGGAACTATCAGGCAGGTCAAGAAGTGGCTTTAGCTTGAGGTCATACTGATATACCTCCTCATCTAAGGGAATGGTGGCTATGGGCTTGATTCCCCATCGGTTCAGTTCCTCAACAACCAGAGGGTCCAGCCTAGCGGGGACAAAATTGATTATCACCGATTGCCTCTTCACTGACAGTTTGAGTTCAGAGACCAGGTCCCTTATCCGTGCCACAGTTCTAACCCCCTTCACCGAATGGTCGGAGATTATAAGCAGCTCGTCAACATCCTGCGTGGTTCTCCGTGACAGATGCTCCATCCCCGCCTCGTTATCCATAACCATATAGGCGTAGTTTTCAGCCAGGGTATCAGCAAATTTTTTCAGGATAAGATTGGGATAGCAGTAGCACTCTGGACCCTCACCCCTACCCATGGTCACTAGGTCAAGCCCCTTACTTTCAACTATGACTTCGTTTAATTTATACTCTAGATAAGCCTGCTTGGTCATCCCGGGAGGAATTTTTATTTTATCCTTCTGAAAATCGTAAAGTATCAGGCCAACTGTTTGTTTTATGTCAAGTCCTAAACTCTCCCCCAGATTGGCGTTGGGGTCAGCATCAATAGCCAGAATTGGTCCCGCTCCGTTCTTCATTAGGTAACGAATGACGAGACTTGCTACAGACGTCTTCCCGCTACCGCCCTTTCCGGCTACAGCAATATTGAAGCTCAAACGGTTATCCTCCGCTTCGTTTTGCTTTTTGACAACTTTTAGAACAGCCCTCTGGTCAATCCCGTCTCTAGGTCAACATCCACTGGGACAAAGGCTGGCACTGAGGGAAGACCAGGCATAGTGGGGAACGTGCCGCAGAGGGGATAGAAGAAACCAGCCCCTACCGAGGCACGAATATCACGGACGGGAAGTTTATAGTTCTTGGGCACACCCACCCAATTGGGGTCGTGGGAAAGGGAAAGGTGTGTCTTCGCCATGTTGACTGTCATCCAACCGAAGCCCAGGTCAGTATAAAGCTTTACCCTTCGCTCAGCCTCAGCCGAATAATCCACCCCATCAGCACCAAAGACCTTGGTGGCTATAGCTTCGATCTTCTCTTTAATGGAGACATCGTCGGGGAAGAGTAACTTCATCTCATGGGGTTTTTCTACCGCCTTAACCACCTCACTGGCTAGCTCCAGAGCACCTTCTCCTCCTTTAGCCCAGTTTTCACAAATGGCAGCCCCATCGGCGCCAGCTTCCAGGGCTTTCCTTCGTACTAACTCTAGCTCCTTATCGGTGTCGGAGGTGAATTTATTAACTGCCACCACCACAGGCACGCCATACATCTTGACAATCTCAATATTGCGGGCTAAATTCGCACAGCCCTTCTCCACCGCTGGTAGGTTCTCGGTTTCGGCTGCCTGTTTAACCCTGGAATATGCCATCCCCGGGCGGAGATGAAAGGTACCACCATGCTGCTTCAGTGCCCTGACCGTGGCAACAATGACAGCACAGTCAACCTTTAGTCCGCTCTGGCGGCATTTGACATCAATCATCTTGGAGAAGCCACAATCTACACCAAATCCATTCTCAGTGACCACATAATCAGCCAGCTTCAGGGCAATCATGTCCTCTATTACTGAGTTATTGCCATGAGCCACATTGGCAAAGGGGAAACCGTGACACATCATGGGATGTCCCTCTGTAGATTGAACCAGGTTAGGCTTTATGGCATCTTTAAGCAGCACTGTCATTGCTCCAGCAACCTTGAGGTCTTCACAGGTCACCGCCTTACTGTCATAGGTATAGCCAATGACCGTTCGCCCAAATCTCTCCCTCAAATCCCGGAGACCAGTGGTCAGGGCATGGATAGCTGCGGTTTCAGTGGCTACAGTGATATCATAGCCTGTCACTCTGGGATAGCCATCAGCCCTTCCCCCTACCCCAACAATGATAGTCCTTAACGAGCGGGCATTTACATCAACGCAATAGCGCCAGGTAATATTCAGGGGGTCAATATTAAGCTTATTGCTATGTAAGATGCTAGCATCTATAGCTGCGGCACAAAGATTTTGAGCGGTATCTACAGCGTGTATATCACCGGTGAAGTGTAGGTTAATCTGCTCCATGGGAAGGGCTTGGGAATAACCACCGCCGGTGGCTCCTCCCTTTATGCCGAAGGTAGGTCCTTTAGAGGGCTCACGGAAGGTATTTATAATCTTCCTACCCTGGCGATTTAGCGCCTGACCCAAGCCAAAAGCGGTCACCGTCTTACCCTCTCCCAGGGGGGTGGGGGTGATTGCAGTTACACAGATCATCTTGCCATTTGGTCTGTCCTTTAGCCTCTCCAAAACCTTGACATAGTCTATCTTGGCCATATACTTTCCATAGGGCTCAAGCTCCTCGTCCAAAATCCCAGCATCCTTTGCCACCTCAGTGATTGGCCTTAGCTCAGCCTCCTGTGCAATATCGAGATCCGAGGGAACCGGCCATCTTATCTTTACCGGCATTAGTCTTAAACCTCCTTCTAGTTTGTTGTAGTTGGTGCTTGAACGGTGGGTAATAGAGCCTGATAGATACTTCTAACTTCATTAACAATCTGCGGGCTAGAGTCGAGGAGGAAAAGATTGGCGAGGTCAGCTTCAACTAGTGCCTGGTCATAGGGGATAAAACCGAGGAATTCAAAACCTGGCAGGCTGGAAGTTAGAAATTCCCTCTCAGATTGGCTCCGAACTTTGTTTGCTACTATTGCGATATTATGTAAACCAATCTCTTGTGCCAGTTTATCAATTCTATAGACCGTTTCAACACTTCGTCTGCCCGGTTCCACTACTACAATCAATTTATCTACTGCCCTGGCTGTGGCTCGTCCCAGATGCTCTATCCCAGCCTCCATATCCAAAATAACTACTTCATCCCTTCCCAGGAGTAGATGGGTGATTAGGGCTCGTAACAAGGCGTTTTCCGGACAATAGCAACCAGTGCCGCCCCTCTTAATTCGCCCCATTACCATTAATTTGATTCCATTATATTTTGGGGAATACTTCTCTGGCAAATCATCGACTTTAGGATTTAGCTTAAAAAAGCTCCCAACCTGACCGGGTGATGCCACTGTCCGTTCCTCAATAAGAGCGCTCATCTCAGATATAGGGGTTATCTCGTCAGCATGGGGGAAGCCAAGGGTGGCAGCCAGATTAGAATCGGGGTCAGCATCTATGGCTAAAACGGAGTAGCCAGCCTCAGCGAAAGTTCTGGAAAGGAGAGAGGCTAATATGGTTTTCCCTACTCCGCCTTTACCGCTAATAGCAATCTTCATCGGAATCTTGTTCTTACCACAATAAAGCTGAGACTTTGGGGGAAAGTTCTCAGCTTCAACCAGTCTTATTATCTGGTAACACCCAACGCATAGTTTATCTCACCGTGAATGAGAAGTCAAGCAATTGCGGCTGCGGTATATAATTTGACCAACTCAGGCTAGCCTACCTGAGTGTGGTGGATGTTAATGAGTTTGAGGTAACCTATGTTGCGCAGCGGGGCATCTGAGATTTCCTGAGTTGAGGAGTTCATGGTGGTGTTTTGACAACGAAAAATTGACAGCCGAAGGTTAATATGATAATCTGGTATTACAGCGAGAGGGGGCAGATAATGGAGAATGTAGACAAAAGCAATGAACCTCTAGACACTTTCTTCAAAGAAGCGTTTGAAGGCTCGTCGGAGGAAGAGGTCCGGAGTATTATTGAGATTCAAAAAATTGTGGAAGAAATTCTTGGCCCAGAGGAAGGACCACAGATTTACCAGTTAAAGGTCACCAGTAATTGGTAAGCTACATATGTCTAATCAGCCCGTCTATCGTGATGTAATAGCCCCCAATGATGCTAGGATCCGCCAAGAATTGATCAAGAGAATTCAAAGCAAGCTTGGCGGAAGTCTTATAACCTATACAGCTAACCCAGGACATCCTTTTGGCTTAGTGATGAGCCAGGATGTCCTTTTGTTTGAGGACCTTCTCAGATCCTCACGGGACAAACGTGGGTACCTAATGCTGACTTCACCAGGCGGTGACCCTAATGCTGCAGAGAAGCTGCTTATAATGTGTCGAAAGCGCTTTACTGACAGTTTTTGTGTCGTGGTTCCAAATTATGCGAAGAGTGCTGGCACTATGATAGCTCTCGGAAGTGACAAGATTTTAATGGGTTACCTTGCTGAACTTGGACCAATCGATCCCCAGCTACAGATCGGGCCAGTGCCTGGGCCATCACTGCCAGCCCGCTCTTTCATAGACGGTTTGGAGAACATCAGGTCGAAGATCAAGGGTGATGGAGACCCAGTCCAAATGTATGTTCCGATGCTTTCAAGAATAAGGCCTGAGCTGATAGCCATTTGCCAAAGTTCGATCGAAGATTCAAAGACTTTTGCTGAAAAATGGCTAATGGAGTATATGCTTAAGGATATCCCAGAGCAAGCTAAGAAAGTAGCCAAATGGCTATCTGAGGGTAAACAATACAAATCTCATGGGAAAGTGATCGACTACTCAGAGGCAAAAAACGTTCTCAAACTAAAAGCTGAAGAAATAGACAGAGATTCTGAAATGTGGGACGAGATATGGGAGTTATACGCTCGATCTGTCCAACATCTGCAGCAGACGGGTGCCGCTAAATTGTTTGAGAACGAGCATGTGTCCTTAGGTATGAATATTGAAGCTGTTGGTGTGGTGCCAACAGGTCCACCACAACCACGTCCTCAACCCCGTCCACCACAAGCTGAACAAGGTGCTATTTAGGGTATCCTTAAATATTCATTAGTAGGCACTCACTTTTATACTTGTTTAGCTCTTTCTCACTTGCCTACTTCTTCCTCACCGGATACCTGATAATGGTCTTTACCACTTTGGCGTCAGGTTTGGTGAGGTATTCCTCTTCGTGGACGCCAGCTATCTGGTAGCCGCTGTCTTCAATGAACTTATGTAAGCGCTCAACAGTGGGTTCCTCTTGGTCATAACCTCCGAGGTGGAGAATCTGGGCTACGGTGCCATATTCCCAGGTCTCAATCTTGACCTCTATCCCAGGGACTTTCTGCGGTAGTGAGGTCGTATCCTCAGGAATAGGCAAACCGATAATGTGAGTCCATTCCTCCATAGGGACAAGGTGGGCATCGGGATAGCGAGCGCAGAGTCCACTAACCTTGAAGGTAGGCAGCCCCTTCTTCTTGAGGTCAAACTTTAGGGTGTAAACTGAACCGTAGAGCGCAGGCAGGAATTTAGGGAAGACCTTATCCGGTGCGTCCTTAGCATAGACCACCGCCATCTTTTGTGACGGCATTTCCAGGATTTGAGGTTCCGTCTTAGATGATTTTCTTTGCGCCATAATACCTCCTCTGCTCTGGGGCAAGTTTTTAGAGTCTAAAGTTAGTTGCTAGATGTTGCTCTAGGTTACTTCTCTTCTGTAGCCATTACCTGGTAGATGCTGACTTTGGGTTCTTCTACCAAAAGCGGCTCAATGTTTGCATATAGCTTAATTCGCTGCTCCGATTTTTCCCATGCCTTCCAGTCCCCAAGGCCTCGCCATGTGCTTAGCACCGAGATAATAGACGGGTCTTCAGTGCTCGCCAGAGTCTCGCCGGTTACATAGCCCGGCTGGTGCATAGCCGCAGTCCTGAGTTCCCTGAGCAGTGGCATGAGGTCTCCCCTCTTACCTTCCTTTAGGTGACGCTCTATTACAATTCTTACCATTGCTGCCCCCTTTCATATTCCTGCTTTATAAACCTGTCTTTTCATCATGTCGAGTTTTTATCCCTGTCCAGCCTTCTGCTCCTGTATAAGCTTCTCCCCATACTCAAGCAGAATTTTGGCTCGCTCTGGAGATACCTTCTTTGATTCTAAGTAGGCTTTTAGGGCGTCAAGAGGGCTTATTTCTTCAGCGGTCCATTGCCCCAGCCTGAGGCGTGCCTCTCGCTTTATGTCCTTGGCGATAGCGAAGTAATGAGCCTCTTTCATGACATTCCTGATGTCATTATCTCTGAGCTGACCTTCAATCTCCGCTGGCAGGCTAATGTTTAGTCGCACTATGGCATCCTTGACTTTGTCTTCCTGTTCAGCAATAGCCCTGAGCACTGCTGATGTTGGTTCATCACCCCGTGGCTCGATATCGATATTAACAGTGAGAAAGCAGCGCCCGGTTACCTGGTGGAAGTCAAAGGAGACCAGCCTTTTGCCTATTTCCTTATCCGGCTCAATTTCTACCAGATAAAAACCCTTGTCATCTTCCTCCTCGCTGAAATCCAGCCGCTCCAGACTACCGGGGTAAACAACGGGGGGATTATTGCTCAAAACCTGGTGCTTATGAATATGACCTAAGGCAATATAATCAAAGGCGGGATTAGCAACATTACTTAGCAGCAATGCATGCTCCTGCCCTATGGTCATTGACCTCTCTGAGCCTACCTTGGCGCCGGAGACCCAGACATGGGCGGCTAATATGGCAGGCAGTCCGGGGTCGAGTTTTGAGACGCTGGAAGCGATGATATTGGTTAATGCCTGCTGCAATCTCTGATTTATCTGGTCGAAGGTAAGGTTTTTAGTCTCTTCTCTGGTTAATAAGGCACTGCGCCTCAGCCAGGGTAAGGAGACTATTTGAATAGCTCCGCTATTTGTCGGGATGTAGTAAATTTGGGGGCGGTTGGAGACATAAACATTCTTGACCGCCAGAGTATCAAAGATTTCGGTGGTGGTAGCCCTGCCGATGGCATTAGGAAGGTCGTGGTTGCCAATTAGGAGGAAGATAGGGATGCCACTGGTGGACAGACGATTAATTCTTCTGGCAAATTCCCGCTGTTGAGTCTGGCTTGGCTCACGGCTCTTATAGGCATCACCGCAGAAGAGGACGAGGTCCACCCTGTTCTCCAGGGCATAACCTACCACCTGGTCAAGGGCGTTTAGAAAATCAAGAAGGCGTGAGGATAAACCGGTAGCCGGGTCAATGCGACCGTAGCTTTCAACACCAAGATGAAGGTCAGCAAAGTGGACGATTTTCATCAGGTAACCCCATCTCCTCGAAGAGTCTTCAACCTTTATCCCCCTTCCTTAATAGAGACCGTTTACCAACTCAAACTGTCATTGCGAGCCCTTCGCTTCGTGTCATTCTGAGCGTAGCGAAGAATCTCATGGCGCTCAGGACAGGCTCCGCCAAGCAATCTCACTATTGCTTTCAAAGATTGCTTCGGCACCTCGTGCCTCGCAATGACAACTAAACAGCCTCTAATAAGAAGATGGGAAAGATTATTTAAAAAAGAGTGGGCTTCGCCCCCCTTAAACTCCCTATTCTTTCCATATACTCCCGCCAGGGGGCAGGACGAATAAATCTTCGCCACCGAGCTTGGCTTCCAATGTCCGCCTAAGTTCAGCTATAGGTAGCCTAATCTGGTTCAGGGTGTCGCGCTCCCGGATGGTGACCTGCTCATCTTCCAGCGATTGAAAGTCAACGGTGACACAGAAAGGAGTGCCAATCTCATCCTGACGCCGGTAACGACGACCTATGCTCTGGGCATCGTCATAGTTTACCATCCAGTACTGGCGCAGGTCAGCGGATATCTGCTTAGCCGCAGAAACCAGCCTCTCCCGCCGGCTCAAGGGCAATACCGCCACCTTGATGGGAGCCAGGTCAGGGTGGAAGTGGAGCAGCACCCTGGTTTCGCCTTCAACCTGTTCCTCGCCATAGGCATCGCAGAGGAGAGCCAGGGCAGTGCGGTCTACACCAGCCGATGGCTCAATGATATAAGGGATGATATGCTGTTTAGTCTCTTCATCATAATAGTCAAGGCTCTTGCCACTAAAACTGGCATGTTGAACCAGGTCAAAGTCGCCACGATTGGCAATACCCTCAAGCTCCGCCCAGCCCATAGGGAATAGATAGTCAATGTCATAGCACTCTCGGGCGTAGTGTGCCAGTTCCTCCTTGGTGTGTTGGTGAAGCCTGAGATTTTCTCTTTTGATGCCCAGTTTCACATACCAGTTGATGCGCTCCTCAATCCAGTAGTCAAACCACTGCTTATCAGTCTCTGGCCTAACGAAGAACTCGATTTCCATTTGCTCGAATTCCCGACATCGGAAGATGAAGTTGCCGGTGGTAACCTCGTTGCGGAAGGCTTTGCCTATCTGAGCAATGCCGAAGGGCAGCCTCTTTCTGGTGGTATTAACCACATTTTCAAAGTTGACAAACATGCCCTGGGCAGTCTCAGGGCGCAAATAAACCACGCTAGCTTGTTCTTCAATAGGACCGATAAAGGTCTTAAACATTAAGTTAAACAGGTGAGGCTCAGTCAGTTCTCCACCACAAGAAGGACAGCTATCGCCCTGTAAGTCCTCGCTGCGCCACCTCAAGTGGCAGCTCTTACACTCTACCAGGGGGTCAGCAAACCCCTTAAGGTGTCCACTGGCTTCCCAGGTCTGGGGATGCATCAAGATGCTAGCATCCAGACCTACCATGTCATCGCGCTCCTGAACCACAGCTCGCCACCAGGCTTGTTTTACATTCTGCTTCAGCTCCACACCTAGAGGTCCGTAATCCCAGCAACTGGATAGCCCCCCATAGATTTCACTGCTGGGGAAAATAAAACCCCGCCGCCGGCAGAGAGAGACAATCTTTTCCATATCAACCTTTCTTGGTGCTGGTTCAGCCACACTGCCCTCCTTACTCCCTTGGCTGAGACATTGGTCGCCTTGCCTTTGAGAAAATAAACACCAGAAATATCCCTATGGCAATGGTAGCTAGCCCCAGGATAGCTAACAGGAATACCCACATAGGCATAATGTGTGTTTGGTATGAATTGTAGCTGAAAATATCAAGCATTGCAAAGCAGACTATAAGCTGTGGCAGAGCAACCAGATTGCCCATAAATGATACTATTCTTTCCGGTCTTACCCTGGTGCTCCCTGTTTGCCCGAATAGGATGCCAAGCTTGGTTGTTCCCCAGGCAATGGCTCCTGCCAAAAGGACGAAGAGCAGTTGCGGCACGAGCACCCAGACCATAGTCATCTCGCGACTGAGCCACCTATCAGGTGTGCCATCAAGCTTGAAATGGGCAGCTACTTCGGTGGGAAGCAGGTGATAAAAGTAGGCTGACAGGATTACAGACAGGAGAAGAATGGCTAGCGGCGCTATGATATAGCTCCAGCGGAAGGACAATCCTTCTGTCTTCTCCCTTACGGTGGCTGTTTTTTTACCCTGAGTTAACCGCCGCCTATAAGAGACAAACCAAATGGTGGCGGCAAGACCCACGGCAATGATAATTATGGCTAAAACAAGGATGGCTATTATCAATTTTCAATATTGGAACACCGAAATGGGCTAAAGATAGGGTGCTAATACCCTCATTGGTGATACGATGTTTCTCTGCAAACCTAAGGCGTCAAGCTTGATACCTAAGGCAACACCTATCAATTGACTAAGGAACAAAACGGGAAGATGGTACTTGGTCTTGAACTTGCTATTGACCCGGCTCTGATAGGCATCAAGGTTAATCTGACACAAGGGACAATCGGTAACGATGCATTGCGCCCCATTTTCTTGGACGCTATGCAGTAGTTTATTGCTCAGTTCTAAGGCTAAATCCTCCTCGGACATAATCAAGGAACCACCGCAGCAGCGAGTCTTCAGCGGCCAAGAGACGACATCAGCCCCCAGGCTTGCTACCAGCTCATCCAGTGAGTGAGGAGATTCCGGGTCATCAAAGCCGAAGCCAGGGCGAACCAACTGGCAGCCATAATAGGGCGCTACTTTGAGCCCGTTAAGGCTCTTAGTTACCTTAGCCCCGATGACCTCCGGTGTAATATCGTTATATAAGACCTCAGCTATATGCCGAACCCGAACCCCGCCGTGGTAGTCCAAATTGCCGGCAGCTAGGGCTTGGTCAACCTGGTCTCTGAGGGCAG
>JRER01000905.1_pt1 | contig 10666 bp, 20 predicted proteins | sample 210161 | NCBI WGS metagenome assembly JRER01 (sample SAMN03019618, study PRJNA260268) | marine sediment metagenome | biome: Marine; feature: Sediment; material: Clay; isolation source: clay from marine sediments 136 meters below sea floor depth collected from... | place: New Zealand: Canterbury...
ATTATGCAACTACCGCCTTATAAAAACCTCGGTAGTCTATAACAGCCCCACCGTATTCATGACGGACCTTGTAGGTGATTCTGTCTCTGGAGAAGACCGCTCCGACTCCTGGTGCGTCCTGAACGAGAACTGTAGGATCCTCCTTACCATCGATGAATCCAATTTCCAGCATGTCAATCCAGGTTTTGTCGGCGATGAGGTACCAGTCGTTGGCGTCGGTGAGCTGAGGTGGAGACATGAGCTTGGCCATGTTTCTCAGGACGTTCCTGGTGCGCTCAGCGACGAATGGGATGTATTCACTGGTGAGGATGGCCTCGGCGACAGCTTCCAATTCGGTAGGAACCGCTAGGTATGCAGGTTTCAGTCCGATTTTCTCATCGATATACTGGGAGACCTCATAAAGGGAAGTGGCGCCGGGAGCAGTGACGAAATCAGTGTCGACAGTGATCGAGTCTGCGGTATTGCTTGCGATCTTGCGGATCTGGCCAACTCCAGTCTTGGAGATGATTCTAACGTAGTAGCCCGTGAGATCTTTGTCGGCAGCCCACTCCGCATCGTCGTCCTGGAGGATCGAGACCGTGCTATCAGCATCTGCCGTGCCGTCGTATAGTTTGTTGCCTCTCTCCCTCATGCTCTTCATGGCCGTGCGTGCGTCACCGAGGGAGTCGTAAGAGAGCGCAGCCGAACCGAGATTGCCCCTGGCTGCGTTGAAGAGTGTGGCTCCGTCGTAGATATTAGAACCATTTTTGAGGAAAGCCCAGACGAAGGCTGAGAGAGTTCTGGCTGCTGCGCGGGCTAATCTGGTTGGGACCTGCCGAAGCATGTTCATATCGTCATTTTTGATGGTCTCTCGGGAAATGGCAAAGAGCCCGCCTTTCTTCAGCGCCGAGTAGGTGGCTTCCTCGTCCGTGGGGAATCCGATGTCTTGGTAAAGGGCCTCTTGCTCGACCGTGGGAAGTTCACCGAACCCTCCCCAGCGAATCCTTTCTTGCTGTTTGAAATCATCTATGGGGACGATGTTGACAAACTCTCTCCAGGGAAGGTCCAGGAGCTTGTAAAGTTTCACGAACTTTCGCGTGATGCTAACTCCGAGCGCATACGCAAAATCGGTGGTTTGGAGAGTGGCTTCGGTTATGCGGAGATTCTTGGGCTGTTGGAAGGTGACGTCGGGGTCTTTACGGTTAAAGGTTCTGTATGCTTCCTTGATGCCTCGGAACGGGCCTACGCCTTTGGTGTCCTTGACCTCTACTCCGAAGAGCAAGTCCATGGCGATTTGGTGCTTGTCTGCTTCGGCTAGGGTCACCTCAACCCTGGTTTGTCCCAATCCTTTGAGGTTGCCTGACTCTGAGAGTTTAGCCAGAACATCTTTTTCGGTCTTAATTGACTCCTCGAGTTCTTTTTTTTCAAAGATGCGGCCCTTAAATTGAGACCTGATCTTCTCCTTCACCGGCTCAAAAAGATCCGATGCCGAAAGGGCTTCCTCGAGAACAGCGGCTGAGGCAGACTTTTTGGCCTTTTCTTCTATCTTGGCTATCCGCGCCAGGGCTTCCTTGGAAGGCTCTTTTTTGAGCTGTGCTTCCAGGGAGGCTATCCGCGCCAGGGCTTCCTTGGAAGGCTCTTCTTTGAGCTTTTCTTCTAAGGAGGCTATACGCTCCAGGGCTTGCTTCGTAGGGTCTTCGTCGCCCTTGTCGCCTTTATCGCCCTTATCGCCCTTGTCGTCCGCGCCGGATTCCTTCTTCTTGGCCTGGATTTTGCAGAATGCGGCTGCCTTCTTGAAACCTAGCTTGGGTATTTGCTCTTTCATGCAGTCTGTGTAAGCTGATTCTTCGACATCTTCGGGGAAGAGGTCTTCGAGAGTTGGCTCTTCGGCCGCTTTTACCGGAGACGGGTAGCCATAGTAGCCGGCTACGCTGGGGTAACCATACTTTTTGAGTTTACCCTGAAGGGCTACCAGCAGTTTGACGGCTGCATCTTTCTTGTCGCCCTTGAGGAGTTTCAAGAGTCGGGTGAGAATGCCCTGCATGAAGGGTCCCTTTTGCTCGAGTAGCTGGGCTTCTTTATAAAACTCTTCGTTTTCTACTCCTGTCTCAAGCATCTCCAGGAATTGGTCTTCGGTGATGTTCTCTTCCTCGATGCCTTCCACTAGATCTTTATCCAGTTTTTGAAGGATGGAAAGAAGAGCTTTTTCAAGATTTTCGAACATTTTAGTTCCTCCTTGACTTGCTAGTAGTCTTAAAAATTGTCCCCCCTGGGCTGGGAAAGTGACCAGCTCAACTGAGGAGACTTCCTTAATCTCGTCCACGGTCTCAATTTCTGTCTGGGGGTCTTGGGTGGTATCGCCTTCTGCGTCGTGGGAAAGACCGAGACGATCTATAACGCCGTGCTTCCACCAGTCGAGAAGTTTGGCTCTTAGGTTTTTGGCGCCGGCGTCAATGTGCAGGCGAGCCAGGATCCCTTTCTTGGTTTGGCCGTCTGAAGAGAATTCGCCGAAACGTGGATCCTCAAGAAAACCGACTTGATTCCCAACCAGGCGTGACTTTATGTCGGCTAACTCGTCTGGAAGGTGGTCGGCCGTGCCCTTTAGCTTGAAGAGGTTGACAGGGACGTGCTGGTAGAGAGGTCTGGCTTTCTTCAAGACCTCGTCCGAGTAGAATCGGTTGTTCTTGCCGAAACCGGCCTCAATAACTACGATGTCCCAGTCTTTACCTTCGGGATCCTTGGCCTCAAGCAGTCGCAGTGAAGAGAGAAATTTCATTGGACACCTATAAAAAAAAAGACACCTTCAAGATCTTGCGATCTGAAAGATGTCTTTATCATTCCACCAGGCCGCGTGCTTTCCTCGGGCCTGGAAGGACTTTCCTGGAGATCAGCTAGACACGCGCTTTCCTCGGTCTAGCCCTCGATTAACCAGATTGTCAGTGCTGAAAAAAAATGTTGAGGAGCAGCATTGATATAATTATGTTGAGATAAGATTAAGTGTCAAGTGTTAGCGTCTGAGGCAGGCTCTGGGACTAGATTGCGGCGAGTCCCTTTCGCACCAGACGGTTGTGGTGAGCAAGGGGATCTGCGCCCTTGGGGCAGTGCGGCCAATGAATGTAGATGGGTTTACCATGTGGGCGTGGTGAGGGTATCCGGCGATAGGAGTCGATTTTTGGGTTAATCTGCAGCAGACAGTTGTGACAGGTCATAAGGTTGCCTCCGTCAAGAGAAAGAGTTTCCTGCTGATGATTTTTGCGTAATCTACGAGCTTTTGCCCATCAAATTCCTTGATGTTAATTTCCTTATCCTTTTTTTGCCAGACCTGGACTTTTATATGATCAAGGGGCCAGGGATGCCTGAGTATCTCATCAAGCCTCCTCTGAACTCCTGAGTGACGAGTAGCCTGGATGAATAGCGGCCTCTCGCCTGCTTTCATGGCTATGATATCCGTACCAAAGATGTCCTGGCGTGGTGAGGTCCAGACGCCGGGTTTGATGCGCTTGGTTACCGTTTTCTGATTATAAACGTCGTAGCCTTGATCTCTTAGCCAGGCGGCGCAAAAGTCTTGGAATTCGTTACCTTTCTGTCTAGTGCTCTTCATTGTCGCTCTGACCGTCTGATTTCTTGAGGTAGAAGGACCAGAATTCTTCACCTAGTGCTTCGAAGAATAGCCGGGCCGCTTTGTCGGCATTGCCTCGGAATATCAGTTTACCCTTTACTATTTTCAGGCCGCCGACTTGCTTTCCGTGTTTGTCTTGGATTGAGATAACCCAAAACTGGGAAGGCTCTTTTATCTTAGTTGGCCCCTTTACGTTTGTGACTTCGCCTAGATTTTTCTTTAATTTCAATATTCTCTCCTTGGGTGAGCAGCCCTGCAGGAGGGTTCATAGGACAAGTGCCGTGCTCCTGCGGGGCTGCTTAGACTTCCTGCACTTGGCTACCGGATACTACTCTCCCTCTGCTTTGGCTGCGTCTTTCAGGCCTAGAGCTGCCGTCAGTCGGTTGGTATGGCCGAGTTTGAGGTCTGTGAGACGAGAAGTTGCCAGGTGTAACTCGAATGATACCCTTTCAAGCCAGCCATCGGCTTTCTTATTGGGTTTCTCCTCCTCTTCTGATTTACTAACGGAAGGGAGTAGCGCTTTGCTGATGTGATGTATGTCCTCCCCCAGCTCATAAGTGATCTTATGAAGCCGGTCAAGCTCTTTGTTAATCTGAACAGTCGTGGGTGATTCCATTATTCCTCACCTCCTTTTCTTTTTGTGCCTCTCGATGAGTCTTTCTGTTTTCTCAAACGATATGCGTTTCTAAGCGCTGATGCTATGAAAGACTCGGGTAGCGGGCTTGCTTCGCGAAGCGGTGCTGGTTTGGAAATGAAGAGTCGGTGATGGTCACTCTGTTTGATGACTTTAATGAGGCCGCAGCCTTGAGGGATTTCCGAGGGCTTAAGGAGTGCGGGAGGCGTGACGAAGTAGTAATAGTGAGAGTAGAGCATGGCCAGCCAGCGTTTTTCGGGTTGTTTTAGTTCCTTGAGAAAGTCCGGCCTGGACACTTTGATTTCGAAAGCTATTCTTCGGAGGTGTTTGGAGGGCCAGCAGTTGAATGCCATGGCGTCGATGTGTTTTATGGCCGTGGCTTTACCAAAGGTATATTTATCTCTGAAGCCCGTAGACAATCGTAGATCAAAGAGGACAACCCACTCGTTGTGTAGGCACTCAATTTCGTAGTGTAGTCTGATGAGCTTCCTTATCTGATGGTGAGTGAGTTTCATTGTTGTTCGCTCTCCTGCCTGGTGAGCCTATCTATCTTGTCGCTGAGGTTCCCTACCTCGACGTAAAGGCGATCTATTGCCTTCTTGTGGATCCGATAGACATCACGCATTTGGTCACAGGGGTGTTTGTAGATGGTGAGTGTCTTGCGTATCTCCTCGCAGAAAGCCTTTACGTCCCGGAAAGTTTTTATCTGGACGGCGGCTCGGACGTCCTGAATGGTTCGGATTTGTAACTTCGGAGGCGGAGTTTCTGCAATGGTCTCCTTTAGCTGCTTTAACTGCTCTTTGCCATTTTTGTCTGTGAACCAGGCAAGGAATTTCTGAATTAGACGCATCTATTTTCCTCCTTTGAAACAATGGATCTATTTCGTTCAATGCAGGTTTGATCAACTTTTCACAATATTCTTTCTTTAGCTCATAGCCCACGTAGTGCCTGCCTAGCTTCTTGGCCATGATCAGGCTTGTGCCTCTTCCAGCAAAAGGGTCGAGCAATACACCGCTATCCCAGCCAGCATTACAAGAGCAGGAAGTCCAGCCAATGGTTTGATACTCATTATGTTCCTCCAGTCCAGTTCTGCTTCTTGGCAGCACATTTCTTTTATCTCCAGCTTCTTTTACTTCCTTGACTTTGCCTTTATCAATGTATTCCGTATGAACTATTAGCTTTGTTTTTGTTATTCTCACCCTCGCCTTCCCGCATTTCTTGCAAACTTGAGCGGGGCAGGTTGCCAGAATTGGCTTGATGCAGAGCTTATCAGGGAAGGTGGCAAAGTGAGCTTCGGGACGTGGTTGGGTGGGGATGATCCAGACATTACCAGGATTTTTGCCTTTTGGGTCTACAAGACATTCCCCGTCTCCGCTAAAATATCCACTGTGTCGTTTTCGGTGTATTCCTTGGGGCGTTTGTCCGGGAACTTTCAACTGCTTGCGTTTCTGATTGTAAATAGTCTGTTTTCCTTGCCCCATCCGTGGGCGCTGCGCATTACTTTCAAACTTATGTGGCTCCCTTATGGCATCAAGGTCGTAGTAGTAGCCTAAGCTATGCCAAAAGGAATGTTTGATTTTGCCTGTGCCTTTGCAACGCGGACAAGTCTGCGGTCCTCTTTCAGAAAGAACGATCCTAAAATTATCATCTCCTGCTTGGATTCCTCTTATAATTTGTCCATGCCCATCGCACTTTGGACACTTTCTCCATTCCCAGTCAATTCTTTCTTTTAATTCTTTGGGCTTCCTATCAGGAATCAGGCCGGTTTTCTCATTCCAATAATATTGAGGCTTGATATTTTTAACAAAATGGAAAAGAAATTCATAGGAATTTGATAGACGGTCTTTCACTGAACTGGGCATGTTATTCGGTTTCGACCAGATAATTGCATTGCGTAGTATCCAGCCTTGTTGACCAACGAGACGCAGGACTAGACGCCAGGGGATGCCGAGGAGGCATTTTTGATAGCCGATTCTAGGCTGTTTATACTTTGGCTGGCCATCCCGCAGACCTCCGGGATTATAATCTCCACCAGCCCCGCCACTTCCTCCATAGGTATCCCCCATATTCAACCAGAAGCTCCCGGTCTTTTTAAGCACTCTCTTTATCTGGGCGCAAATAACCATCATATGGTCAAGATAAAGCTGGAAGGTAGGTTCGAGGCCGAGTTGGCCGTACCAAGCCCCGCATTTCTGGCAGAAGACATTTTTTATCTGTTTGCCAGTTCTAAATTCCAAGTTTTTGTTTGATCCAACAATTGTCTTGTTGCTCACCTTAGAAGGTCTTAAATTATCATGCTCGGCTATTTTCTCCATCCATTTATGTTCACAATTAGGATCCCCTCCCCAGATTTCCTTTACATCATCGCCATAATCGCGGAGTCCGAAATAGGGTGGGGAGGTTAAAATTATATCAATAGACTCATCGAGAAGCTCATTCATTTGCTGAGAGCTTTTGTTATAAATCACGTCAACTTTGCGGAGGTGGTCGTTGGATGACAATGATGACCCTCCTTTTCTGGCGACCGATCTTGCGAGCGATTTCTTCGGTTTCGACGAAGAGATCGATAGCGTTTTCGGTCTTGGTGCCTGCGGCAGTGATGCTCATGAGGTCCTGGACCTCAAATTCCAGGAAAATTTTATCCCCCCACTGGATATCATACTTTTCTTTCAGGTCGCGGGAGACTGCGGCGTATCGCATTTCCCGAAGTTCTTCTTGCGTGGCGAACTTGCCTGAAGCCATTTGGCGAGGGTGGCCCTGAGTCTGGGCTGGTGAGGGAGAGTAGGCGGTGAGAGTTACCTCAAGAGGAGTGAAGGGGAATGAGCGGTCAGACGAAATAGGCTCGCAGTTGGATAGAACAAGACAGATTGTTAGCAAAAGAATTGTTCTTAGCATGGTGGATCCTCCAGGGGGAATGTAGTGGCCAAGCACGTCAACCTTTCTAGGCACTCTTTTGGTTAGGGCTTTAACCTTGGGTCGCTTGGGTTCGGTGATGGAGTTAATGTTAGTGATGTGAAAGCCCTTCTTTTTGGCCTTTCTCTTCTCGGCGTGAAAAGCTGCAAGGCAAGTGCCAGCTTGGCGGTAGATGAGAGTAGTAGTGCGGGTGATGCGAACCAGAGGAGTTGGCTCGTCAGGGCTGGGTGATTTAAAAAAAGTTTTGGTTAGTAGGGAAGCATAGCGTTTAACGGTCCACTCCTCGTTACCTGATGGATGCTTGGCGATGAATCCTTCCATGGGTGATCCTCCAGTATAAAAGAGAGGAGTATTTCGGCCTATAAAAAAAAAGACATCCCTTCAAGATCTTAGAGACCTCGAAAGAATGTCTTTTGCTTTCCACCAGGCCACGTGCTTTCCTCGGGCCTAGAAAGACACATCTAGAGATCAGCTAGACTCGTGCTTTCCTCGGTCTAGCCCTCGATTAACCAGATTGTCGAATGCTCCTCTCATCAGAGGAGCAAGATATTCTCTGATGGCTATTCTGGCAATGTTGTTGAGCGGCACTTCCCTAAATTTGTTACCTTTACCTCACTGAACCCCTTAAAGTTCCTTTCCTCTCCCCTATTTCTGTACATTCCATGCTTATATCAGCCACCTCAGAGAGCCTTAAGCCTGCCTGAGGGAAAATCTGGAGAACAGCAAAATCTTTTTGCCGAACACGGTATTTTTATCAGGAGCAGCTAGAAGCCTGAGGGTCTACTCCAGTTACCCTTCCAAAATCTTCTCCATGGTCGTCTTTCCTAGTTTGGCAATCTTAAGAAGAATATCCCCTGGAGGGATTACTTCACCCTTTTCATATCTACTCGCTGTTGGTTGAGATATTGCCAATTTGCGCGAAAACTTTTTTTGATTTATGTCTAAGTCAATGACTCGTATTTTCTTGATTCTCCTGCCCATTTCCTTTTTGTTAACAGCCATTTTCAGTTCCCTTTGTTTGTTAGATTATTGAAAATCCTATACGGTAAAGTAGCCTTTAGGAGGGCATTCAAGTTAAGAATGCTCCAAAAGAAATTAAATGTCAAGGGTATCTGAGGTGGCTCGTATAAGGCTCCTTCGGGGAAAGTCCCTCGATATACTTTCTTGGTGCTATCTTTGAAAAAACTTCAAAAGAAATAGCCACCAAGATATGGGGCCAATTTTGGGTTCTTCTTCTGAAGTCGGTTAGCGAGTCATAATAAGTATCAATCACCTCACCAGTGTTCACATTGAGCCAGTATCTGAGGTTCACTTGATGCATTACTGTGCTTCCCTTCAAACGTTCTGATGATTCCAGGGCTTGAAGCCCAGTAGCTCGCCCATCTGGGGAAACTCACCTGTAAAACGGAGAGTCCTATCGTCAATGGTCAGGAATGCTGCTGGCTTCAGAATTGGGAATCTAATCTTCTTCAGGGACTCTCGGCTCAGGCCATGTTTCCGAAGCCACCGCTTCATGGCCCAGCGTCCGCAGGGCTGGGCGTTCCTGCTGGAGAAGATGCAGACCTGGAACTCCTCATACGCAAGAATGCACTCCAGCCAGTCAATCGCACCTCTGACCGGTGGGTCGGGAATCTTCCAAGGGCCTTTCCATCCACTCTTGTAGCTGTGCAGTACCCCGTCAAAGTCTATGCAAAGGATTTTCTTACTCAATGCCATCTCTCCCATATAATCCATCCACCTCCCAACACAACGAAACAAAGGATTGGTAGATAGCAAATCAATTCCTGCTTGCTCCAGAGCTCCGGGAAGCGCACCATTGTGAACAAAGTGAGAAATCCAAATGCCAAGCAACCCCAAGCCACAAAGAAGTGCCAGCTCAGTTTTGGTTTTCTGACAGTGATTCGGGGGAGCTTGAAAAATCGGCTCAAGAGTGCCAGAACTACTACTCCACCAAGAATTGCCAGACTGAATCGGTCCAGGAGCTCCTTCGCAATTGAAAGAAAGTCGCCCATCAAAACTCCTCTGTTTTACCTAAGGATTATGATAACTGCCTTTTGGAGCCACCGGACAGCCACGGTCGCTGGGTCTTTCCTCACATCTCAGACAGTACGGCCTGCCTTCATGGACGCACTTCCCGCTTCCACTCATAGCAAACGGACCATCCCAGCAGGGATGGACAACCGTCGCTGCTAAAATGGTTGAGCCACACTTCGGACACTCGTAGCTATCATCGACTCTTCTGATGTACTTTTGCTCCCGATGCCTCATCTGCGCAACAAGCTCCTCAACCGTCAAGACAGTCACTTCCCCGAGAGGAGTTTTAACTTTTTCTGACATCACTTCCCTCCCTTGCCACTGCTCTATTCATCACCCTCAACGATCTCAAAAATCAGGGTCGCACCAAGGACAGGAGCTTGACTCTGTCTCTCAATCCAGGCACACACCCGGTGCATGCATTTTTCCTGCATCTTACGTCTGGTGTCTTTCTTTTCAAAGGCCTGAACATTCAGTTTGACATGTTTCATCTTAACCTCCTGGGAACTCTTCAGGGTAATTCAATTCCATTTTCTTCCAAATCATCAGGAGCTATTTGAACTCTCTCCATTCTTTTGCTGCATTTGGGCTTTCTTCTAAAAGAGGAAAGAAACCCACTCCTTGTTCGTCTGTGCACCTTAACTGGCAGCCATGATGCCGACCGAGAAACTTGTCGGTAGTTTCCACATTATAATTTATACAGACATACTCTTTGTGTTTCCTGCAGTATATATATTTTTCGTACGCCATCTAGTGCTCCTTCCTGACTGACCAGAGCTCTTTGAAAAACTTGAGCAAAGAGCTGCGACCCTTGCTCATAGGGAAAATCCACAGAAAAGCCGCCTTGCCTGGCGCCTGAAAAGAAAGTGATTCAATTCCTCTGGAAAGCTCCTCAGGAGAAGTATCCTTCGGCCTTTCGTCTGGCTCTCTCTGCCCAAATCACCTGATATATCCGACCTGGAGTAACCTCGAACTCTTCCGCAAGAGAGTCCACCCGTTCGCCCCGAGAGTACCTGGAGTATATCTCCCTCCTCTTGAGTCCATCAAGTCCCTTGCCCCTTATGGGAGCATAGAGGCAGGCAGAGCACAGAACTCGAATGTCTCTGAGAGACGTGACGGGCCAGCGGCGGTACTTGAACCGCAGACCTCTTGTGGCTCCACAATTCTCACACCGCTTCAGATACGGTATCAAAAGCCTCAGCAAGACACTCGGGGACTGTTGGCCAGTCTCTTCACAGTGCTCAAGGTAGGAGGGGAGGTCTGTGAACTTATCTTTCCTTGGAGGGCCGCTCCTGCGTCGGGGATGGCCCCACTCATTCATGAGTTGGCCAATTCTGGCTCCGGTGACTCCGGCAGCTTCACCAATTTCTGCCAGTTTCTTTCCCTCATCGTACAAACGACAGACTTCCTGTTTGGTCAGCACCATCTTCTTATTCATTTTTGGCTCTTTCCTTACCCTCCTTCACCTCCTTTGGGAGGGAGAACAT
>JRER01002157.1_pt1 | contig 10665 bp, 13 predicted proteins | sample 210161 | NCBI WGS metagenome assembly JRER01 (sample SAMN03019618, study PRJNA260268) | marine sediment metagenome | biome: Marine; feature: Sediment; material: Clay; isolation source: clay from marine sediments 136 meters below sea floor depth collected from... | place: New Zealand: Canterbury...
GAAATGGGACTGCGTTTTGATAGAATGGAAAAGAAGAAATAAAGAAGGCAGCCGGGGCAAAAAAGAAGCCCCGGTCGATAAAGGATTGCGAGGAGGAGCAGGCCATGCATCCCCCCGGGGGTTATTGATGAGAAACCCAGTTTTTTTAGGCTTTTGTAGTAAAGGGGTCGCGGGGAAACCCCAGCCCCCGAAACCGAGCGTTTTCTTTACCAATAGACAGTATAGTTTAAAAAATAAGTTTGTCAATGACTAAATTTCAAATTAGCCAAAGAACGGGGGTGAGTAAAAAAATATAAGAAAAAAATTTAGAAAAAGAACATTTTGCGCAAATTAAAGTTATATAGGTCAAACCCAGCTTAACCTCGGAAACAAAGATCTATAAAGATCGCCATCCAAAAAAAAGGACCTTAAGGTCCACCCACCGAGGCTTCCTCTAAAAAATCATAAAAATTTCAGACTGTAACTATTATTTCTAAACTAAATATACATTATGTATACTGGGTTCATTTATAGAATCCCCAGTAAAGGGAGAAAATCATGGATTTCGAAAAGGCAAAAAAATGGTAGAAAAGAAATCAGCCAGAGGTAGTCGAGAAAGACAAATCCTCTGGCTAGGGAAAAAAGAATCTATCCCCAATTTAGCAAAAAGTTATGTTTTTGTCAAAGAGTCGGGATCTCCTTGGGAGATTTCCGGCTTTTTTTTTATTGAGGATTTTTTCTTGGGGAGGATTTGATGACAGACAAAATCCAAGAGATTCTAGACAGAATTGACATCGAGAAATTCTACCGGGAAAAACTGGACGTTAAAGGCAAGTCCGGGGATGAGTTGAGAGCAATATGTCCATTTCACCCTGACGCGGAAGCTTCGTTCTCCGCCAATTTGAAAAGCGGAATTTTTTATTGTTTCGGCTGTTCTGCAAGCGGATCTATATTCCAGTTCGTTGAAAAATTGGAGAAAGTTACTTTTCTCGAAGCCCTCAAAATTCTGGCTAATTTCGCAGGAGTCTCGATGTCAGAGAAGAATAAGCCAAAGACCAGGCCGCCAATCGATCCAAAATACCCTGATAGATATTACAATCTCCTTCTAAAGGCGAAAGATGTTCTTAAATGGATTCAAGATAAGAAGGGTTTAACCTTAGATACCATAAAGAAATATGAAATTGGTTGGAATGGGGTCCGTATTGTTTTTCCAATTTATGACGAGAAGGGAATCTTGCGGAATATTAAAAAATATAGTGCCAAGAAAAAACCAAAGATGGTCAGTTGGACTATCTATGATGAGAAAACAAGAAAGCCAAAATGGACTTATGGTGAAGGAAGAATCTATGGCATTTTGGAGATGCTAAAAAGAAAGGATGAGGTAATTTTCCTGATGGAGGGGGAATGGGACTGCCTTCTAGCACTACAAAATGGACTGCTTGCAGTTAGTGGAACCGTGGGAGCGGGGACTTTTAAGGATGAGTGGAGAGAGCATTTTCGCGGGAGGCATGTCATAATAGTTTACGATGTGGATCCTGCAGGAATCAAAGGAGCCCGGGTCGCTGCCATGGCTTTAGTAGGAATTGCGGCTTCAGTCAAGACTATCCAGCTTCCCTTAAAAGGAACGCCCGATAAGAAGGACTTTTCCGACTATATCTTAAAACTTGGCGGGACCGTAGAAGGGATTAAAAAGCTAGTCGAAGAGACGCCTGTTTTTGTTGCCCCTCCGCAGGAGGAAGTTTCCGAGGCGAAATCCTCCCGTCGATATCCCCGTTCAGTTTTCGAGCAAGACGGAATGTACCAAAAGACAAAGCAGACGAAGGACGGGCCCGTTGACTATCCTATCGCCAATTTCATCATTATCCCAAAAATGCGAATATCGGTTGACGAAGGAGAATTTTTGAGGGCACGGGTCAAGACATATCAAGGCATGGTGTACCCCAATATTCAATTTCCGCCTGAGAGTTGGACATCAGGGCGAGGATTCAAAAGAGCTCTTCCCTTCCTTGACTTGGAATTCACGGGGAGCGATGCCGATGTCCAGAATATTAGTGGGATCATTGCGGGCAAAGAAGCACCCAAGAAGCAAGGGGTGCCGAAGACGGGTCTTCATCGAATTGATAAAAAATGGATTTATGCAGAAGAAAAATTGGCTTGGGATAGAGACGGGCGAAGAGACGATATTGTATATCTGGCGGATGATCCTTATAGAGTAGATTTATTGGGACAGCCGACTTTGATTGACAGCGAGCTGGATGAAATCCTGAGCTGCCTCTTTTCTTGGAACGAAGCCGATGTCATTTACCCCTTGCTCGGCTTTTGCTTCGCTTGCTTTGTGAAGGAGAGAATATTTCTCATAACGAGGCAGAATCCCATGCTAATTTGCTGGGGAGAAAAAGGCTCCGGAAAATCCATGACCCTCGTCGTGATAGTTCAGCGGCTATTCGGAATAAGAACGGAGAAAGAGGATATAAACGTACCGACGGAGTTCACCTTCGCAAAAGTCATATGTTCATCCTCCCTTGCGCCGGTGATGTATGACGAGTTTAAAATCGGGAAGATCGACTTGAAGCAGCAGAAGCTGATTTCGGCAATGATGACTTCAGCCTTTAATCAGGGAGGATTCACCAGGGGCAAGGCCACCTTGGGGCTGACACGGTGGACCTACTCCGCGCCGGTTATCATCGCTGGCGAGATGAAAACCTCGGAACTCGCGATCCAGGATAGGATTATCGAGACATACTTCTCAAAAAAAAAGATCGCAAATGAAAAAAGAGTCGAATCGTTCGAAAGGCTCGAAACACTTCCTCTCGGGGCACTAGGAAAGGATTTTCTGGCATGGACTCTGAAGCTAGGAGATAAAGAAATAAAGCAATTGTGGCGGATGCAGCTGGAGAATGTCGATGAAAGGATTACCGGGAGGTTGAGGAAAAATACGGCCCACGCCAGGGTGGGATTGGCCCTATTTTTGAACTATCTCAATCAAAAAGGGAAAGATACGAGAAAATTTGAGGAAGGCTTTGACGTTATCGACCAGGCACAAATAACAAATATCCTTGAGGAAAGTAATAGAACCATCGTGGATACAATCATCGAGGCTTTTTCGGTTATGGCGGGGGCAGGCAAATTGAAGGAAGGGGACCATTTCAAAATTGACTCTAATTGGAATCTAAACTTATATATCCCCGGTATTTACCCCGAATTTAGGAGATGGGCAAGAGAAACTTCCTGGGATGGTGAGATACTAAACCAGAGCAGCTTCTCTAAACAACTGCAGGACGCGAGATACTATTTGAGACACAATGCTCCTGTGCGATTTAACATAATAAAGAAAGCGTATATTCTCGATCTTTCTCAGATGAAACATTTGGCTATTGAGGAATTTACGGAAGCCATGCCAGAGACCGACTAAATAAGTGTAACCATTTTTATTTCTACGGAAACGCTTATCTGGTGCGGGTAGCTAAATTCTTGTAACTTTTGCAATCCTTTGTAACTTTTTTTGGTTACAGCTGAAAGTAGGAATTGATAAGGCTCTAGTGTTGAAAGACCAAATTCTTGTAACCTTTGTAACCATTTGTAACCATAGAATGGTTACGCTTGAAAGTCGGGATTAATAAGGCTTTGAGTATGATTTTTCTTCTATGTAACTATATTATTAGTATATAGTATTATATAGAGGGATAAAAAGAAAGAAAAAAAAGGAGATATATTTATTTACGTATATATATCCGCAGTCTACGAAAATGGTTACAAATATGGAAAATGCTATTCAAACCCTTACTAGGTGAGGCTTTCAGCTGTAACCATTGGAGGTTACAACAAATAATAGAAATGCTGAAGAGTTGGAGTTGAAGTAGGTTCTAGCTGTAACCAAAAAAATTAAAAAATGGTTACAAAATGGTTACAAATCTAAATTCTTTTTACTTAAAATATATATCTTCGTCCTACTTTTATAAGGTAAAAGAAAAAAAAAGGCTCTGGGTAAGGGGTTTTCTTTCACCAACAGAGTTTAGAGAAAATTTGGAATCACCAATTTTTTGAGCTAGGGGAGAACTTTCTAAGGATTTAAACTCGAATATGTAAAAAGGAGTAGAACCTTGACCGAAGGACACATTACCTTATGTTTTCTGCCCAATGGAGGGGTGCATTTTTATCCGGAACATATTAGGGATAAGAAAAAGATCGCCGAGAGCCTAATTTGGATATCAAAGAAAATAGCTCAGCACCCTGAACTAGCTTATCATGCGGTAGGTTTTTGCGAGGAGGCGAAGCAAAATTAAAGGAAGAGTTTCGCAAATTTAGACCGGGGCACAGTTTAGGCGTATACTTTATAATAGAGGAGTGCAGCCTATTGGTTGCCAAGACTTTGCGATTTTGACTTGGTTAATGGGCTGGAAATTCTAGGCATTTTCCATCCCCACTTGCTTTATAGAGTATGCGGTATAGATAGAAAATAGGGAAATAGAATTTGATCCCGATTAAAGAATCGGGAAATTTAAAATAACCAAGAGAGGCAGAAAAAAATGAATGGTGAGCAAAAATACAAGAGCCTAGAAGCAAGAATCAAAGTAATAGAAAGCAAACAAAATGAGCTAGAGGGACGACTGGATGAAATAGAAGAGAGACTCAAAAGTGTAGAGGAAAAGGCCGATCTTATAGCTGACCTTGATGAGAGGGTCGGTATAGCCGAAAATGAGATCCAAGCTAGCAAGTATGGAACATAGGATACTAAAAAAAGATTGGAGAAATATTCCTTCTTTCAGCTCTTGGGCTGTAAAAGGGCGAAATTCGCTAAATTAAGATTATTAGCCCTTTTTAGCGATTATTCGGCGTTTTTGGGGATTAATTCGTTATTTTTGGCGATTATTTCAAGAAAAATCGAGTTTTTGAAAAGGCGGAATTAGACCGAATTACAGGGATTTTAAGCCTAATTCTAGAAGTGGCAAGAGGATTTCGGAAATGGTCTCGGGGGAAATATCTTGGAAAAAAAAAGGAGAGCTCAGGACAAAAAATTTCGCAAAAAAGGGAGAATTGGGTATCGTCTACGCCCCATTCCCGACCCCATTTCCTCATTTCTCGAACCCCTCAACCTTGCTCCCAGACATACTCTCATCTTCAACGAATACCTAGAAAATTTCTTCTATTTCTCCTCTGGTTTTGAGCTCTTTTCCCCCTCTTTTTTTCCAGAGGCTAATTGCCGAACCTTTTGGAAAATTCTGAATTATTGCTTTAACTTTCCCAAAGGCCCGAGCTCCTATTCCATTCTTCAAAAGATAGCTCGGTAGTGACAGTGCCTGGCAACCTCAAAAAGAAAGTCTTGAGCTACGGACAAAGAAGAAAATATCTTTAAGAGAAGTAAAAGAATGACTCAACAAATCAATTAAAAAAGGAATAATAAAAATGGTTAAAGTTATACCAGTAAAGATAGGCTTTTGGAAAAATTCGGCCTCGAGAAAAATGAAAAAAAAAGGGGCAAAAATGAAAAACCGAAGACAAGGTACCAATCACCCCGATCCTCAACTCCCCAGCCCCTCATCTTAACCTCTCAATCGCTTTCCTGAACATACTCTCATCCACAAGCTGGATACGGGGGGTTGACAAAGTTCTAGGCTTTATTATAATATATAATATTGAAAGATATTGGAAGATATTGGAAATATTATTGAAATTATGATACACACAAGAACATTAAAATTCTCTTTTTTACAGGGGGTGAGGTTCAATGGCATTTATCCAAGTAGCTTTAAAAACATCAAAAGATCGCATAAAAGTTTTCAATGTCCTCAAGGGTGAATCTGTAACAGGCAGACCTGTAAGAAATTTAGTTTTATCTACCAGCCAGCTTAAGAAAATAAAAGAGGCAGGAATTCCAGTATATCCAGCTTCAGTTAACGGGAAAAACAATTTTCGGAAGAAAATTGACCTAGATAGTCTCATTAAACGCCATCCAGATTGAGAAGTAAGAATTTTTCTTCAAAAAAAGACTCTACGATGCAAATAGAGTCTTTTTTTTTAAATTAGAACAATCTGGTGAGAGTAGAATGGCAATACGTCCTTTTGGACAATCTCGATACAGCGTCATGGAATTGAGGGTAGAGGAATTAACCGGTGTTGCCTTTAAGTTTAGCTTGCTACTTCCTACAGCACAGAATGGGACACTTATTTTTTCACCCGAAGAAGAGGAAAAATTACGTCTTCTCTTCGAAGAAGACTTCGGAGGGTATACTTGTACCTATGGAGTTACCCATCCTCTATTGATCGGCGGGTATATTGATAAGAGCGGTGCCCGCATCTTAAATCAACACACCCGTTTTGAAGTATATAGTAAACAAAGCGATGTCTCAATAAGGTATTTTACGGAATTGAGCAACAACCTTGTAAAATATAGCCAAAACACAATTGCACGGAGGATAAACGGTTACGCGGGAGAGGAAAAGATACTGATAGAACTTATGACTGTAAGATTATTATAGTTTTTATTCCAAATATTATTCATGCCAGCACCGCCTGACTCCATCAGATCAAACATATCTTCATTATCCTTGTTATTGAACCTGAAACAGAACTCGTTCACATTTTTTCCTTTTAATTTTTACTACCGTCTCTAAAACGCGCCAGTCTTATCCTTGAGCCTTAATTACCAAAGGAGGGTTAAAATGACACTTTATGGAGAAGATTCCATTGATTATGCGACAATGGAAGAGATGATAGAAGAAGCAAAGCAGAAGGTTATAAAAGCCTGTGAGGACGGGGAAAAACGAAAGTGGTTGGGAGGCGTCCAGCTGTGCCCGTATGTCAATAATCTCGAAGGAGGCGGGTTGGAGCTTTGGGCCTTAGAAGGGACACCGATGAGGGGTTTTATAGTAGTAAATTATGGTTTGCATGAGGTCATGGCTTTTGATACTCATCATAAACGGTTAAGGTTAAAAAGAGGTTATGGTAAATTAAAAAGAGGATAGTAAAACCTGATGGGGCATAAGAATTAGTGAGGGAAGAAACTCTTCAATTGTCAATGGTGAAAAGCTGAGGATTAAAAGATAGCAAACTTGCTATTAGATTGACAAATGCGAAAAATGAATTAGAATAAGAATTACTACGAAAATTAAGAAGGCGAGAGAGTCATAGCTTAAAAAAAACTTTGAGGCAAGACCCTAAATTAAGAAGCCTCGCCTCAAAGTGAGAAGTTGAGACCGTGGTAAGTTTAATTCAAAACCAGAAAGCTGTCAAGAGGGTCGGAAATTCCCTAATCGGAATTGAGGACCCTCTTTCTTTTATATGCGGGGGTAAAGTCACGAGGCTCCGAGTAAACCAAAAAACTAGAAACTTTGTCCCCGTGCAAAAATAAAAATGGAGCGGCAAGACCCTTAATTTCGAGAAAAATCTTACCGCTCCAAAAGACAGATTAATGATAATTGTAATTAAAGTCAGAGGAAAAATCAAGGGGGAAGCCCTGATCTTCAGAGATCAAAAGGCTTCCCTCTTTTTTATTAAAAAAAAACAGACGAAGCAAAAGGGGAGAAAAGGTCAAAAAAATTCGGGGCAAGAGTGAATCAACTTACCCCGAATTAAAACTACAATGCAAAAACAATATAACATAAGGGAATTCTTAAGTCAAGGCTCTTTAGTCCTTATTAGTATAGTTAAGGATAGAGAGTCTTTTCATTTATGTTGGTGGGATAGGTTTTAGGGTCTAACTCCCACCCTCTGGGATTTTCCTATCCCACCGGCAAAACTAGTCTCAGAAAAAGGCTTCAGAGGGAGCAAATTGAGACTTTACCGAAGAGACCCGAACTATAAGCCAAAGGTAAAAAGGTAGTGAGGAAAATGTCAAAAGAAAAATTGCCGGAATATCTATTCGCATTTGACCAAGGAAATAAAAAAGTATTGGTATGTAACTTATGCGGAAAAGTTGTATCTACAGACAAAAAAGTTATTAAAGAGAGTGCACATAGTCTCATTCTTTGTAAAAAATGTAGTGATATTCTTCTGAAGGAAGCCGAAAAACTGAAAAAGAAAGGTGGTGAGGAAAAATGATAGACGCAAACGACCCCTTTGGCAAGCAGTTTAATAAATTAACTGAGTTAGTGCATGGCTCAGGGGGTAATGGCTTAGGCAGTCTATATGACCAATACCATAAGTTACTTGACTCTGAACAAAGAGAAACAATTGACCATTGTATGCTTATGGCAGTTGCGCATACAAGTCAAGCAGTGAGGTTATTGAAAAGAGTAGGTCAAAATAAGACCTAAAAGTCCTTTAAGGGACAAGGGAAGAGGGTTTCAACCCTCTTCCCAAACGGAGCAAAAATGAGTCGGGGGCTAAGTAAACAGCAGAGAAGAATTCTTGCAATGCTCAAAACTCAGAAGTTAGTGGGTTCTAATAGAGGATACTTTTCAACCCAGGAAGTTGTTGTAAGACTCAATGCGGATTATGGGCTGTGGCTAGCCCAAGTGAAAAGGAATCCTTGGGGAAGGAATAAAAAACACCACATTGACTATTCTAAATTTGATAAAATCCGCATGTCGACATACCGGGCTCTCCGAAGCTTGGAAGACCGAGGGCTGATAGTCAGCTTTTCGGATTTGAAAGAGAGAAACTGGGCTATCCCCGAGAGATTGAAGAAACATTCCTTAGGATTTCACGAAATGAACTGGGTAAAGGAAGACAGGAAATGGCGTGAAGCACGCAGTAAATGTTGGAAATGGGGGGCATTCATACGGACACTCCCGAAAGACTTACATCTAAAATATAAATTGAGAATTACAACAAAGGAAGAGATTGACCAGATCAACAAATTATGGAAGGAACATTGTGATTTTAGTAGTGTCCGCAGAGTGTAACACTTAGGAAGAAAGCCAAGTCAGTTAAGGAATAGAGGCAAAAATTAAAAAAAGGGAGTGAGAGATAAACTTTCGGAAATGGGCATTAGAATATGTCTTTACTTGTGCTATGGTTACTTGGCATTTAAAAAAGAAAGAGCGATTTACTTGGATTATTAGAACAGCTATGGAGAAATGGCCGCCATATTGGTTTACTAGATTAAAAAATAAATTGAAAAAAGAGGGAATCAGAATATAAAGGAGAAAAGGAGAATGGCTGAAAGAATAAACAATAATGAATGGAGGTTCAAACTACCTGAAGTGAAAGTGCGTCTCTCTAAAATGCAAAAGTGGATCATGGAGAATTGTGACAGCGAAGAAGGATTGACCAACGGTGGAGTATACAATCGATATTATCCAGATAACAAAGAAATAGAGGAGAATATAATTCGATACCGAGAATATAAAATGCACAAAGAAAGAAATAGACTGAAAGCAAAATTAAAGAACCGTTGGTCCAGTATCAGGATGGCTTTTAATCAAGTATACTTACAGAAATTGGTCCAGGAACATGTAACCTATGGAATTCCTTCGGAATGGTAATTGTATTAATCATAAGACAGAACAAATAGAAAGCTACGAAAAGATGTGGCGAGAAGATCCTAGCTTTAAAGCAGGTTTTGGACCTTTTAGATTAAGCAATTTCTATGATCAAAGAAAAAAGCTCCAAGAGTGTGAAATAATATTGACCAAAGACTGGAATAAATTAATCAATGAACATCGCCCTGGAAGATTTATTCTAGTTGGTAGCGAATTACATATGATGACTTGGCCAAATCATATTAGAAGGTTAAAAAAGCCTGTGCCTGAGATACTGGAATTCTGATGGCTGAAAAACAACTAGTCAAAGTTGACCGCCGAAAACTTCCGCATTCTGAAAGCTGGAACCGTGCCATTTCCAAAAGCCTCAAAGGCAGGGTTCCTTGGAACAAAGGAATAGGGAACGAGAATTCAAGCATCAGAAAGGGAATCAAGACTCGGCGGGAATTTAAGGGATTAAGAGAAATGATTCGTATGCTAAATAAAAAGAACAGGAGATTGTTTTGGCTATGAGTCCTCTTCTCACTCTGCAGGAATTGTGTCAAGTCCTCAAGGTCAGCAGGATGAGCATCTATCGCTGGATGGATAAGGATTCCCTTCCCTATTTGAAACTGGGCAGGTGCTTACGCTTCCGAGAAAAAGATATCGAGCGCTGGTTGGCCAGGAAGAGCCGAAAGAGAAAAAAAATCGAGATATGAAAGCAAAGGAACAATAAAAATGCGAAGAGCTTGGGTCTGGACTAAGAAACAGAAAGCTAAACTGGACAAGGTAAAAGCAGTTTTGAATGGCCTTAAAGATTATTGGCCTGTGACCTTGAGACAGATCCATTATCAACTAGTCGCCCAGGGTGCAATAAAGAATACAAAAAGTCAGTACACCATGCTATCTCAGCGATTGAAGTTTGCTCGCTTTGACGGCTTTGTATCCTGGGATGCTATTGAGGATAGGCTGCGCGAAGCGAGGCTAAATCGAGGCTGGCGGGATAAATCACATTTCATCGAGACTGAGGCGGATAATTTCCTCATCGGATACAGAAGACATCTACAACAAAAACAATCCAATTACGTTGAGCTCTGGCTCGAGAAGGATGCCCTGAGTTCAATCTTCCAGAGAATAGCTGATCCCTACTGCGTGCCAGTCTGTGCCTGCCGAGGCTTTTCCTCCGTGAGTTTTTTGCACGAGCTAAGAAAGAGAATTTTGATACGTCAAAAATATGAGCAGCAGCCGGTTCTTCTTTATTTTGGGGACTTGGATCCTTCCGGTG
>JRER01001075.1_pt1 | contig 10662 bp, 14 predicted proteins | sample 210161 | NCBI WGS metagenome assembly JRER01 (sample SAMN03019618, study PRJNA260268) | marine sediment metagenome | biome: Marine; feature: Sediment; material: Clay; isolation source: clay from marine sediments 136 meters below sea floor depth collected from... | place: New Zealand: Canterbury...
TTAGAAAGTTCGTTATAGGTAATTCTTCTGTCACCTTTTTCAATTCTTGAAATGATTTGTTTAGTTAGTCCTACTTCTTTTGCAAGTTCTTCTTGAGAATAATGATTAATAACTCTGTATTTTCTTATTTGTTCGCCGATATATTTATTTTCTACTGACATAAAACCTCCTTGTTAATTTAATATATTATAAAAAAAACTAGATATATTGTCAAATAATAATATATAATATTAATAAGAGATATTTAATCCTTGATTTAAAGATTTAATAACGTTATAATTTAAATAAAAAGAAATTTAATTAAATATGTTAAGTGAACAAGAAGAAATTCAAATAGTAATAAATAATATAATTGAAATGATTTATGAGCTTTACCTGAAAGATTTAAAGAATAGGAAGTTAAAAAATGGTTTGCAATATTCAAAATAATAGCAGGTTGTTGGAAAGTCAGCTGACAAAAAAAACAAGACTTTTCAATAGCCTTTATTCATATATAAAGAATAGGTTTGCATCCGTGCCGGACACAGGTTCATGGGGCGCTTCAGGGGGTCCCTGTGGTTCTGTGGCTGGACAGGATGCTTCTTATATCTCGATACTTATAGAAAGAAGTTGGCAGGGTAATAGATAAAATGGAATTTAGTAATGAACATTTTTTAAAACTAAAGAATAAGAAAAGAATCGCTATGAAAAATGCAGGATACTTTTATGCTTTAAGCAGTGAGTATAGAAAAAGAAATAAAAATCTTGGTCATAGCTTATATAGGCGTGCTGAAAGAATGCTAAACTGCTTAAGTTATTGGGAATGGGATAAATATAAAATTAATAAGGTTTTAAGACTTCGAAAGGTTTCAAGGTGTAAGGATATATTCTGCCCAAATTGCCGGGCTGTAAATGTTTATAAGGCTATAATAAACTTTGCTCCTGCTTTTAATGAAATGATGACTTATAGATATAATCCTTATTTTATGACCTTAACTGTGCCTAATATAAAGCGTGAATATCTGGATAAGGAAATAAATAGAATGAACAGAGCTTTTGTTAGGCTCTGGAGGTGGCTATATAAGCCTTTTAATAAAAATGGGGAGTACTATGGAGGTTATAAAGACAGGTTATTTGATGCTAAAGGTGCAGTTAAAGTTTTAGAAGTTACTCTCCAGAGATCAGATTGGAATTATTTCAATTTGCATTTTCATGTTATTGTTTTTTTAGAAAATGATTTTGAAGGGGATTTTATAAAAAAGTATGAAGGTGGTTATCAGTACAGGACTAAAAGTTTTATTTATTATTCAGAATCTGATATATTTATCCAGAAGCTCTGGACAATGGCTTATAAAGGAAAGGATATATCTTTCTTTTATGAAGCCTCTGATGACTGGCAGGATAACTATATATGCGATATTAGGGAACTTAGTATGCCTAAAGGTATATATGAAGTCTTTAAATACTGCTTTAAGGACTTGGATATAATAAACCAAGAAATATTTAGAGATTTATATTATGGGCTAAAAAGAAAGAGATTAAGACAGGGTTATGGGGAGCTGTACAATGTTAAGGTTGATGATAACGATATTAGAGATGATGACTGTATAGAAAATTATTTGGAGTTTAAAGATGAAGAACCTCAAGTTATGGCTCATAAATATATTAGGGATATGACTGAAAAGTATGGGGATTATAAGAAGATTTCAATTTATAAAAAAAATAATAAAATTTTGTATAATAAATTTTGATTAATATTATAATTTAAAATATTTAGTAATTTTTTAAATAAATATATAATATTAATTTGCAAAAGAGAAATTTAGTAATTGAATAAATTTAAGATAAAAATAAAAAGAGATGTAAAAAAATTTAAATTATAACAAAGGTTATTTTCAATGTATGAATTAATTTTTAAATCAGAATATACAAATAGTTGGGCATTAATTATTGGCATAAATGATTATGTTATTGGACCACTTACTCATGCAACTGATGATGCTAAATCAGTAGCTGAAATATTAAAAGAAAGATTCAGTTTCCCTGAAAAAAATATTACTATTTTAGTAGATAAAGAAGCTACTAGAGCTAAGATAATGAGCTCATTACTTAAGTTTTCCAAAGAAAATGTTAATTCTGATGATAGATTATTATTTTTTTTGCGGGGCACGGTTATACTTTCCCAAGTGTAAGAGGTGAAGTAGGCTATTTAATTCCTGTAGATGGTGACTTGAATGATTTATCAACATTAATTCGTTGGGATGACTTAACAAAAAATGTTGAAATAATTAAAGCAAAACATATTTTTTTTATAATGGATGCTTGTTACGGAGGACTAGCAATTACTCGTTCCCTTAATACAGGCAGTATGAGATTTTTAAAAGATATGCTTAGAAGATATTCAAGACAAGTTTTAACTGCAGGGAAAGCAAATGAAACTGTTGCAGATTCTGGTGGACCGATACCAAACCATTCTGTTTTTACGGGACATTTGTTACAAGGTTTGGATGGTAATGCAGCGAATAGTGATGGTATTATTACTGCAAACACTTTAATGTCTTATGTATATGAAAAAGTATCAAAGGATTTACACTCTCAGCAAACTCCACATTTTGGGTATCTGGATGGAGATGGAGATTTCATTTTTGAAGCAACAATATTAAAATCTCTTAAAAAAGAAACAACAGAAGATAAAGATGTATTAATTGAGATTGAATCACCACTGGAACAAAATAATAATATTTATACAAATGATAAAGTTATAGAAAGAGTTAAAGAATATATCTCGGATAATCGTTTTAGGATTAAATTAGAGGATACAGTAAATCAAGAAATTAGAAAACTATTGGTTATATTAAATGAAGAAAATTTTCCAGTTAATGTAGATATAAATCCTGAAATTCTTACAGAAAGATTAAAAAAATATGAAGCCGCTATTAATAATTTACTAGGAATAATAATATCATTAGCACACTGGGGAAAACAAAGCCATAATTCAACAATTGGAAATATACTAATATTTTTAAATGAGGATAGGAGAGCAATTGGATACTTAGAGAAGGCTTTGCAAATCATTCAAGAGGAAGAGGATTATGATGTTATTATGGAAGTATTTGTGATGGATAATCTGGGTAGAGCATATCAAAATCTTTGCGACTATCAAAGTTCTATAAATTATTATTATGATTCTTTTGAAATAAAAGTCCAAAATTTTAAAGAAGACTCTACGGAGATTGCAATTAGCTACATGAATTTAGGAAGTATTTTTTGTGAACTTGGTGATTTTGGAAAATCAATTGATTATCTAGAAAAAGCTTTAAAAATTTCAAATAAAGAATACGGGTATGTTAGTTCATTAACTGCTGATATTTTAGAGTTAATAGGTTTAAGCTGGTATTATTATGGAGATTATGAAAAAGCGTATGAATTATTAGAAGAGTCTTTATCTTTAGAAATAAAAATATTTGGAGAAGATGACTATACTCTTATTTCTCAATTAAACAATATAGGACTTGTTTCATCTGCAAAGAAAGAATATAAATTAGCATTAGAATATTTGGAGAAGGCAAAGATGATTACTGAATCTAATTACAATGAAGAATATTCAGATTATGCAACAATTCTTGGAAATTTATCGATCGCTTTATTTAATTTGTCAGATTCTGACAAAGCAGTCAAATATTATGAAAGAGCTTTAGATATCGAGCTTAAATTATTAGAAAAAAATAAACCTGAAATTGCAATGAATTTAAACCATATAGGTAACATTTGGAGGGAATTAGGAGAGTATGAAAAAGCTATTAAATATCAAAATATTATACTTACTGAGAAAATTGCTGTTTATGGTTTTAACCATCACGAAGTTATTAGAACCTATACAGAAATTGGTATTAATTATAGTAAGCTTGATGAATATGAAAAAGCTCTTGAGTATTATAATAAAGCAAAAGAATTATGTATCAATACATATGGGGAAGAATTTCAAGATTTAGTATTTATATATTCCAATTTAGGTAATGTATATATGCTTAAAGGTGAATATAAAAAATCAGAAGTTTATTATAAAAAAGCATTAAATATATGGGAAAAATTTTTTGGTAGGGATAATTCAATGTATGAAAATATTTTTACTCGTTTAGAATATCTAAAAACATTTAAATAAGTATTTAAATAATTTAATAGCATAAAAATAAATTTTTCAACCCATGATTTCCTATTTAAATTAAACAAATTTAATTTATCTACTTATGAATCGATACCTTCTTATAATCCCTATACTTTTCAGTCATATCCTCAACATATTTATGAGCCACAACTTCAGGTTCTTCATCTTTAAATTCCAAATAATTCTTTATATCATTGGTAATTAAATTATCATTATTTAAATCTTTATCATCAACTTTTACATTATATAGCTCCTCTGTTATGTGAAACTTCGAACCAAATTTTAAAAGAACTAATCAACTTGAAAAATTTTTTTATTAATTGTATAACATTTAACAATATAGATATTTGAGGAGATGAATAATTAATGTCAATTAATTGGCCTAGTATTGTAACAGCATTTGGTACAGTTGCTACTGCTATAGTAATAGGATTATCAGCATATTTTGGTATAAAGACCTATAGAAATTCTATAAAAAAAGAAGAATCGGAATTATTATCAAAATTATATACAGATTTTAAAAGTAGTCATTTTGATATTTTCAATAAGTTGTCAAATCAAATCTATCCAGAGGGTTCTATTAATATTTTTAAAAAAGATTCTCGTTTTGACTCCTTACCCTTAATATTATTTTTCGCAAAATTGGGTAAATTATTAAAGGACAAAAAAATTTCAATTAAAGAATTGGAGTATTATTTTTATGAATATCTTTATTTTAAAGATAAAATTGATGTTTTAGTTAATAATTTAAAATCTTTACATAAGGAATTACCCGATGATATTTTTGATAATTTTAAATTTTTAATGTATAGTATCGGAGAAGAAAAAAATATTGAAGAATTTAAAACAATAATTGGCAAAAATTTTCGCAAGATTGCTAAGTTTTATGATAGTGGAAAAGCGTATAATGGTTTAGATGTTAGAAAGTCAAATTAGTAAAAAAATTTCTTTTTAAATTTTAACTTCTTTGCTTATATATTGAAATTTCGAGTCAGTTTATAAAAGAAATAGTAAATTTAAAGAATATTTTTAGCAAGAAACAATTATAAGAGTCTTATTATCTGGCCACCATATGCTATTTTATTACACAATGTGTCCAACTGTAGAGTTTCACCCCAATTATTATATTTGCTATTATTACTTTAAAAACTCTTTGATTTATTTATATCTTTTCTAATTCTACAACATCATACTTTTTTTCAATTCTATTCATACCAATAGCTGGCTTATTTTCATTTCTTTTAACTGCTATTATTGCTATTTCCTGTATTGCCAAAACCTTACCTATTTCACCTGTTTTTTTAACTTTTACTTTGTCACCAATTTTTAATATTCTTTCTTTCATTTTTATCTTCTTTCTAATTAAAATTCATACTAAAAATTAAATAAAACTTACTTTTCCATATATTTTTAGGTGTTTATATACTTGACAAACCCAGCATTAATAAAATATGGTAATTATACCTTCAAGGCAAGTAATAACAACAAATAAATATAGACATTTTTATTTACCATACATCATATTACAAGCGTTTATTTTGTCTTGATATATGTCTCTTAATATTTTCAATACTCTTTCATAAGATTCTAAACTCCCACCTTCTACCTGCGAAATACTGTAAATAGCCTCTGTATACCAATCTTCAGCTTCTTTTAAACACTTTTCTAAATTTTCTTTTCTAATTGCTTCTTCTGTTGCCTTTTGTTCCTGTAACCTTATCTCTGCTTTTTCTATTTCAGGTCTAAAGAAAACATAGTAATAGATAAATGATCCTGCTATGGCTAACATTGCCACTATTGCTATGATCATTAATGCTTTTTTCATTTATAAATTCCTTTTAGGTGTCATATTGCTGTTGTTTGCCTGTTTTGTAAGGAAATTTCTTTAACCATATTAAATTATAACCACAATAAATTACATTTTTTAATTTCATGATTTAAAATTTTATCATAAAATTTTATTGCTTTAAATTAAATAGATTAAATACTACTTTATTAAAATATTAAAAATAAAAAATGTTATTTAGACATTTTTTTATATTGAAATCTTCTTATAATCCCTATACTTTTCAGTCATATCTTCAATATATTTATTAGATACAACTTCAGGCTCTTCATCTTTAAATCCTAAATAATTTTTAATATCATCAGAGCTAATATCCCTATCATCAACCTTTACATTATAGAGTTCCCCATAACCTTGTCTTAATCTTTTTCTCTTTAGTCCAAAATATAAATCTTTAAATATTTCCTGGCTTTTCATATCTAGGTCATTAAAACAGTATTTAAAGACTTCATAAACACCTTTAAGCATATAAGATTGACTATATCATAAATGGAATTTAAAAAGTGTATGGATTATATAAGGAAGAATTAGAAAGCCTAATTTAACAGAGATTCATTATTTAGAATTTTCCTGGCCCCCAAGTTGCGAAATTTCGAACCAATTGTTGAAAGAATTAATCTTATTAAAAGACTTATTCTAATTTATTCTACTTTTAAGATTCTTAATAGTTAATTTTTTTATGGTAGAAAAAATATTTGATGTCTTAATTTTTACTATAGTTATCAATATTAAAAAAAATCTATCAAAAATTTTATATTAAAACAAAGAATTTTATTACTTGACAAGAATATTACTTAATTATATTATTTAAATAGTCCTTTGGGTGCGAAAGTTGGCTACATGCCATGTGTTGATTTTTTAATCAATCTAGCTACAAAGGACTTATTTTATTTATATCAAATTTATTCTTTCTACGTCTATAGTTATTTAAAGGATATTTATTAAAATCATAAATATCTTTTAAAATTCTTATATTATTCAATAAATAATTCACATAACGAACATCCTTTTTTTCATAAGCCCTATAAACTGACCAGTTAATATAATCTATCACTTGCAAACAACATTCATCTCTTGGATATTGAGCAAAAACATTAATTTTTGAATTTATTTGAATATTTAATTTTTGTTCAAAATTTTTCTTAGCTTTTAAAATTGCATTTTCAAGAGGTTTTTGCCTCTTTCTATTCCCTCTTATTGAAAAACAGATTTGTATTTTAGAAGATTTATGTAATTTTGGTTCAAATAATTTAGATACAATATCATCATAAAACAAATTTTCATTGCAAAGATGCTTTTCTCTAAAAATTTTTTCTATTTTTCTTGATACTATTATTTCTGCTTTAACCTTTAAAGAATTTATTAGTTTAAAAACTCTTTCCCTTACTTCAGGAATATCATCAGTTGCATGAAAACCCTTTTTATTAATATCTTTTACCGAAGGTACATTATAAAAATATGGATCATTTATTATTTCATGCTGTAATTTATATATAGGAATTCTTATGTTTTTTGGATTAAAAGTTTTAATTAAACCTATTATTAAAATTCTTGAACAACCCTCTTTTCCAACAACAAATTGTCCTTTTCTATTAAAAAAAGATGTATCTCCGGATTCATCAACAAAAAAATACGCTGTATCTTTACTCATTTATTATTAAATTTTAATTAGGGTGTAATCCCTGTTATTATACTTCTCTTTTCAAAAATCAATATGGACTCTTTGAAATTACTATTATTGTACTATTGCCCTGTTTCTCAAAACCAATTATTGCACCCATTCCATTATTTTCACCAAAACCTTTATAGCTATATACATTTGGTAAAAGTTCTATGTTTTCTTTATTCCAATTCCACTTAAGCATAATGCTATCATAGAAATTATTTAACTCTTCGACAGATAATTCAGTTTTGTAATTTATATTTTCAGTACCTTCATCAGTAATCGAAAGGTTTTTTATATTAATACTACTTTCAGGAACAGGTATATTTTTAATTTGGCTTTCAACTGTATTAATTACTTTTTGAGAGGTGCACGCTATAAAACTTAAAATTAATACCAAGATTAATATCATGTTAAACAATTTTATTTTATTTCCCATTTTTTATCCTCCCCCAAGTAGTGAAATTTCGAACCAATTTTTGAAGGAATTAAATAAATTAAAAGTTTTTTTATCAATTAAAAAATTTTAATATTTATTTATTAAAAACAATTTCCGTCTTTAATAACTGATTAATAAAACCATTTAAAAGTCCTAATATTATTCCAATTAATAGCATCAATTTTCAAATGATCTAAGAGATTTATTAAAGGTAGATCAGCAGAAAAAACAAGATATTTTTTATCATAAGCAGCTAATACTATACTGATATCAGTTAAACCAAACCTACTGAAGAATTCATTTTTTACAATTAATAAACTTTGATAATATTTTTCAGAAAGAATTATTATTTTATCTCTAAAGTTTTCAAAATATTCAATTTTTATTTTTTCTGGTAACTGATTGGATAAATTGTATACTTCTGTTAATATATTTGGGGTAGTTATTATTGGTGATGGATAAAAAAATTCTATAATATTTTTGATTAAATCATAATCTTCGATGGAATAGCCTTCGGTATTTTTAAATTTTTCTATTAATTCCTTATTATAATCTCCAATGAAATATACCAAAGCTAAGTTTGAATCAATAATTATACCTTTTTTCTTATATTTGGGTAATAGTATTTCTAGATAAGTATTAACTAGCATTTAGTCTAAGGTTCTTATTGTCATTGATTCAACTTCTCCTGTTTTTGCATCAATTTTAAATCTCTTGTATTCTTTTCTGTATTCAGGGAAAGAGCCGAATGCTTTTTGAACAACGGTATATGATGTAGGCACTAAATAACCCAAGGTTATTAACCAATAATTGTTATCTTCAGATTTTTCTACTTCTTCTACTAAAATATCCTTTTTATTTTCGTAACCTGGAACTTCTTTTATAAATTCATATGCTTTTATAGTAGCTTCTTTAAAACTTATCATATTCTTAAATATTTATATTAATATTTGCTTTTACTATTATACCAAAAAAAAATTGTTTTTCTTCTATTACTTTTTTATATATAGCTTTCCCAAGTAGTGAAATTTCGAACCTTTTTTTGAAAGAATTTATAAAACTAAATTATCTTTTTAATATTAAACTTAAATAAATTTCGCTTATTAATAAACAAATTTTTAAAATAAATTATTCTTCTGGTGCTTTTGATGGTTCAACTGACTGTGCTTTTGATGTACCTGAATAAACAGTTTCAAAAAATATATAATTATTTACTCTTAATCTGTTTCTTAAATCACTAAAATCTCTAGTTGAACATACCATTGCATGTAAATTATTATAAACATTTTCAATATTATCTTTAATATATTCTTTTCTAAAAAGTCTTTGTGCTTTTATGAAATCATTTGCAAATTGAAAAGTATTTATCAGAATATTATCTGATGCACTAAGTCGCAGATGATTATTTATTGAATTATCTGAAGAAATTTCAACACCTTGTTTATACATCGCCTGATGTACAGAACCGCATCTTACACAATCATAGATAACTTCGCTCATTTCGTCATCTTGATATAAATAATTAATTCTGCCCATCCATTCTTTTATAAATTTTTTTGACCTTGACCCCACATTACCTGTTTGAAATCCACATATTAAACCACCAAAAAAATCTATTCCTGCACAAACTAAAAGAATTATTGGTAAAGTAAATTCTAATTTTTTCTCTTTCATTATTTTTAATATTATTTTTATATCTTTAATAAGCCATTTATAAAAATAATTTTTTAAATAGTTTTTTATATACTTATTTTTTTCTTCGATTTCCATTTTTTTGTTATATTAATATGTAGTAAAATCTTTAACTCCATTTTTAACACATTGGTTCTTAAATTATGAATATTATGGAAAATTAAAACCAATGTAACCCTACAATCAACTTTTGATATTCTATAAATATTTTAGTAAATCTTTCGAATGAACTATCAAAAAGGCCAGCCTTAATTGGTTGCCAATCATCTTTTTTTGAATTTGCATTATTAAAAAATTCTTGGAGAGTATTATATCTTCTATTTTTCCAACCAAATCGCCCTATTGGTCCCCATATTCCATAACCTTTTTTTTCATAATAATCTGCATATACAAGAGCTAAAAGTATTTCAAAATTATCAAAAAATCTTTCATAACTTCTACCTAAAAATAATAAATCATCAAAGTTTGGTTGCAGTAATTTAAAAATATATTCACTACGAGCAACATAATATTTTTCGTGCTCAGGTATAATTTTAAATATTTTTGCTCTTTCAATGTCTACTATTGCTTTTCCTATTGATAAGACTATTTTTTCATCAGCATCAAAGTATGAAGAACTTATTCTTGTATTAAATAAAGTTGCTAGATTTTCATAATTTTCTGCAGCAATTGAACTGATACCTCCAGAATATATCAATAGAATAGAAGGATACCATTTTAAAGCTGACCAAAACATTTGCCCATGGCTACTTTGGATTTGTTCAGAAATTCTTGCTACTATTTTACTAATTATTGAATTATGGCTTTGTTTTCCCCAGTGTGCTAATGATATTATTATTCCTAGTAAATTATTAATAGCGGCTTCATATTTTTTTAAT
>JRER01000283.1_pt1 | contig 10644 bp, 9 predicted proteins | sample 210161 | NCBI WGS metagenome assembly JRER01 (sample SAMN03019618, study PRJNA260268) | marine sediment metagenome | biome: Marine; feature: Sediment; material: Clay; isolation source: clay from marine sediments 136 meters below sea floor depth collected from... | place: New Zealand: Canterbury...
TAGCTACGAAAATGTTACAAATGGATAAAACCCTGGCTCAACGTCACTACGCCATTCATAAAGACAAAGCCTTCTTTAATGAATTGGTTGATTTCATTACCTCTAGCCCCATCATCGCCCTTGTTTTTCAGGGAAAAGATGCTGTGGAGATAATAAGGCAAACAATGGGTGAAACTGACCCAGCTAAAGCTCTCCCTGGCACCATCAGGGGTGACTTCGGTCTCGATATTGAGCATAATCTAATCCACGGCTCCGACTCAGCAGAGAATGCCTCTAAGGAAATAAATCTCTTCTTCTCAGCGGAAGAAATTTTTGACTATCACAAAGATATTGATAGATGGGTTGGCTAATAGTCACTATTTATTGGATCCTAACCACGGGAATTGCTTTGTCCCACAGCTTATCTAGTTGATAATAATCCCGCTCAGCAGAGCCAAATATATGAACAATAACTGCCTCAAAATCACCAAGGAGCCAACCTGAATCGGGGGTGCCCTCTTTATGATGGGGCATAACGCCTTTGCTCCTCAGTACCTCATCAATGCCTCGCCAAATGGCCTCTATCTGACGGTCGCTTTCTCCACTACAAATAACGAAATAATCGGCAAAGGAGCATAACCCTCTCACGTCAAGCATTACAATATCATTTGCTTGCTTCTCAGAAGCAGCTTCCACAGCTAACTTCGCTAGCTCTTCAGCCTCCAGAAAGAATTATCCTCCTTTACTTATATTATAACACTTTCATGTTTACAACTGGCCGATATAAACCCTTCCTCACTTTAAGACAAGTTTAATCAGTAGGTAAGGCTTACCATGAGTAAGCAGATAACTCATATGGAAGGGTTTGTACTTTTACATAATCTTACCTCATTATAAAAGTCAATAGCATTGAAGGAGCTACGCACCAGCGGCCCCGACGCCACGCCTAAGAACCCCATCTTCCTCGCGATAGCCTCATATTGGGCAAACTCATCAGGAGTAACATATCTTACCACCTCGTGATGCTTCAGGGAAGGCCTCAGATACTGCCCCAGGGTAATAGAATCGCACCCAACTTCCCTTAGATCCTCCATAACCTCTATCACCTCATCCTCCCTTTCCCCCAACCCTAACATGAGCCCTGATTTGGTCAAAAGTCCCCTATCCAAGGATTTCGCCCTCTTTAAAAGCTCCAAGGAACGGTGATATTTCGCCTGAGGTCGCACCTCTGAATAGAGCCGGGGGGCTGTCTCTACATTATGGTTCAAGACGGTGGGCTGGGCAGCAATCACTTTCTCCAGCGCCGATAGGGAACCTCGAAAATCGGGAATGAGCACCTCAACCCCTATACCTGAGTTATGGCGGTGCAGGGCTCTTATAGCCTGAGCAAACTGCACTGCACCTCCGTCAGGGAGGTCATCGCGGCAAACAGAAGTAATGACCACATAGCGTAGCCCCAATTTCTTGACTGCTGACACGATATGCTCTGGCTCTTCTGGGTCAGGAGCTTCAGGCTTTCCGTGCTTTACGGCACAAAAGGTACAGTTGCGAGTACAAATATCCCCCAAGATCATAAATGTGGCTGTGCCTTGAGCAAAGCATTCTGTCCGGTTGGGGCAGCGAGCACTTTCGCAGATGGTATGCAGCTTTAGCCCCCGGGTGAGCTTCCTCATTTTGGTCAGTGTGGTGGAATCCAGAGGTTTTAGCTTTAGCCACTCAGGGCGTCTAGCATAACTGGACATCTATCGACCTCCTGTTTGTATTCGAAACCAAATATATCTGAAAAGGAATGAAGCAACCCCCCTATGATGGATTCGACCTCTATAGGATACCCCAATATTTTTGAAATAGAGATCATTATTCCCGCCTTTTTCATGCCACAAGGGTTTATATATTCGAAATACCGTAGGTCCGTATCTACATTAAGAGCAAAACCATGCATAGTAATACCATGGTTAACCCTCACCCCTATAGAACAAACCTTTTTCACATTCACCCAGACACCAGGATACTTGCTAATCCGATGACCTCGGATACCAAGAGAATGTAGCAAGTTAATGATAACTGACTCTAGTTTCCAGACATATTGACGCACACCAAGCCCGTTTTCTTCAAGACTGAGAATAGGATAGCCTATAAGCTGTCCTGGGCCATGGTAGCTGATGCCTCCTCCTCTACCGATGTGAAAGACGCCTATCCCCTCTTGAGCCAGTCTCTCTGGGGAGACAATTATGTCCTCTTCTCCTCTAAAGCGTCCTATGGTGAAAACTGGGGGGTGCTGGAGGAGCAGCAGCACATCAGGATTGATTCCCTCAGCTCTTGCCTCTACCAACCTTTGCTGCAATTTGAAGGCAACCGGGTATGCCACTGTCCCCAAGTAATAGGCAAGACAGACCTTTTCAGGCATTGTAAATAGCTCTCCTTAAAATGTCAGCTTAACCAGCCTGATTGACAGGAAGGCAAACGACCCCCGAACTCGCCTCAGCCAGAGGGGACGCCTTTCGTCAGAGCGATGCCACTTGTTCAACTCTTTCAACCTTCACCGCACAAACTTTCAACTCGGGTATCTTGGACTTTGGATCGGGAGCAGGATTGGTGAGAGCGTTTGCCGGGCTCTCTACAAAATGGAATGGAATGAAAATAGTTCCCCGAGGCACTATAGGTGTTACAAAGGGCTTTATCTCGATTTCCCCCCGTCTTGATTTGACTCTCACTCGTTCCCCTTCACCTATCCCTAGCCTTTTCGCATCTTCGGGATTTATTTCAACATAACCCTCAGGAACCTGTATGTTAAGAGTTGGCGATTTCGCAGTCATGGTGCTGGTATGGAAGAGAAATGAGAGCCTTCCTGTGGTTAGCATCATTGGATACTCCTCATCTGGTTCCTCGGCCGGGGGTTTAAAGTCCACCGGCACAAAGTTTCCCAGTCCACTAAAAAACTCTGCCTCATGTAGAAATTGGGTGCCGGGATGGCTTCTGTCCCAACAAGGCCACTGCAGCCCGCTGTCCTCCAGTCTATCCCAGGATATACCCCCATAGATTGGGGTAACGCTGGCAATTTCGTCCATTATCTCCTCAGCGGAGCTGTAAGTTAGCCCTTTGTATCCCATCCTCTCCGCTATCTCGCCAGTAATTCTCCAATCCTCTTTGCTATGTCCAATGGGTTCAATTGCCTTGCGTATCCTTTGCACCCTTCGCTCCGTTGAAGTAAAAGTACCATCTTTTTCGGCAAAGCTTGCTGCTGGAAGAACAACATTGGCCAGTTTGGCCGTTTCGCTCAAGAATATGTCCTGCACTACGAGGAATTCCAAAGTTCTCAACGATTCTCGTACATGACCGGTATCAGGATGGGAGACCACGGGATTCTCGCCAACGACATACAACGCTTTAAGGTCGCCAGCATATGCAGAGTTAATCATCTCCACTTGTGTTAAGCCAACTTTGTCATCCAGCTCAGCAATGTTCCAGACCCGTTGCATCTTTTCTCTCGCCTGGCAGTCAGTCACTCTCTGATATCCAGGGAAGACATTAGGTAGAGCACCAACATCGCAGGCGCCTTGGACATTGTTATGACCTCTTAACGGATTTACCCCGGTACCCTTCTTGCCGACATTGCCAGTCATCATTGCTAGATTGGCGAGTGCGAGCACATTATCAGTGCCCGTGGTATGCTGGGTTATCCCCATGGAGTAGACTATAGATGCTCTCTTTGCTTTGGCATAAAGGCGTGCCGCCTTGCTTATTTTTTCAGCAGGAACCCCAGTTATCTTTTCTGCATGCTCCGGAGGGAACTTTTCGACCACCTTTTTCACTGCTTCGAAGTTCCTAGTCCGCCGCTCAATAAATTCGCTATCCTGCAAATCCTCACTCAGGATGAGGTTCATCATCCCGTTAATAAGGGAAACATCTGTGCCCAGCTTGTGTTGCAAGTAGATTTCAGCGAAGTCAGCTAGATCAATCGAGCGAGGGTCGGCGACAATCAATTTTGTCCCCCTCTCCCTAATCGCCCTCAGTATTCGCCTCGCAATCAATGGGTGCTGTTCGGTGGTGTTTGAACCGATTACAAAGATGACATCGGCCTCCTCTATCTCTGCGATTGAGTTTGTCATCGCCCCACTGCCAAAGGCAGTCCCTAAACCGACTATAGTGCTTGCATGGCACAAACGGGCGCAGTGGTCAATATTGTTAGTGCCCAAAACGGCCCGGGTAAATTTTTGCAGGACATAATTCTCCTCATTAGTGCATTTTGCCGAGCTTAGGACTGCCAAGCTGTTGCTACCATACCGCTCTTTTATGGCTAAAAACCGTCCAGCGACAAGCTTTATCGCCTCATCCCAGCCGACTTCATTGAACCCCCTGCTATCTCTTATCAATGGTTTAGTCAACCGCTGAGGACTGTGAACGAATTCGTGAGCGCACCAACCCTTTATGCATAACTTTCCCTCACCAGGTCCGCTTCTACTAGGCAGAACCCCGACAACCCTGCCGTTCCTTACCCTCAGGTAAAGATTGCAGCCGACTCCGCAGTATATGCAGGTGGTAAGCACTCTTGACATGGTTCCAGTTACCCTCGCTTCAGCTTGCTCTCGAAATTTTTGTCTTTTACTCTGTGGGAATCATATTGCATTTCCTCAAGGGTGTAGCCCATAGCAACGCCAAGAATTTGAAGGTAGTCCACCACAGGCAATTTGAAATCAAGCTCATACTTCCTAGAAGTGGCCTGTTGCCCCAAGTCGAATTGCTGAAAACAAAAAGGGCATGCCACAGTAATACAATCGGCCCCGAATTGCCTCATATTTTCTAGCTTGTCTTTCAACAAGTGAGATGAAGCCACTGTCTGGCCAGAAAGGCTAAAACCAACGCCACAGCAAAGTGCTTTAAGGTCATAATCAACTGGCTCAGCCCCGAGAACAGCGACGAGGGAGTCAAGCACTGAAGGGTCTATCGGGTCGTCAAAGCGCAATATATCCTGGGGGCTGGTCAGATGGCATCCGGTATGAGTAGCCACCTTTAAGCCATCCAGAGGAACCTTCACATAGCTTCTGAGCCTTTCGATTCCGATATCATCTATAATCGCTTGCAGATAATGCTTAGTTTCAATAGTGCCTTCAAACTGGTGACCGGTATCAGCTAATATTCTATTCATCCTATCTCTCAATCTCAGCTCCTTTTTCAATAAATAGTTGGCTGTGGCAAGGGTATTGATGCATCCGTTACACAAGCAAACGATATCAATGTCCTCTTCCTCTGCTAAGCAGATGTTTCTGGCGGCTATGGCCAGCCAAGTCAATTCATCAGCGCCCCTAAACTGAATTGGGTCAGCACAGCAGGTGAATTCATCGATGTCTAGCAACTGGATGCCTAGTTGAGGTAATATAGTTCTAGCCACATATTCAAAATGGGGGTATCTTGCCGGGATAAGACACCCCCGGAAAAAGGCGTATCTACTATTCGTGCTCATTGGTTCTTTTTGCCTTCAATATATCGAGTTTTCTTTCCAATCCTGTATTTTTGGCAATCTTCCCTAGGTCGTCTACATCTTTGGGAGCAAAGGATGGCAGATTCAGTTGGGCTCGCATTCTTCTGGAAGCGTCGCTCATGGGAAATGACATCCCGGTGTGAATCACCGACTTGACTAATGAGACAACACTTAATGGGGCTCTCCCCGTCTCAAAAGCGATTTCCTTTAAGGCTTTGAAGACCTTGGGTGGGTTCACATCCTGAGGGCATACCTCATAGCATTTGTAACAAACTGAGCAACTCCAAAGATTTTGCTTGGCTGGGGGTTCTTCCGAGCTGAAAATGTCGTACATGAAGGTCTCTCTTAGATTGTAACCCTCCCCATAACGGGTAACAGGACACATAAGAGCACAAGTGCCACATTTGAAGCATTTCTCGACCGCCTTGCCCCTTTCCAAGAACCGGTTTCGTGCTTGGAATTTAATACTCAAAAGCATACCTTTTGCCTCCCTGATACGCTATGCTCTAGTAGAGCTAATGTCCATGTTAACACCAAATCCTGACGAGACCAGATTACTAATAGAAGAGCCCCACACCAGTGGATTATTGTAGCAACAAAGTAAAAGATATAGGCCCAGCCTCTCCTCGAACTGGGAGAGCCAGCTCCAGGTCTTGGTCAGGTAACGCTCTTCCAACGCAAGTCTAGATCTCTGGCTGCTCTGCCTCAAATTCCACTGTCCGGGCAGCCATGGGCAAGTGTTAGCTATCTCGTTTAAGGTAAGGCAAACTAAATAAAGATTAAATTTTCTCAGCTTGAAAAACTTCCGAAAAGCTCCTCAATCCTTCGCTTCGCTCAGGACAAACCTCAATCACTAGTTTCTAAACAGCTTCTTTTGGTTCTGCAATTCCTTTACCTTTTATTAACTGGTTTGACAAAAGGCGTATCAACAACCTCAGCTTCCACTTCTTTATCCCTGATAACAACATTTACTTTACTGCCTTTCTCGGTATAAGGCAGATCAATGATGGCCCACGCATATACCTTCTTTAGAGAAGGACAGTAACTCCCTGAGGTGATGTATCCAATCTTCTTTCCGTCTTTCTTCACTTCCATTTTATGTCTGGGAATACCACCTGCGGGAATATAGAGGCCAACAAGCTTCCGGCTAATTCCCCTCTCTCTTATTTTAAGAAGTGCTTCTTTGCCAATAAACTTCTCCTTGTCAAATTTTACTGTCCACCCCTGACCTGTTTCGAGCGGATTTATTGTTTCATCAATATCATTGCCATAAAGCCAGTAGCAAACCTCAAACCTTGTTGTATCTCTTGCTCCTAATCCTACAGGTTTTATGCCAAACCTTTTACCTTCCTCAAGAATACCATTCCAGATGTCTACAATGTCTTTTTCCTTAGAGTAAACTTCGAAGCCATCCTCTCCCGTGTAACCTGTATGCGAGATAAGAATCTTTTTACCAAACAACTCCCCATACATAAACTTAAAACGCTTCAGTTCTTTAAGAGGCATATCTCCGCCTAATTTTACTAAAGGCCCCAGCAATTTTTCTGACATAGGTCCCTGTACTGCTACTTCCCCGTAGTCCTGGCTCTTATTCGAAATTTCTACATCAAAGCTTCCCTTTTGCTGTGAAATCCAAGTGAAATCCTTCACGGAATAGTTAGGAGATGCATTGACAACCAATAATACGAAATCATCCTCTGCTTTGTAGACAAAAAGATCGTCCACCTGGCCACCATCGGGATAACACAATGGAGAGTATTTTATATCTCCGTCTCTCATCTTCATTACTGAATTCGTTACAATGTAGTCGGTGAAAGGAAGCGCATCTTTGCCCCGTAATTCAATCTCCCCCATATGGGAGACATCAAAGATGCCTACTTTTTCTCTTACAGCAAAGTGCTCTTCAATAATGCTTGTATATTGCACCGGCATATCAAAACCATCAAATGGTATCATCCTCGCCTTTAACTTTAGGTGTTCCTCATGAAGAGGGGTCAATAACAACTCTTCCATATCCACCTCCTAACTAAAAATTAATATCTTCATCTTTATATTTCAATTCATCTTTAAGTTTCAGCTCATCGCTGTAATTCAAGATTGGTCTCTTTACTGCCAGTACGTCATCTACTCTCCTTATACGGGTGTTATGCGGTGCACCTGTTAATAATTCAGGATTTGTCTTCGCCTCGTGGGAAATTTTGATCATGGCATCAATGAATTCATCAATCACTTCCTTACTTTCGGATTCGGGTGGTTCTATCATTATTGTTTCCTCAGCGTAAGGCTCAAAGTGAGGGAAATAGATTGTTGGTGGGTGAAAACCATAATCCATTAATCTCTTGGCAATATCCAAAGTTTTTATCCCATACTTCTTATAGTCTCTTCCTGTAACCACACATTCGTGCCCACAATAGCGATCATATGCTGGTCGATAATATTTCTTTAACTTAGCCAGCACATAGTTGGCATTGATAACACTTGTTTCTGAGACATTACGAAGCCCGTCTGGCCCCATGGAAAGAATCCAGGCATAACTCTTAACCAGCACGAGAAAATTACCCCAAAATGCCCTCACCCTACCGATGCTTTTTTCTCCCACGTCCGAGAAGTAATATTTCTCCCCGTCAAAAGCAACTATAGGTGTAGGAAGATACGGAATAAGAAATTTCTTTACTCCGATAATTCCTGAACCTGGGCCACCACCTCCGTGTGGGGTAGAAAATGTTTTGTGCAGATTGAGATGGACTATATCAAAACCGGCATCTCCAGGTCTGACAATTTCAAATGAGGCATTCAGGTTGGCACCATCATAATAAAGCAATCCGCCCTTACCATGCACAATGCTTTCAATATCCTGCATCCCTTCATCATATAACCCAACTGTATTAGGATCGTTCAGCATTAATCCTGCGGTATCTTCATCCATTAGCTCCTCAAGCCGTCTGATGTCAACCGTCCCCCTTTCGTTTGACTTTAGCTCTATCATTTTAAAACCACCCATTGTAGCAGAAGCAGGATTGGTACCATGAGCAGAATCAGGCACTAACAGCTTATGCCTTTTATCATCATGATCGACAAAATGCTGCCTCATAATGAGAACACCAGTTAATTCACCATGTGCACCAGCGGCAGGAGCCATAGTATATTGGTCCACGCCTGTTACTTCACAAAGTAGCTTGTTTAAATCGTACATTAGCTCTAAACAACCTTGAACAGTCTCTTCAGGAGCCAATGGATGGGCGTAGATAAAGTTACTTAGTGATGCCAGTTTCTCATTCACTCTGGGGTTATATTTCATGGTACATGACCCCAATGGGTATAAGCCATCATCAACGCCGTAATTAAACTTGGAAAGCCTGGTGAAGTGCCGAATAACATCAACCTCGGAAACTTCACTAAGAACTTTTTTAGTATCGATAGCAGCATACTCAGGTATGCAATCTTTAATGTTTACCTCATCGAATAAATCTTTGGGCAGGGAATAACCATCTCTACCCTTTACGCTTTTCTCAAATATTAATTTCATCTTTATTCCTCCTTATTCCGCAAGAATTTCACCCACACGGTTCAAATCTTCTCTACACAATACTTCAGTTACGGCAAAAAGCAAAACATCCTTGAGCCCCTCCTCTTTATAGAATTTGCTTACTTCCAGAGGAGGAATGAAATTGTTCTCTAGCAGTTTTTTATTTAAAGTAGCCACACTGTCTTTGCTCTTTAGCAAAAACTCATTATAGAAGGGATAGTCAAAAACCTTTTCAAATTTCCCCGATTTCAATAACAAGTTTTCTAAGTAGTGAGCAGCCTTGGTGTTAAGAAGAGAAACTTTGTAAAGCCCTTCTGTTCCCATAAGAGAAAGATAAATATTGGCTGCGGTAGCGTTTAAAAAATGGTTAGTACAAATATTAGAAGTCGCCTTCTCTCTCCTTATATCTTGCTCTCTGGCGCGCATGGTCATCACGAAAACACGCTTACCATCTAAATCTCTTGTTTCACCAATAATTCTTCCGGGAAGCTGCCTGAGGAATTGTTTCCTGGTTGCCAGGTAAGCATTATAAGGACCGCCGTAATTCAAATCCATGCCAAATGATTGAGCCTCCCCGGCTACGATATCAGCCCCAACTTCCCCAGGAGCTTTTAAAACCCCCAGTGACATGCTTTCAGCAATGGCATTTATTACTAAAGCATTCTTAGAATGCACAAGCTCGCAGATTTCAGCTAGGTTCTCTATGCCCCCAAAGAAATTAGGATTTTGAACGATAACAGAAGCAACATCATCATCAACTAATTTCTTCAGTCCATCAATATCAACTAAACCATCCTTATGTGGCAATTCAACAATTTCTGGTTCGTGTGGTGCTATGTATGTCTTAACAGTTTCTTTATAATGAGGATGAAGTAATGCCGAAATAATAATTTTATTTCTATGCGTTAACCTGAAGGACATTAATGCCGCTTCGGCAGTTGCCGAAGCGCCATCATAGATAGAAGGTATTACGACATCCATTTTGGTAAGTCTGGCAATATACGTCTGAAACTCAAATATTGACTGCAGGGTGCCTTGACTAAGTTCAGGCTGATATGGTGTGTAACAGGTCCAGAATTCTTCTCTTTGCAAGAGAAATTTTTCTGCCTCAGGAACATGATGTCTGTAAGCACCTGCCCCAATAAGGGGTTTCGTGAGGGAAAAGTCAGAGTTTTTCTTAGCAATCTGGTAAATCTTTTCTTCCAGTTCAGCTTCTGAAATTGCCTCCGGGACATTTAACCTTCCTTTAAACCGAAAACCAGCGGGAATAGCTTCAATTAACTCCTCAAAAGAAGAGACGCCAATCTCTTTCAGCATCTCTTTTTTCTGCTCTTCCGTACTTGGAATATATCTCATACTGCACCTCTACTCTTCTCTATACTCTGAGTATTCTTTAGCTCCCATAAGATTCTTCAATTCATCAGCATTCTCAATCTTTATCTTGGCAATCCATCCTTCTCCGTAGGAATCTTTATTGATAATAGAACTATCCGCAACAACTTTTTCGTTTACCTCGATTACCTCTCCCGAGATAGGGGCATATATATCAGAAGCCGCCTTTACCGATTCAATGGCTGTAAGCGTTTCAGTTTGTTTTACTCTCTTTCCCCTTTCTGTTTTCTCAAGGTAGACAATATCGCCAAGCTTATCCTGGGCATAA
>JRER01000936.1_pt1 | contig 10634 bp, 15 predicted proteins | sample 210161 | NCBI WGS metagenome assembly JRER01 (sample SAMN03019618, study PRJNA260268) | marine sediment metagenome | biome: Marine; feature: Sediment; material: Clay; isolation source: clay from marine sediments 136 meters below sea floor depth collected from... | place: New Zealand: Canterbury...
ATCGAGATTTACATTCCGGAAAAAGGCGAGAAACAGTCCCTTCAGAAGATAGACATTAACCGAGCAGAAGCCTGGCTTCTTGAAGCTCTGCCAGGGATAGGTGAAGTTAGAGCACAGGCTATTGTGGATTACCGTAATGAAAATGGCCCCTTTAAGCGCATCGAGGACTTACTCCAGGTTAAAGGCATCGGTGAGGGGACGTTTGAAAAGATAAAAGATTGCATAACTGTGTCAGATTAAAAGCTGTTGCTTTTTGCTTTCTCCGCTCTTAGTTCTTTCACACTAACTAGAAAACCGCCCTAAACCTACTGGCTGGGCTATGCAAATGCTGAAGTATTTCTAGGTTGCTCTATCCAAGTAGCTGAACTACTCATCAGGCATCTAAAGCTTTCCTATTCGGAATACCTTTGTGCCACAAAGAGAACAGACACCTTGAACTGCTGGTCTATTATTTTTGAGTGTAATTTGCCTGGGGTTCCTTATCACTACTTTCTTTCTGCACTTCATACAATAAGCTGTTGCCATGTTACCCTCCTTATTCAAGATTTCCCATATTTCTACCACTAGAGCAAAGCCACGTCAATAGTACTTAGGTCAGGTTTTGCTCTCCAAATCCGCTGGCTGGGCTATAACTGAGCCAACTTCCTGCCTAGCTCTTTACATTGTTCTAAAACATCAGGTGAGGGCTTACCCGTGGCAATTACACCTTCAAAAGCTTTCCTTAACCTGAAACTATTGCAGACTCTATCAATGCTATTCAAAGCTTGCCTTCCTCCAGAGCCTGCGCTGCCAAATGCAGTGTAAGGTTTATTAACTACCATGTCTCGAATAGTAAGCCAGGCTCGGTCAAAGAAGTCCTTCATAATTCCTGCCATATAGCTGAAATAATTGGGTGTGCCAAAAGCGACAGCATCGCAAGTAAGAAGGTCCTTTTCTGTTGCATCCGCTGCCTTTTTCAAAGTTACTGCAGCTCCAGCAGAACTTGCTCCTTGGTAGACGGCCCTCGCCATTGCTTCAGTATTTCCAGTCTGGGAATGATAAATAATTAACAGTTTTGCCATTACTCAGCACCTCCTTAAACTTCGAGTGTCACTTTGGTCTAAATCTGCCTGGCTAGGCTATCTTTGCCTCCAATCCTTTTTCGGGGTTAGCAACTTTTTACTTTTTCTCTCGCCCTAGTCTTTCTTTTCTTCATCTAATTCTGGCCCATAAAGCAAGATTGTGGGCATTTTTGCCTGCTTCCCTTATTTTTGTTCACTGCTTTCGATAAAGCCGTCTACCCAGGCTTATTTCTCTTTGACACAAGGGTGCTCTGTGACCTCACCATGGCATTCCCTTATCTGTTCAGGGGTGCACTCTTCAGGCTTGCCTTTCAGCTTCTCTGGGTGCTCACATCCCTTTTTGCTTTCCACTTTGCACATGCGTAACCTCCTTTCTGTTGCCCTCTGCAAATCCGCTGGCTGGGCTATCTCAAGTTCGTTTTGTCTAATATGCGTGTCTTAGCCTTCTTGCTCCGAACCTTGTCTTGCACCTTCCTATTACGGAATCCCTTCGTGCGGAACCAGGATGGAGTGCGATAACCTTTCATGGTCTCTCTGGTTTAGCTCAGTAATGAAATTCCTTCGAAACTTACCTGCTGAGCTCAATCAATCCTTCTTAAGGTAGAGTATAGCTCACAGTTCTTTGACTGGAATAGCAGTTAAGGTCTCCACGGTATAGTCGGTCGCAAAGCCGATCTCCATCACGAAGTTCATTGCTGTCTTTGCGTCAGGCGCCTCGAAAACGATTAGCCCGTCATAGCGCCCCAAAGTAAGATAAACATTATAGATTGTGATACCTTCTGGAGCCTTAAGCTCTTTCAGATAACTGATAGCTTCTCTTCCTTTTCCTTTCGGGGACAAAAGTGTTACAAATAACATGTCTTTCCTCCTTTCCGAATCCGCTGGCTCGCTTCTATTCTATTCCTGTGAGAGAAGACCTTCAAGATAACCCTTTCCCTTATCAGTTAGGCGGTATAGGTTTAACTTAGTCTTCTCATCTTTCCGAACTTCAATGTATCCCCGGCACTCAAACACTCCATAAATCATCGTTGGTGAAAGGCGCTCAGGTGGAGTTCCATGATGTGTCTCTATACCCAATGCTTTACACTGAGTCGTCCACTCATGGTAATCATGCCATGTCCTAGGAAGCGCTCCTAGTGCTCTAAGATAATCCTTGTGTAAGTAGGTGACTTTATCATAGAGCTTTGGAAAGCCGCGTGGGCTTATCAGCTCCTCTCCCGTATCTTTGTCATATATGCTCATTCCTTCCTTCAAATCCGCCTGCTGGGCTACCTCAAGATTAAACCTCTCCTCATTTTCAATCAAATTTATCGTGGACTGCTTCGTCTTCCGTTGAGATTATGAAAGCTAACGTAGCCCCTTTTCTGCTCGCTTTACAATAGAGCTTACTATTCTTTTTGCGAGCCATCCCTTGGCCACCTGTTTGGCGAGCGACAGCCTGTCGAGAACCGTTCTGAGATGCTGGATTTTTTCATCGCTGAATTCGTAGGCACACATGCCCAGCACTTCCCCTCTCACGCCCTCCATGGTAGCGCCTAAGATATGCTCGTAAACAGCCTTATTCTCCTGAACCATAATCCCAATCCCTGAGTCTGTAACGGTGAAATCTGTAACAGTCTGAGCGTTCCACGTTAAGAAGCGCCTTATCTCATCCTTACCTTTGAATGTGCCCCAAGGTGTGACATAGGTCGCATCTTCTGCAAAGAAGGAGAGCGCCTTCTCTATATCCCCTTTGACGAAAGCCTCACTAAAGTCACGAATGATAGTCTCCATCTTTTCCTTGGCCATTTTATTCACCTCCTTAAAACCTCAAATATTTATATAGCGCCCCACTTTTTCTTCCTCAAGCTATTAAATCATTTTTTATCCAACCTCCTTTCCTCTTGCAATGCACAAATTTAGCTACTCTGCCAAATCCGCTGGCCGGGCTACTTTCCCTACTTCCGCAACTCCTTCTTTCCCGCAAGGGTTAAACCATAGTAATTCGTTGTGGGTGTAACTACAATTGCTATCCTGTTTTTTCTGTGTGAATTTTGAGCTGGTATCCATTGCACCTTAAATCCCTCTGAATCTAGCAAGTCTCTCATTTGAGGCATAGACAACGGCCCTTTTTCATATAACACTCGATATATCCTTTTTGAATCTCTCGCCATTTCTTTAACCTCCACTCATACTTTTCTACCCTCTCTTGAGAATTTAGTCTTTCTCAACCGCCAATTATCCATAGGCATCGCCTCCACTTCCTCCGATGAACTGATAAGAGCTGGCATCAGCAATTAGAGTCGTGCTGTAAGTAAGTCCCAATACGGGTAGATGTGCGAGTAGTGTTACAAAAGTGGCTAAAACGACCGACCTCTTCACTTCCACCGCCTCCTAAGTCTATTATACTCCCAACCAAACTCAAATAGAAGTCTTCAGAGTAGTGCCATATCTGAATTCAATGCCCGCAGGCAGATTCCTTAGCGGGCAATAAGCTGAGCAGCTATTGCCGCAGCTGCACCAATTAGAGCAGCCAAAAGCATACCTTTAATAAGGAGTCTCTGAGTTTTGGCTTCTCGCTGAAGTTCCCTGTGCTCTGTAGGTGAGTAGCCGGGGTTATATGTGAAGAAATAAGGGCAGTTTCGCTCTGAATTTAAGAACTGAAGAACAACATCTTGGGGCTTTTCCTTGAAATCTGAATCATAACTCCATACAGCCCTTGCGCAATACAGTGTACTGAAGGCTATATCTGTCCTATTAGCTGCTATTGCATCTCGTCCTTTCTGCGTGAACTCGTGAATGCCACCCAACCCTAGTTCCTGGTAGAGTTTTGCGTCCTGCAAAGTTTTTGCCAAACGAAGCGGACTCACAAAACTAGCTAGAAATCCACAATTACTACACTCGACCTGTCTTCTAGCCATCGCACAGCCCTTTCCTTCTAACCTCAGCTAAATCCTATTATACTACTAAGCTACACAAAGTAACTAAGTAGTCACAAGTAGAAGACACCCTAAAGGCAATGACTATTTCGAGCCACTCTTAGCTAGTTTTAGCTCGTCCAGTGAGATAATCCCTTGCTGCATTGCCAAATCTGTCTCGCCTAAACAATCCCCCAGTCTTCATACCCTTGGTGAATTGCCGCCAAGTATTCCTGTGAAGGCTGTATCTCCTCAAACGGTGGATTCTTAATATATGTGATGGCTTCTATTGGGTCACCAAATTCTGTGAACACAATTACATTGATACGAGTGTAGGCCGTTGGGTACCCTTCATAATTATCGAGTGACCTCAAACACTTATCCGATATCTCGTAGATAGCACCAGGGACCTTGCTCCCTTGAGCTCTCTTGATAGTGGCAACTACACCAGGCCATCTCCTAGACCCTCCAGCGAATACCAGCTTGTAGTTGGGCAGATTGACTGTAAACTTAGGCTGGGTGTCAGGGCAGCGCTCTGACATTTGCTTACGATTGAGGTTAGAGGCATAGGCGAAATAATACATTTACTCCCCGCTAAATCCGCTGGCTGGGCTATCTAGTCCAAATTATACACTCACCCAGCCCCCAATAGAAGATTTCATAGAGGGAGTAGCTATTTTGAAGCCGTTTACGAAAAAAGGTCTCGATGCTTAACATGGCTTGTTTATTTGTCATGCCATCTTTTCCTAGCTGTAAACTCGCGGTCTAACCATCGGGTGAACATAAGAACTCGATATCTTTGCCAGAAACCGATGAATCCTAGCCCCGCCACAACTAGAACCCATATTGCAATCTTTAGCCAAGGAGACAATGGAAGCAGCTCAAAGATTCCATACACCGTAGGAGGGAAAATAGCCGCCGCTATCAGAGCTAGAATGCTTATTGATTTACCATCCCAAGAAGCTACGTGTTCCCTATTAAGGCTTCCCTGCATTGGGAGTGTGCCACCAGCTTGCACAGCATACATCGAGTTAGAGCCACACTTTGGACACTTCTTATCGCTCTCCTTCAATTCTGCACCACACTGCTCACACTTTCGGCTTATGCGAACTTCGTCATTACCCATTCTAGTCACTCCGTCTCTTCATTAATTAGGCAACAAAAAACTGCGGATGTTTATCTTTTTTAAGATGCTCAAGCTCCCAAATCAATTATACCTTCAGCCAATCTCAAATAGAAGAGCTTTACGGGTAGCCTAGCAATCATGTGAACTAAATCATATCTGAAGGCTACCAATATAAATCCTTTGTCGAAACCAAATCTACCTCTTCAAATTTAGTAATGTAGTAAATAATCAAGCAAGGTTACTTTCTTATAGCGGGTTTCAGGACGCTGTTTTACAACTGTTCTTTGTCTCTCCACTTGTTTATACTTTGTTACGGTTCTTTGTTTCTCTACCGTCTTTGTGGCTTCAGTAATTGTGAACTTCCATTCCCACGCAACTTCATCTATGTCAATATCTTGAACACTATATTTAACTGTCCCCGTCTCACCTGGTTCAAGGGTGAGACTCTCCTCCCCGTAATACTTCTCAGCAAAGGTCTTAATAAGTTCCTCGCTGGTTCCTGGGAAATTTTCGGCTATAAACTTATCCAATGCATAAAAAGAAAAACGAACTCTAAATGTCCCATAGATACTGTCTGTATTTTGCAGGGTAACACAGCCTATCGGATAGAATACTTCCACAACTTCGTCTTGAAATACAACCTCTCCAATAACTATCCGTCTCCTTTCCTTATATGAGCCAGTGTCTGTGTAAGATTTAATCACCTTGTAAACCAATGGCACAGTTTCAGAATAAGTCTCTGTATCTTCGTATGGTTCGCTCTCGTAGTAGGTCTCAATATCCTCATAATCAACAGCTACCGCATAAGCAACTTCCTTAAGAGGAACAAGGCAAATGATAAGAAGAGCAACGAGAGTTACAACTGTTCCTATTACAATCTTTTTAATCATGCTAAGTTCACCTCATCATTGTGGTGCTTGGCTATCCCGTTCGACTTTCATTTCAGCATCTTCTGGCAACATACCTACCTCTCTCCAAATCCGCTGGCTGGCTTTCCTACACCTTTAGCCCTCCCCAGTTGCCGCTATAGGACTGTCATCAATTCTGGCTTCGGTTTTCAAGGCATAGTAGGGCAATCCACCCAAGAGGAATGAAAAAAGGCAGTAACAACCACCCCAAGCTCCTTTTCTTCCGACGGAGTACCCAGCCACATAATACTAAGAACAAGGACATGGGTATTAGGAAATAGATGATGAAATAGGCATATAACTGAGCACTCAGCACTAGTGGAACTGATGTGCTTACGGCCCAAATACCTACTAAATACCGTACATCACTAATTGAGAAAAATGGAGGTTCTCTAGCTGGCGGAGCGAGGTCACAAATTATCGTGATGATTAGGCAATAAACCAAAAAGCTCAATACGATAGTCCAATTCAAGTGCCTTCGAAACCAATTCACTTCAACCTCCTAGTCACCTCTACTATTTTGGAGCGGCAACATCCGCCTTCAGCAAGGCTTTGTCTTTTAATGTCCACAGTTCAACTGCTAGATTGTATAGGCGGTCAAAATCTTCGGGGTTGGCAGATTCATCAAGAGAGTAGTATTCTGCCATTACTCTAAATGCTTCCTTTTCATATTCCATAGCGTGCTGTATCCAAAGGTGATATTCCTTAGCTTCATCTGGTGGACTCAGGGTAGCCCAATCAGAAATGACAAGCTGCATCCGGTTGTAGCAACATTCTGCATCAATAGCTCTATACGGACTGCGCTCTGGGTCACTGGCTTTATCCTCCCAATCATTTATAACATCCTTCCACTCTTCTAACATGGGAGTAGTTTCATTCCCATAGATACCAAGCGTGTCTTCGTGTTCAACAACCCGGAAGCCAAAGAGGGTAAGAACTGGTGCGCAACCCACAACCGAGCTAGCCAATAAAAGAACTAACCCTAGAAGGACTGCTGAATACCATTTAGGTTTGTTTCTCATATCAAACCTTCATTGTACTAGGTGGCAGAGCTCACCATTCACAATCTATCACGCAAGTCGTCAGACGCCTGCAAACCCTGCTCGGCGGTTAAGGTTCACTCCCTAATGTAGAAGTTCGCCCGCAAAGTAAGTAGCCAGTCCCCCTATACACCCTCCAACAAAGGCCAAGAAGTAGGTAAGTGCGTCTGCCCTTCCCGCCCACCTTACCCTAGAACGTGGGTAAGTAAAAAGAACAAACAATCCCCACCCTATAGCTGCAATAAGATGCACCTCAAAGAATCCCCCTATCCAACCTATTAGCGCACCTGGCGCTGCAACCCAAAGAATAGCTAATGGCAAATACAGTAGCAGCGGTTTCATATCAATTGCCCCCTAATTCTCCCCTCAGTGCTGCCCGAACAGCATCTACAATACTTGCACTGTCGTCCACACCTATATGTTTCTCTCGGTGTGTCCCGTCTTCTAAGGTATCAACGACATAGCGTGGGCTCTCGGGTCTCTTAACGGTTTGTTTAATTAGAATTACGTCTGAATCCGGCATGGCATATATTCGCACGCCATACTTGTTGGGCATCACGCTTCACCTCCTTTTGTTGTATTGTTTCCACTCCACTCCACTCTACTCTACTCTCCTCTCCAAATCCGCTGCTGGGCTATCTCAAGTTCGTTTTGTCTAATATGCGTGTCTTAGCCTTCTTGCTCTGAACCTTGTCTTGCACCTTCCTATTACTGAATCCCTTCATGCGGAACCAGGATGGAGTGCGATAACCTTTCATGGTCTGTCTAGTTTGGCTCAGTAATGAAATTCCTTTCGAAACTCACCTGCTGAGCTCTATCAACCCTTCTTAAAGCAGCGCATAGCTCACAATTCTTTGACTGGAATAGCAGTTAAGGTCTCCACGGTATAATCAGTCGCAAAGCCGGTCTCCATCACGAAATTCATTGCCGCGCTTACATTAGGAGCCTCGAAAACGATTAACCCGTCATAGCGCCCGAAAGTAAAATAGACATCATGGATTGTGATGCCTTGCGGAGCCCTAAGTTCTTTGAGATAACTGACAGCTTCTCTTCCTTTTCCTTTCGGGGATAAAAGTGTTACGAATAACATGTCTCTTCACCTCCTTTCCAGATCCCTTGCCTTGGTTTCATTTGCTTACCTAACATATTTCAAGTTAGTGGTTGCCTAAGTGCAATTTAGCCCGAATCTCCTGTTCTCGACGCTTCAGATTATCCAATTGCTTTGCAGCCTCCGCAGCCTCAACCATCTGCTCCTTACCTGTGATGAAGCTGACTCTTGTCTTCCCCTTTGAGAGCTCCGTCGGATGCCTTCGCAGGGCTTTCAATCCCCTCTCAGCCTTATCTATTTTGACCACGATATCCTTAAGTTGCTTGTTAAGCTCTTCTTCTGTCTCCATGGTCTCATCCTTTAGTTACGTTTCTCTGCTTATCTTAGCCAAATTCACCTGGTTTAACTACTCATCAGGTAAAGGTGCATTTCGCCAAGTCATCGTAATTATAGCACTTGCTGAGTGATTAGGACTCTGCGCTTGACTTACGCTATTGGTTATCACCTTGCCGGGAATGTCTTCCCGCTTAGTCGTCTGCGTTTGCCGAGTATCACTCGCCAGCTTTAGGTAATGCAGCACGTAATGCCTGCACTAGGTTCGTCATGTTATCAAGACACTCTTTGATAAAATGTGGGATGGTCTTGCTCATCTCAGTTGCCGTAAGCGGGTTTTCGAATACCACTTCTCCACTGCGCTCTCCGCCCAAATAGAATTTCCTGGATATGTTGGTGCGATGCGTGCCATGATGCCTTAGCTCATTCGCAATGGCGAGCCAGCTAGTTTTCTCGGATTGCAGCTTTTTGAGTGTGTTCAACTCTGGAGATTCTCGGTCTTTGCGCTTTAGCGCCTTTTCCAATTTACTCTCACGGACATCTTTCACTGGCAGGCCAAGTTCATAGGCATTGTTTATCTCATGAAGAAAAGCGTCCTTGGCGCCAATAAGATGAAAAAGACAGCTTTCTTCATGACACCGTTCAAAAGCATCGGCGGAGCCTAATTCAGGTCGAGATACGATTTCCTTCAAGTGTATCCCTGCGTATCTTGACTTTGCGTCCGTTCTCTCTTGATATTGATTAGCTGCCATATTTACCCCCATGACCTCTACAAATGCCTATAACCTTTCCAAATCCACTGGCTGGGCTATCCCATCCAAATTATACACTCACAGAGCCCTAAATAGAAGACGTCACAAAGGGAATGGCTAGTTTGAGGCAGTCTTAGACCAAGCCCATCATCCAATCGAAAGGCACCTACCCCTTCTTGGAATACATATATCCGTCTCTCACCCATACCATTTTTGGAAGGCAGAATGACGTCAGGAAATGCGCTGTGTAGAATTCGATTTAGGTTGACAAGGCGAATTCTTGCATATAGAGTTAATTTGTACTAGCAAAGGAGGCAAGAAATGGAGAAAACATGGAAACCGACCACTGCAGGAATTCTGAGCATTATTGCCGGAGCCGTGCAAGCAACCATCGGCATAGTGCTTGCCGTAGTGGCCGGAACCATTGGAGGAGGGGCATTTATTATCCCATTTTCTTCGCCTCCTCGAATTTTTGGTATTGCTACCTCCATAATCATACTAGGGATAGTAGCCATAGTAGGTGGTATTTATGCCCTGAGAAGAAAAGTTTGGGGGTTGGCGCTTGCCGGATGTATTTGCGCGCTTTTCGGGCCTTGGTTTATCTTAGGGATACCAGCCATCATATTTGTGGTAATGGGGAAGGGCGAGTTCGAATAAAGTCCCTACTAGAAGTGGGAGATATTTCCAGTCTTAGAATAGCATACTAAAGTTGTTTTAGTGTGTATTTTGGCCTCCCATCGACCAATTCAAAGGATACATTGAAGTTTGAGGATAGCTTGAGGCTTTATCGTGGCTCGAGGGTCTACCTGAAGGCTGACAGATAAGCTAAATTGTGTCTGACGGGTATTGATTGGGGTTAAGTTTGTGCCCTCTCTGGCTCTCTAAACCATGTTATTGGCGAAGTGGCAATTTCGTTGCTGATGTTCTACTTTTTTCGCTTCACTTTATTAACCAGTCTCCAGAAAGCACATTCCATCCTAATCTTCAATGGTGCTCTAAATCTTTTCTTACAAGGAACAGGCTTTGGCTCTACCCAACTCTCATTATCACGATAGTTCATTTTACCCCCAATTACCTGGCTTACTCATCAGGCAAAGGTGCAGTTATCCAAGTAATCGCACTTAACACACTCCAAATCTTTGGCTGGGCTACCTAATCTAAATTATACACTCACCCAGCCCTAAGTAGAAGACATTATAAAGGGAATAGCTATTTTGAGGCAGTCTTATTTGGTTGGTTGACAAAATCCCCTTAAGATATCAGAGTCTCATTCGAATCGTATGTACGGCGTTCGCGTCATATGATATATTTGAGCGAGAAGTTGATATGGCCACGAACGAAAAGAGCTACACTTTAGATAGTGTTAAACAAGACGTCAAATCCTTTTTCCAAGACGATAACCATTGGGCATATTACTATGGTTCAAAAGCAACTTCATGTGGCAAGGATTCGGTATTCTATAAGAAACA
>JRER01000263.1_pt1 | contig 10631 bp, 11 predicted proteins | sample 210161 | NCBI WGS metagenome assembly JRER01 (sample SAMN03019618, study PRJNA260268) | marine sediment metagenome | biome: Marine; feature: Sediment; material: Clay; isolation source: clay from marine sediments 136 meters below sea floor depth collected from... | place: New Zealand: Canterbury...
TCTGGAGTTTTCTGTACTTGCTCTCGCAGAAGTTGTTGCATTTCCCTAACTGAATCGACTTCTCTTAGGTTTATCCTTGTTAGGTAACGTCCAAATCCCCTCATGTGAACATGGGTGTCGATAAATCCGGGAACTACCATTTTTCCATTGAGATTAATCACCTTAGTTTGCTTGCCAATCCATGGTTTAACCTGCTTGTTTGTGCCTACGGCAACAATTTTCTCGTCTTTGATTGCTATGGCTTCAGCATGCGGCTCTGAAGGGTTCATTGTTAGAACATTTGCATCTTTCAACACTAAATCTGCACATTGCATAGATTAACCTCTTTGAGGAGACTTCTAAATGGCTATTCTTATTGCTAAACTAAAATAAAATTAGCGCGTGCGCATCCAGTTTTGTCCAGCCTTGCGCTGCAAAATTATACGTTTTTCATAGTTGCGTCGAGAGCGTATTCTAGGCGAAGGACGCTTCTTCGGCGTAGGCGCAATCTTAGGCGTCTGCGAACGGACCTTTCCCGCCTTTGTCAATGAACCATGTGTAGGCATCTTCTTTGACCTCTCAAGCCATTACAGTCGAAGGGATTCTTTTAAGCTTTTCTTATTCAAGATCAACTGTTCTTTGCCACACATATAGCGACGTATCCCCTAAGCTGCACATCCGCTTTCATAACTGAAATCTCAAGCTTTGCTCTTTCAAGCAACCGTGCAAACTCTTCTCTAGAAAACTCCTTTTTCAAACCAGTAGCAATCACAGCTGCTTTGCTCTGAGCTACTCGCTTAATTTCATAGAGACCGCGAAGGGGATTAGGCATGTTTTGTAGTAATGTTATGGCAAAAACCACATTGAAAGTTTTGTCTCGAAAGGGCAGAAAATCCACGTCAGCCCGAAGTATGGCTACACTTGAATGTTGTCTTGCTCGCTTCCTCGCTTGTCTTAGAATGATTGAGGAGAAGTCTAAGCCTACTAACAAGGCTGCGTCTTCAGCTATGTGTGGAAAAAGTAGACCAGTTCCGCATCCTACGTCTAGAACTAAGCTACCCTTTTTAAGCTTGAGTTCATTTAGAGCCGCTTTTATCTTGGCTTTTTGTTCTTCAGCGTACTGTATGTCGTAAACCGAAGCGGAATGGTCGTAGCGACGCATAACCTTGCGCTTTTTGTTCCATTCGGTCATAGTCTTTCAGAAATCTTATCTTTACTTGTTGCCTTCTAAAGTTGTTGGCGAACTAACAGTGACAAATCGAAAGCCACTAATCACTGTGCAGAACCCAGCAATGGAAGAAGCTGTGCAAATAGTTCGAGAAGCGCTTACAGAACGTAAAGCCTTAATCATTGTTGGCAACTGCTGGGTTGACTACAGAGGAAGAGCAAGCTCAAAGCTGGAGCCCGGAGAACGCATCGTCATCTTCAAAGAAGACGGCTCAGTGCTCGTGCACAGACCAACTGGATACGAGCCGGTTAACTGGCAACCACCTGGCTGCTTATTCTCAGTTAGCGCAGCGAACAATGCCTTGCAGATTAGAGCGATTAGAAGAAAACCCTCAGAGTCGGTGAAGATATCTTTTGACAATGTCTATCAAGTGTCGGTCTTAAGCCTAGTCGATAAAGGCGAGTTTTCGCTATATGCAAGCGAAGAGGACATGCAACGGGCAATATTGTTGAAGCCATCGCTTCTCGAAGACGGCTTTAAGCCGATAACCTACGAAAAGAGGGTTGAGCCAGGCTTTGTGGACATTTACGGCGTCGACAAAAACGGCAGGTTCGTGGTTGTGGAGATTAAGCGTAAGCCAGCTGGAAGAGAGGCTGTCTTACAGTTGGCAAAATATGTTGACTCTGTTAGAAGCAGGGTCAACCGTGAAGTGCGAGGCGTGCTCGTAGCGCCAAGCATGGCTAAAGGTGTCCAACGACTGCTAGCAACATTAGGCTTAGATTTCAAAGCTTTAGACCCAAAAAAGTGTGCTTCGATACTAATCAAGCCTGAAGTCAAACGGCTTGTAGATTTTTTCGAGGATAAAGGTTAATAATTTCGGAAGAGAGGCTAAAAGTTGCATAACTTCTATATTTGCAGCAGAAATCCAGACGAATGCGCAAATTGTGGGTTCTGCACTGAACATTTCTCTTGTCCTGGAATGGGCAAACCCAGCTTAGAAAGATATGAAACTCTTTGCGTTGACTGCGGCGTTTGCTATTTTGCCTGTCCCAACAGGGCCGTTGACCGCAGAAAGGATGTGTTTCCAAGAAAACAGGTTACAATAACCGTGGATGGAAAGCGTTTTTCGGTGCGTGAAAGAACCACAGTTAAACGCTCATTGGAGCTGTTAGGCTTAGAGTTTGGCAAGTTCTTAGATGACGCCAAAATTTTTGCCCCTTGCGAACTCGGCGGCTGCTATGCTTGTGTCTTGCTGGTTGACGGAGAGCCCAAGCCTGTGTGCGTGACGCCGATACGAGATGGCATGACTATCAATCTGTCCTTGCCCGAAGATTATGTGCCGCTTCGCCGTGTCTCGGGTTATCAACCTCATGCGGTTGGCGGCGTTGGCACGCCTTGGTGGATGAAGAAGAAAACTGGCTATCATTACGTTGAGGTTGCATGTTTTGCGCATGGCTGCAATCTGCGCTGTCCACAATGTCAAAACTACGCGGTTACCTATGACAACGTGACTCCTCCTTCTACGCCGTTGGAAGCAGCCACGGTCCTAACAGCCCAACGCAACCAGTATAATATAAAGCGTATGGCAATATCTGGCGGAGAACCCACTTTGAACCGTCCATGGCTGACACAGTTTTTCAGAGAACTACATCGGCTAAACCCAGATGCCCACGCTAGGCTACACTTGGATACAAATGCAACCATATTGACGCCGGACTACGTGGACGAAATAATCGAAGTAGGAGTCACAGACATCGGACCCGACATTAAAGGATTAAAAACGGAAACCTTCATGAAAATAACGGGAATCTTCGACAAGGGGCTGGCTGAACGCTACATGCAAAACGAGTGGAAAATCACAAAGTACATCCTCGACAATTACCATCCCGAAAAAGTTTTTCTCGGCATAGGCATCCCTTACAATCCGAAACTTATAACATTGGAAGAGATTCGAGAGATGGGCGAAAAAATAGCTGGGATAAACCCGGAAGTGCAAGTCTGCCTACTCGATTACTTTCCCGCTTTCCGCCGAACCAACATGAATCGCCCGTCTGTTATGGAGATGAAGAAAGCACGAGAAACTTTGATTGCGGCTGGATTAAAAACGGTGTTGGCACAAACAAGAATAGGGCGTACGTCGCCGTGAAAAATAGCTGCAAGGGGTCCTAAGCTGGAAACGCCATTGCAACCGAGATCTCATACATCATCCTCATAGAATATGGACACCCGAGTCGGAGACCGCTCTTTTGTTGAACAAAGCAAAAATCCATTATTGAACAAGTCAGTCCACTAACGTGACTATTCCGGGTCGTGGAACAGCGCATATTTGGAGCCTAATATGCAGGGTATGGGAAAAAGACGTGTTTTTTTGCGATTCAAAATTAGAAAGCTGCGCGCCAAGTTTGATGGTAACACCAAGCAGTTGTGATTGTGCGTGAACGTACGCGTTTCACCACCACAACTCCCAACCTTTTCATGCGTTAAAATATCCTTGGAAACAAGCTTAGAAGTAGTAAAAAAACCTGTGGACAATTTACTACTACTTCTCAAGCCTAACCTGCCAGAGGCACAGTTCTTGTTGTGTGTTTCTGTAGCTTTTGCACAACAACAAGTAAGCCCATACGCTTAAGTTTCTCTCGGAAGCTGTATAGTTGTCGTCGGCGCTAAGCGCCTAAAGACGACGACAAGTAAAGCTCTAAGGGGTGCCATTCTGAAAAGTCTATGCAACGAAATAATGCAGAGAAGAGTGCGGGTTCAAATCCCGCCGTGAAAGTTTTCACGGCAAAGCATACGAAGCGTCTGCATGTACGAAGGAGCTCCAACCCCTATGTGCTTCTTCGTAAAATCCTTCAAGCCGCGCACACAGATTCTAAGTCTTCAGTTGGAAAAATTGTGGACAGATTAAAAAGAAAGCCAGAGACCCAGAGTACATACGCCCCAACATGTACTCTGTAAGGGGCGCAATACTACGACCATAATGGGATAGTCATCGTAGAAAAGGTAGGGGGGTAGGTCGTATTGGCTCGTTTTTCAAAAAATAAAATGATTCAATAAGCCCAGAAACAGAAAAAAAAGGAGTTTGCGGGATAGAAACTATTACTTTTTCCTCAGTTTTTGGCATGAAACCGCTAAGTTTTAAAACATTCGCTTTAATAAAAAGCTGAACAGCTTGGTCAGCTTCAAAACACACTATATCGTAAAGTCCCCGTTTAAGGTTAGCCTCGGCGGATTTCAAGAACATGCTAGACTTCTTAAGCAGTTTGTTAACGGCATTCAGTGAGCTCATCGTTATCACCTACCGAATTCAGAAAAGAATGCAATACATACTTAAAATTGATGGTTATTAGGCTAAATGGGTTTTACAGATTATGCGGTTTTTGTGCCGTAGCCTTCCGGTGTTGGGCTGTTGTCGTATACTTTTTCTACATTGAAAATGTAGACTGGTCTTTCTACATCGTTTTTCTGGTGGAACACAGTGAAAAGCGTCGTGTACTGGGTTCACAAATTCGTGGTATACTCCGTTTTTGTGTATGTCTAGCCATCCGCGAAGCTCGAAGCTTATGTTTGGCGGTCTGAAGAAGAAGAGACGTGTGGTCTGGTTCTTTTAAACTCAACAACCATGCCGTGGTCAACTCTTGCTAACATATTCTGTAAGTCTCTTCTGAAACATCGCGTCTTGTAGTAGCTCACTGTTTCTTATCCAGCGTCGGAGTGGGATTTCAAATTGACTGGCGATTCTGATTAGGGCTTCATCTAACGTGTTAAACTTTAACGGCTGCTGTCTCATGGCGTTTCTCACGTTTTCGCGGACCTGCCAGACTCCAACCGGCATGATGTAGCCTGGATGTGCCTCGCGCATCACTATCACTGTTGCTTGGCGTCTTTCCCTTTCTAGTAATTCGCAGACTGCTAGGCGTGCTGCGTAGTAGCATCCACCGATATCCGCATAAGTGGTTCGTCCTTCGTAGTCTTCCCAGTCTGAATACATGACTATTGTTCTGCCGCTTGGGTTCCAGATTGTGCCGGGATACCACGCTTCCATGGCTTCGTAGCTCCAAGCTTGGGGCAGCATCAAAATTTCGAATTGGTTGTCTAGGTAGCGGCTTTCAAACACCCTGTACTCGTTGATTTCTGGGCAAGTCTTGATGCGTTCCATTAAGCCCTTTGAGACTATGCTGTCTACAGCCGTGATGCTCCAGCGTGTAGGCACTAATCGACGGTTCTTTTTGACTCCGAAGGCGCCTACGCTGAAGGCTCGCTGGATTTTGGTTACATAGACTCCTCGTTCGTAGAGGTTGAGAACGGCGTTTGCGGCTTTTAGGTCAGTGTCATAGTGAGCCTTTTCGATTTGGTGGTCCCAGCGGGCTGTGCCGACGTGTAGGTCGCGGATTGGCGCGGATGGACCAAAAGGTTGAACATCATCGTCTAGGATAAGGACGCGGCGAGGCTGCTTTGTGAAGGCGAGTTCCACGTCTACTGGACGAGCGGACAAGGCGAGTTCAAGGGTTCTCTCCATGATTTTGCCTGCTTCTTCAAACTTTTTCACATGCACGCGGTGTTTGCCTCGGATGAGCATTGAACGAAAGCCTACGATTTCGTCTATGGATTTTCCAAACCACAGTTCTGGCAGGTCGTAGAGGCTTGTGTCTTCGTGAACTGGTGGTACGAGTGGACCCGCGTAAACGTAGGGGTAGCCTATTCTACCTACGAAAACGCTAGGTGGGGAGGCGCCGTCGACGCCTAGGCCTTTTATGAGCGGCATGGCTTTCAAGTAGAAACGCGCTCGAACAAGCAGTGGACAACGGGTTTTGCCGCATAAAAATTTGCCGCCTTTGCAGGCTACGCATAGGCCTTTGCCCCAGGCTACTCCTTGAGCCTTCGCAATGAGATAATCAATGTTATAGTTGAGGTCTGCCGCAACGCTGGGTTTGTCAAGCATTTCGAGTATCCAGTGGTTTTCCCTTCTAGTTTTTCTTGTCGTCTTGACTGGGCTCCATTGGCTCATGTTGCCAACAGCTTTTTAGTTAAACAAATGGCGGATATGGCTTAAAAATTAGCATGTATCTAGGCTTACAGAAGTTTACAGGCAACATTTTCATAATCGTAGCTCTAAAAGGGACATAATAACGTTTGTGGCTAACTCTTATCATTGCTATCCTCTGTATCGCGCGTATCTGAAGCACTTTTCTATTGGTGGAAAAACACGCCCGTTCAGATGGCCTTATTTTCGTTGCCGTTTTTCTCCTCCTCAACTCCATAGCGCGCGCACTTAGGCTACTTCCCCACTAAGACTGGGCAAGGTGCGTGTCTTGTCACTCCGTCGCTTACGCTTCCCATGAGAATTTCCTTTATCCTGCTTATGCCCCTAGCGCCCATAACAATTAAATTGAAATCTCCTTCTCTAGCCGCCTTAAGTATCTCTTCAACAACATGCCCCTCCCTCAACAACGTTTTGACTTGAACCTCTTCAGCCTTAACCCTCTTTTCGCCATCCTCTAAAATGCCAGCGCCAACCTTACGAATTTCTTGAACACATTTATCGAAGTATCTGCCTGCATGCTTGCATGCGCTAACTGAATACACATGGATTAAGGTGATTTTTCCATTAAACTTTTTAGCTATTTGAACAGCATTTTCTAAGGCTCGCACTGAATGTTCAGAGCCATCCAATGGGACCAAAATTTTCTCAAACAATGGCATCAATCCTCTAAAATGCGCGCGCTCGTTTGTTGATATAAGGTAAGAACTATAAATAAATGATTCTTATTACAATGTTTGATAAATACTATAAATGGCAAAATGGGCTTTTGGAGTAAATCGGATATATTAGTGACAAACTTTTTCAGAAAATATTGTTCAACTATTATGCGCATGAACCTGTGATTGGAGGCATGTGAAGATTTATTTTAGGTGCTATTTAACCTCTGTACCGACCAAATCGCCTTTAAGTCACCCAAATTTGGCCCACAAATGTGGGGACAACATGTACGATTTAACTTGGTGCGCGCGCAAAAGATGAAAGAACTCTTAAAAGAAAGTTCCTGCCGTTTTCCCCTCTTCAACTCAACATAGACAATTTAATTCGAATTTTCTTATTGATATAAATATTTAAATTAAGGTTTCGAGATATACGTTCAAACGCGTGATAGGTGGCTTAAGGTAGATGATGGAACCCTTCATCTTTTTGGTGCTCGGTTTATTGGGGCTTTGGATTGGCTCCCAACTAGCCGTAGGAGGTTTCGAGAACGTGGCTCGCCACTTTGGGATCTCGCACTTGTTCATAGGGTTAACGGTTGTAGCCATAGGAACCTCTTTGCCGGAAATAGCGGTTAGCGTGATAGGAGCCGTAGACATACTTATGGGCGCCGAAATATCTGCTGTTTCGGGCATCGTGGTCGGCAACAAAATCGGCTCCTACATCAATCAAGTCACTATAATTATGGGCATCGTTGGGCTTGTAGGATTGATGTCCATAACCAAACGGGAGCTGAAGAGAGAGGGAACCATGCTAATTCTGTCCATAATTCTCTTTTCTTTAGTCGCGTTGGACTTGAAAATAACGCCTCTTGAGGGTGTCGTTGTCACGCTCGCTTATCTACTATACTTCATTTACCTCGTTAAGCAGGAGGCACCCTCCAGATCAACCTCTAAAGTAGAGGAAGGAACATCAAAAACGCATCCCTTCCGAGATATCTTGATGATCCTGATCGGGATGGGGATTCTCTTTTACGCTGGAGAAGTCGTTGTTAGAAGCAGTGTTCAACTGGCTGAACTGTGGCATGTCCACACTTCTGTTACGGGTCTCCTGATAGTTGGCTTAGGCACAGGCTTACCGGAACTGACTATCGACGTAACCGCCCTGCGAAGGGGCGCAACAGGCATAGCGGTGGGCGACATGATTGGGAGCAACATCTGCGACATCCTCTTCTCCTTGGGCGTAGGGGCGATGATCTCCGGGTTTGTAGTTGATCCCGTGCTGTTATGGTTTGACACACCCGTCATGTTCCTTATCGCTTTTCTTGTGCTGGGTCTGTTTATGAGAAATATGAGACTTGAAAGAAAGGAGGCGCTGGTGCTTATACTCGTCTACGTGTCTTACGTAGGGCTTAAACTTACGTTCTTCACGGGAGGTTAAGTAGCGGTGGCGAATGACTGGACTCAAGTAGCACGCCTTGAAAAACGTGAGGGATCGAATTGGTTTTTCAGACAGTGGCGCAAACATTATGATTAAATGTCTAATATCGATAAACATGTCTAAATTACAAAAAAATATTATATGATTCATAAGTTCATAAAAAAATGATACCGGAGGAAAACAGAGTATGTCTAAACCCCTCAAAATGAGTGTTTGCATCGTAGATGACCCCGACAAAATCCGACTACTCGCCGACTTCACGCGAGCGGAAATTCTCCAGTTGCTGTGCGAACATCCCATGACAGAAGCGCAACTCTCCGACGAACTCGGTCTGACAAGAGCAGCGGTCGGCTACCACCTCAACCTGTTGATGAAGACTCAACTCATCTACTTAGAAAAGGTTGAACCCGAGAAACACGGTATCCTACAAAAATTCTACAGCCCTGTAGCAGCCTTTTTCATAGTGGACTGCGATCGCATACCAAAAGATGCCAAGAGGTACTTCATACAGACGCAGATAATACATCTGAGAGGAATCTTCGCTGCCTTCCAGCTACACGACCGCTTCTCCGGCGTCTCACCCTCGACCCTCGAAAAGATGGCTGTGGCAATGCTGAAGCAACTCGAGATTACTGGCCGAAAACACATAAAAGCGAGGCCAGTAAAAAATGCCGAAACCCTGAAAGTAAAGATATACGCTGAAGCCCTCACAGCCCTCATGAAACAAGAGGAGTGGCGCGCTCTGTTCAAGGAGTCCAAAAACCTAAGTTCAAGACGCTAGAAAGAAAGTTCATTTAATTTGATTAAGAAGCTGCTAGTACGCATAAAAAACTACAGAAACCGATCGGCAAGTGAAATAAGCCCGTTTTGGGCTTATTTACTCGGTATATCGCGCGCAATTAAAGTTTACTTCAGGATAATGCTCAAAATTATAGAGATAATGCTTAATAGAAGGATTACCACTGTGAGGTAAATTAAGTTTCTTTCAACTCTATGAATTAAGCCTAAATCCTGTAATCTCAGAATACTGTCTAAATCCCTACCGTAAGAGTCTACGAATTCAAGCTCTCGTTCAATGTCATCTATTGCATCGCCCAAAATCAATTTCGCTTCTTCATCGAGTTCAACGTATGGTATCACATGCTCTTTCACATCGGACATTAATTCCTTTTCTACCCATAAAAGTCTATGAATAGTGGAAATCTCTTTCTTAAGCCTGAAAACGGAATGAGTAATTGATTTGTCCCAGGGTTTTTCGAGCGCTTTCTCCTCAATGTTATCGATTAGTTCTTTAAGGGACATCATAGCCTTTGAATTCTGATCTGCTATCTCACGGAACAACCTATTAACTACGAAAGACGGATGTGCCTCTCCATTTTCTATCATGTAACTTCCTAGCGTTTCAACTACTTTCCCAATAAGTTTTGTATCGCATTCATTCCTCAAGGTGATTAGCATTTTCTCCTTTATGATCACGGATATGGGATGTACATGCAACGCATTCTCAAACTCGATCGAAGGGATAGAAATTAAAACATAATCGCGATGTCTTTCATAACTGGGGGAAATTTTCCCCTTTGTAATGTCGTTGAAAATTTTTTCTTCGATTCTAAAGAAATTTGAAATTGTTTTGGCCTCTTTTTTGTCTAAATCTGAGCTGTCAATCCAAAGCCAGTCAACTTTATTACCGAGATCATTTAATGCACTTGAAGAAGCTATGTCACCGCTCTGAAGTTTTTTCCTCGCTACAGTATAAACTCGTATCATTAGTTATCCAAGCTTACATCATTCAACGCAACGAAATTACAATTAAGCAGCACCTATAAAAAGTTAATTAGGACCAGTGATTTATTGAATGCTTTTTCTAGTACTTCTTGGGCAGAAGCATTATCGCGGGTTAGATAGTTAATTACTAAGCCATATCACAAATTTTCACTTTTGTATGATAAAGCAGATACGGCAGTTAGAGAACATCGTTTTTTAGAATATCGTTTAGTGGTAGACTACCCTCCGAGTAAGACAGGTAAGGCGTATAAAGCAATCAGAGGAGCAAACAATGAAGAGATAAGAGACATGACGACCATCAAAGTGTCAAGGGAAGGCCCCGCTGTATCTTTGAAGGGATCCCCAACAGTGTCTCCGATAACTGCAGCTTTGTGCGCCTCGGAGCCTTCGCCGCCAAAAGCCCCTGCTTCAATGTACTTTTTGGCGTTGTCCCAAAGTCCACCAGAGTTAGCCATGAACAGCGCAAACACTATTCCTGTGACTATGCTACCCCCCAGAAATCCTCCCAAGGCTTCTTTGCCGAGAAGGAAGCCTACCATCAACGGAACTAAGACTGCTAAGAGG